>Ga0315289_10005399_pt1 | contig 18892 bp, 16 predicted proteins | sample YL17G11_40_MG_FD_203452 | JGI IMG/M metagenome (GOLD analysis project Ga0315289, IMG submission 203452) | Sediment microbial communities from Yellowstone Lake, YNP, Wyoming, USA - YL17G11_40 | ecosystem: Environmental > Aquatic > Freshwater > Lake > Sediment | place: USA: Wyoming | collected...
ATACTGGCAGGGGGACCACTTCGCCCTACGGCCCATTAACCGCAAATCGCATTATACGGCAGGCGTATCCTTTGCTCGCTGTATTTTTTTCATGGGATGTTACGAGCATCAGTTCGTGTTCCCTGCGCTCAAGATCTGCCGCAAAAGTAATTTGCCATGGGACATGCACAAGCGCGCTTGAAGGAGTAAATTGGTCCCTTGTGCCCATAAACCGGGCGTCGATATAATAATCAAGCATGCCCACGTCCTGGCCGGCGGGGAATACAATTCCAACGGCAGTACCGGTAAATCTGAATGTAAGCGTATCACCCGGCGCCGTATCCACCAAGGCTGGCACATTGACGAACCCTTCGCGGGTTTCCACTGTATCGGCCGGATGCCAGGATGGAACATAATGCCATCTGCCGGAAAGCACGGCGATAGCTAAAGAATCGCAGTGTCCTTTGCTGTACGAGAAAGAGTCCATCATTCGGAACGGCAGATAGAAATTTTCACGCCGCTGAAGCGAACCGCTATCGTCCCATGCTGCACTGAGAAGGCGTTGAATCATTTTCGTATATATTTCCGTTCCCAGCGTTCCGGGATGTACATCGCCGCCGAATTCCTGCCAGGTATAATGCTCCGCGATGTATTGGGCGAGATTAGCCGAAGAGACGCCATAATACCAGCCTGATTTTTCATAATCAACAATGCATGGGATAGGCTGGCCGGCTTGAACATAGGGGTAGAAAAAATCGTCAGCAAAGTACAACATAACGATATCAATATCCGGATTGTTCGCCAGCGCTTGCCGGATAATCCCTTCGGTTGCCCTGGCGCGTTCCGTCGATTGGACTGCATTCAAGGTGTCGTTTACCGCGGACTCAATGAAAAGAAGATCAACTTTCCCTTTGTAGAATACGTCTTTTTGCAGGCGAAAAGCATGGATGTTCGATCCGCAACTCGGTAGACCGGCATTGATAAAATCAAATGTTGTCTGCGGAAATCGGCTTTTAAGGGAATCCATTATGTTCGTCCGCCAGCCGGGATTATAGGTTATCGATCCTCCCAAAAACGCAACGCGCCCTTGTCCGTTCTTTTCGAATTGGTATCGGCTGTTCGATAAGGCGCTCCTGAGGATGCACCGGCTGCTGTCCCAGAGGGTCTTATATTCGGCTTCGAAATCCTTTGTATCACCGTCATTCAATGCAACATTCTGCAAATTAATAGGATATATATTTTTACCATAGATTGATATTTGGTAACTGTTGCCGGCGGAAATCCCGGCTGGATGAGCGCTTTTTCGCAAGGGCGTTCTGCCGTCAGGGCTTTGGACACTTTGTCGCGCGCTTGTAGAAACGATCATCTTTCCGGTCCGCGCCTGTCCGCTAAAGGAAACGATATATACGTATATGCCATCTTCGAGAGCTTCCGGAGCGAAATTCAAGAGCATCGTGCTATATCCGGCTTGCAGATACCGGTGATGATTTTTAATTATATGTCCTTGCATATTGCAAATTATCAGGTCCGCCGGTCCGGATTTATTGGTAATAAGGCCAATGGTTGTGCGTTTTGAAAAGGGATTGGGGAAATTCTGGAAAACTTCAAGTCCGCGGCCTTCATTCAAAATACTGGCGGGTATAATGCTCCCTGCTTCGGGCAAAGGCAGGGAATATCGACCAAGGCTATCTGCAAAGGCATCAGCTTGTTTGGTGGAATCCACGGAGTTGACTATATGAATATATGCATTGCCGCAGGGCTTTTTCAGGCTGCTGTAGACAGTACCGGATATATCTCCAAAACACGCGATCGCTGCAATCGCAAGAAGTATAATTCCCCGTCGCATAAGAAGGATACCCATACCTATAAATTAATTGAATCTATCGTAAAAACAAACACTAATTCCACTTAACCAATTGCCTAAGTCAACCGGATCTATGTATCTTATCCCTATGCGCCTTCAAGGAAATCCCATATGAAACCGGCCCATCGCCATATGATCCCGCTGCTACTCGCATCAATTGCCTTTTTCACGCACGCATCGACCCTGGGCAAGCTCGATACGCTGGCCGAATCCTTCATCTCCAATTTCGAATTCCTGCCCGAATACCATATCGACATCGACCTGAGCACATTTCTCCTCCATAAAAACGCCTTTTTCCGGCAGCATTATTTCTTTGAGAACAACACCGGCCTTGAGATGGGATTTCTTTCTGTTCGAAATACGGTGTATTCGCTCTGGACATTCGAACTGTTTACCGGCGCGGGCCAGTTGCCCGGCAATACCGGCTTTTCGCTGCTTGACATAGACTACAGCCTTATTCCCACCATTGAAACGCGGCTGATGCCGCTCTATATTGATGTTGGCGTGGAGCACCGCTGTTTTCATGAAGTCGACCGCTCGGATTTCGGGCTCGTGCATTGGAACAAGCTTTTCTGCGGGGTCGAATCACCCAATGCGCGTTCTTATACCTATTGGAAACGGCTAGTGGAGGACAGCTCATGGACCATGGCCGATCGCATTTCCTATTCGGCCCGCTGGGGCGTGTTCATGTATTCGGTCTTCGGCATGCTGGACCAGATGTTTCTGTCGCGCGACAATTGGAAAGAGCACGAGCTGACCGGCGATTTCCGTTTTGCGCTTTTTAAAACGCCGCGCACCTGGATGTTCAATCTGCGGCTTAAAGGCATGCTGGGCTGGTGGCACGAACCGGGCCACGAGGGCTTTCCCTACTGGCGCCAGGATTTCATCTTCGAAAGCAATTTCCGGCGCGGCAGACAAGGCGGGCTATTTTTCGTCGAATATATTCTGGACGATTTGCCGCTGTACAACGGCCTGCCGAGGTTCAGCAAAGACCGGCTGATGCAAGTGGGGGTTCGGTTTTTCATCTGATTACGGAGGAGTTGGCATGCATCGATTGATTCTGCGCGCAATGATCATATGCGGTTTTGTTGTTTTGCCGGCGGTTGGGCAGGAGGAACGGGTCGGCGCGGCCGACTCCGCCGCACAGACGGCAACCGCGCCGGCAACGCATTCGAACCAGGCGCAGGATGAGCAGATCGGTCAATCATCGGCGCCGGCGGCTCCGCCGCCATCAGAAAAAACCATGGCTATCCAAACCAATCCTTTCAGCCTTATCTCCGGATCCCTTCTCGCGAATTATGAAATAATGCTTGGGGGCAAACATGGCATTTGTGCGGAAGGCGCATATGGATTTCTAAGCGCGTCCAGCGGCTATCAGGCGGGATTACAGTACCGGCTGCATATGCTGCTCCGGCCCGCCCATCATGGCATGAGTTCTCCGTTTGTCGGATTTTTCGGAAGATATTATCATTGGATTACCGAAATGAAAGATCCGCAGGACAAGACAATCACCTATAAAGTGGAAGAGACTTTTATGCATCTCGGGGCCAACTGGGGCCGGCGTTGGATCTGGGGGCCCGGCATCAGCATGGTGTTCCGCATCGGGTATGGTCTACCGCTGATTGCGGACTTTAAATGGCTCTCCGCGGCCCGGCCGGAAAACGCCGATGTGATCGAACGGTTGTTTAAAGTGGTTGAGGGCGTTGATGCGGAACTGACTGTGGGGTGGGCGTTTTGAATATGAGCCATCCGACTTTAAAGCATATCAACTAAAAATCCCATATTGGTTTCAGTGTTGCCGGAATCTCGCGACATTTTTGCGACATATCTTGCGACAAAAGCGCGCATTAATGTGTGGCAAGGAACCTGAAATTTGAAAAGCAGTAACATGAAAAAAACATTGCCTATATTCTTCCTTCTCATCGCGATCGCGTGCATCCAGATCGCCTTCTATTACAGCCGCCTTCCCGCGGTGGTGGTCTCGCATTTCGGCGCCAACGGCCTGCCTAATGGGTGGATGCCCAGGAACGTATTTCTGGGCGTTTACATCTGCCTGCTCTGCGGCATGGCCGTTCTGTTTTCCGTGCTGCCGTTTATCATCACTAAAACGCCCGATTATCTGATAAACTTGCCGAATCGTGAATTCTGGCTGGCGCCCGAACGGCGGAAGCAGAGCCTGGGGTTCATCTCCTCCACCATGCATATTTTCGGCGTTGCCACGCTCTGCTTTCTGATGATAACATTCCAATTCGCCATCATGGCGAACCTGGAGCCGAAAGCCCGGTTGTCGCTGCACCGCTTTATGGCGGCGCTGATACCCTATCTGGGGTTCGCGATTGTGTTCGTTGGCGCGATGTTCCGGCGGTTCGGCAAAAAGCAGATGCAAAGGCAGATGCAAAATCCTAAATCCTAAACGCGAAATCCTAAACAAATCCTAATCTCGAAATCCGAAATTTGAAACGAATGCTTGATGCGTCCAAATTAATTCGCAGCTTCAACCCATAATCACCCGTACAATTTCCCCGCGCAATAATCGAGGCTTATCTTCAGCGACGCGAACGGATCGTCATCAATCCAGTTGGCGTCCTGCTCCACGATGAACCATTTGCATCCCGATTTTTCCGCCGCGGCGATGATGCGCGGAAAGTCAAGGTTTCCGCTGCCGATTTCCGCGAAGACCTGGCGGCATTCCTGGCTGATCGCAAAATCCTTGAGATGGAGCAATGGCAGGCGGTTGCGGAGTTTTTCGCACCAGGCCACCGGGTCCCCGCCGCCCGATTGGACCCAGTAGGTATCGAGTTCCGCCTGCAGGTTTCGCGGGTTGGTGCCGTCGTAGATCATGGAAAGAATGGTTTTGCCGTCGTGGCGGATGAATTCGCCGTGGTGGTTATGGTACGTAAGGGTTTTGCCGGCATCGGCCAGCACTTTGCCTGCGGCGTCAAGTTTGCGGATGAGCTGCTGCACCGCGGCCTTGTCGGCCAGGTCCACGCCGGCGGGGTGCGGGTAGGCGGTATAGTCGCAGCCGATGAGCGAAAGTTTTTCAGCGACTTTTATCGGTTCGTCAAGTATGGTCTGGGCCGGCTCATGCGTAACGCAGCAGGTCAGGCCTTCGCCGGCAAGCATGCGCGCAAGCTCGCGCGGGTCAATGGCGCATATGCCCGACACCTGCACGGCCGGATAGCCCATGGCGCGGATACGACCGAGTGTGCGCGCAAGGTCGGCCGGGGTTTTGGCGTGGTCGCGGACGGTGTAGAGCTGCGCGGCGAGCTGGTTGATTTTCATGCTGATCTCCTGCTTAAAAGGAAGAAAGGAATGCTCTGCCCACGGATTACACGGATTGACACGGATATAAAGACACCTGAAAATTAAAATTATATGCGCTTATTCATTGATTTCATCCGTGTTTATCCGTGTGATCCGTGGGCAACCTGTTTTGCTGTTGGATCTATCAAAACTTCGATCGCTCCGCCCACAATCCCAGCGCCGGATTGGGGATATAGAAAATCTCCTCCCCGTCCGGCATCACGTTCCATCCCGCCGAAAGGCGCGCGGGATCGTAGCGTCCGGCCATGGTATCAAGCTCCCCATAGTGGAAATGCACGCCTTCGATTTCCGCCTTTGTCAGTGCGCCCGGGCAATAGGTTACCGTAAACCGTCCTTCGCCGGAGCCGTGGATCAGGTGCGCGGCCGCGCCCAGGTTTTCGGCCAGCGCGGGGTCCGCGGCAACGGCGCGCATGACCGCGGGCGTGCCGCAATAGCCATACGCGCGAATGAACCGGTCGATGGCCGGGTCCTCGCCGAAACGGCACACGCCCGGGGCCAGCACGATAAGCTCCCCCGCATCGGCCAGGGCCATGCGCGTGCGGTAAATTGCCTTGTTGCCCAGCCACGCGCTGCGGTATTCCTGCGGGTCAAGATACACCACGGCCTTGCGTATCGGCCGGTCGAGCAGCGTGATGTTGACCGATTGCGACAACGCGGCCGCGCGCTCGAAGCACTCGCGGTCCGGCCCGGCAAAAAGGCCGCGCACGGTTGTGCCGTCGGTATCGATCACCGTCAGCAGATAGGTGATCGGCGCGTTCGGGATGAATGCGCGGCCGGCGTGATCGAACAGCCGCCGTACCGGGGTGTCGGCCCTGCCCATGATGCGTTCCATGCCGCAGACCGCGCCGATAAAATGGCTGCCGTTGATGCCGGCCGCGCCGCCGGTTCCCACAAAGATGTTTTTCGCATGGTTGGCCATGCCCGCCACTTCGTGAGGGACGACCTGGCCGATTGACAAGATGCAGTCGAAGCCGCCGTCAACGAGCAGGCGGTTTACCTGCGCGGGCCATTCGAACCGGCAGCGGCTTCCGGCGAACCCGGCAACGGTATCGGCGGCAATCGTGCCCACGGTGATTGCATCGTTCCGGAAGTCATGCGCGCGGAAGAGGGATGGCGGGATATCGCCATACATGCGTCGGATTTCATCGGCGCTCATGGGCGTGTGCGTGCCCAGCGCGGGTAGAATGGCCGCCACGCGATCGCCCAGGTGTTCCCAGACAAAGCGCGTTAGCTCACCGGCGCGCGAATGAAAACGCGTAATGTCGGGAGGCAGAACCAGTACGCGCGAACGCGGCCCCAACGCCTCGAGCACGGACAGCACGCCGGCTTTAAGGTCGGAGGTTGACAGTGCGGTTGTGGGCGATCCCCGTGCGAACAGCAGCATGTCAGCGGCCTTTCCGGATGGTATCGATGATGCGCCGGCATATCTCTTCGGGCGCGGCGTCGATGTCGGCGACAATTGCGTCCGCCGGTTCTTCCAGGGTCTCGAACTGGCTTTTCAGTAGCGCAAGCGGCATGTAATGGTCTGCGCGTTTTGCCATGCGGCCGGCTATGGTTTCCATTCCCCCGCGCAGATAGACAAAACGGACATTCGCGCGGCTTTCGCCCGCGAGCAGTTCCCGGTAGCGCTGCCTGAGGGCCGAACAGGCGAGCACGGCGCCGGCGCCTTCGTTCCATTCCCGGATGCGGGACGCAATCGCGGCCAGCCATGGCGCGCGGTCCGCATCCGTCAATGGAATGCCGCCGCGCATTTTGGCCACGTTTTCCGGCGGGTGAAACGCGTCCGCGTCGTAAAACGGCAGGCCGAGAATGCGGGCGAGCAGTTCACCAATGGTGCTTTTGCCGCACCCGCACACGCCCATGACCACATACACCATATTCATACCCCGCTGTAGGCGGAAAAGCCGCCGTCCACGGCCAGCACCACGCCGGTGATGAACCGCGCGGTGGCGGATGACAACAGGAAAAGCGCCGCGCCCTGCAGGTCCGCGGGCGTGCCGAATTCGCCCATGGGAGTGTTGGTGATGATCTTTTTGCCGCGCGGCGTGAGTTCGCCGTTCTTTTCGTCCGCGAGCAAAAAGCGGTTCTGGTCGGTACAAAAGAAGCCTGGGGCAATGGCGTTGACGCGCACATTTACTTTTGCAAAATGCACCGCCAGCCATTGGGTGAAATTGTTGATGGCCGCTTTGGCCGCCGAATAGGCGGGAATGCGCGTGAGCGGCCGGTATGAATTCATGGATGAAATGTTCAGCACCGCGCCGCTTTTCCGTTGTGTCATATCGCGGGCAAACACCATGGTCGGCAGCACGGTGCCGGCGAAGTTGAGATCAAAGACTTTGGAGAAGCCCGCAATGTCAAGGCCGAAGAACGTTTTGCCGAGGTTGTCCGGCGGTTCGGACGTTATGAATTCCACGCCGGTGGTCGCCGACGGATGGTTTCCGCCCGCGCAGTTGATGAGCAGGTCGATGGGCCCGAGGGAATTGGTGATTTCTTCGCGCGCGCGTTCGAGCGACGGTTTATCGAGAACATCGGCGACAACGCCGAAAGACGGCGTAGCTGTTTCCCGCTGCATGCGTTGGGCAAGACCGCGCGCTTTGTCGCCGTCGCGGTCCACCACGGCAACCTTGACGCCGGCGGACGAAAGCGCCTCCACAAGAGAAGATCCGATGATGCCGGCGCCGCCGGTGATGGCGCAGACTTTGTTGTGGAGATCGGAGAAGGAAAGTGGTTGCATTGCGGCATTTCCTTTCTGGATTCAGAGGGCCCGCAGACTACGCGGCTGCGGCTACGCCGCCGAAATACTGCTCCGCATTGGTAAAGCATATCATCCGCACCATCTGCGCCAGCAGATCCGCATCCTCCGGCGCTTCGCCTGCCACAATAAGCCGGCCGATATGCCGGCATAGTATTCTGCGGAAATATTCATGCCGCGGGAATGACAACAGCGAACGCGAGTCCGTGGTCATGCCTATGAATCGCCCCAACAGCGAAAGCGCCGAAAGCGCCTTCAAATGCCGCTCCATGCCGTCGCGTCGGTCCGCGAACCACCATGCCGGGCCAACCTGGATTTTGCCCGCGGCTTCGCCGTCGGCAAAACAGCCGGCCATGGCCATCAGCATCTCCGTATCGCGCGGGTTCAGATTGTACAGCACGGTCTTGGGCAGTTCGCCATTGACGTCAAGAGCATCCAGCAATCGCGACAACGCGTGCGCACAGGGCCGGTCATCCATGGTGTCGCAGCCCGCGTCCGGGCCCATGGCCGAAAACCGGCGCGCGCTGGTATTGCGCAGCGCGCCCATATGGAGCTGCATTGCCCATCCGGCTTCGTGGTACAGGCGGCCGAGGTCCAGCATGATCGCGGTCTGCAGCTGGCGCGATTGCAGGGAGTCCGGGGATTTTCCGCAGCGCAGGTGATCGAATGCCGCGCTGATTGACGCATCGGAAGCAGGCTCAAACACCGGCGGTTCCAGGCTGTGGTCGGCGATCCGGCAGCCTGCCTTCTGAAAAACGCGCATGCGGGAACGCAAGGCGTCAAGCAGCGCCGCATAATCGCGGATATCGATGCCGGCGCTTTGCCCCAGACGGTCGAGATACGCGCAATACGCCGCGGGGTCCGCGGTCCTGAGCAGGCGATCGGGCCGGAATGTGGGCGCGACGGCGATATCGTAGCCGCTTTCGCGGATCGCCAGGTGATGGCGCAGGTCGTCGCAGGGATCGTCGGTGGTGCAGAGGACCCTGATGTTCATGCGGAGCAGGAGATTGCGGGCGGAAAACTCCGGCGTGCGCAGCATCGCGGAACAGCGATCATGGATTTTCTGCGCGGTTTGCGGACCAAGAATTTCCGCGCAATTAAAATAGCGCCGCAATTCCAGATGCGTCCAGATGTAAAGGGGATTGCCTGTCGCCTGAGTGATGGTGGCCGCCCATGCGCCGAATTTTTCTTCGTCCGATGCGCTGCCGGTGATACGGCGTTCGTCAATCCCGTTGATCCGCATGGCGCGCCATTTGTAATGGTCGCCCGAAAGCCAGGCCTGCGCCAGGCTTTCGAATCGCCTGTCCGCGGCAATATCGGCGGGCGAAAGATGGTTATGGAAATCGAAGATCGGCATCCCTGCCGCGTGGTCGTGGAACAAGGTGCGCGCCAGGGGCGTATCAAGGAGGAAATCGTCGGAGAGGAATGCGCTGCTCATAGGGAATATCCCGCCTCCCGCAGCAGCTTTTCAGCGCGGCGGCCGTATTCCGCGAAATTCTCAAACCGCACGGTGGCCTCGGATTTTTTCGCCGGGTCATGCGCTACCGCGGCCATGTGCGGCTCTATGGAGAAGCCACCGTTATAGCCGCGTTTTTTCAAGTCAGCAAGAATGCGCGATACCTGCGCGTCGCCTTCGCCGGGAAACGTGTAGCGCATGGTGTCGCGTTCCATCCGGCCGTCCTTGACGTGGATATAGGCGATATGATCCTTGACGTGCGAGTAGAATTCCCACGCATCCTGCCGCGAATACGGCCCGCTGCCGCGCACGTCGTAGTGGAATACCGGGTTTCCCGTGTCGAACACCAGCGCAAAGTTGGGCGATGCCATGGCGTCCAGGAGACGCAGTGTGTGTTCCCATGAAAGGCCGCCCCAGCCGTCGCAGTTTTCATGCACAATCGTAACGCCGCCGTCTTCCGCCATGCGCACAAGGGTCCGCATGCGTGCGATGACCTCTTTTTCGACGCCGGGATCGTTTGACGACGCATCCTGGGGCATGGCAAAACTCATGACTCGGATCATGGTGGTGTGCAGGCGGCGCATGCGCGGGATCGCGCGCCGCAGTTCGTCATAGCTCGAGTCCGGCGGATCGGAAATTTTCTTTGCCCAGTTGGCAACTCCCGAGCCAAAGCAGTTGACCGCAATGCCTGCTGCGGCAAGCTTTTCGCATACCGTCTCGAATTTCGCATCGTCAATCAACGTGAGATTGACGCCGTCGATTGCGCGGCTTTCGATGTTTGTCCACCCGAGCGCTTTGATGGCGCGTATCTGTCCGTCAATGTCATTCGCCGCTTCGTCGGCAAAACCGGTGAGGTACATGGAAACTTCCTTTCCGCGGAAGTAGTCGGAAGTCAGAGATCGGAAGTCGGCGGGCAATCGGCCTTTTTTCTTTCCGACCTCTGACCTCTGACGTCTGATGTTCCCGGTATTATCTCTATCCGTTTTCCCGTCTTCTGCGACTCATATATCGAAAGCGCGATGTCCACGCAATGGCGCGCCTGCTCGGCCGTAACGAACGGCGGCGTTCCCTGCCGTATCGCATCAACAAAATCCGCGATCTGCGTGGGATGGCGGGTGCCGTAATATGATTTGCCCGGAAACGTCCGTTCGGTCTCTTCGCACGCGGCAAGTTCGGCGCGCACGCGCTGCGTGGTTTCCGGCGAAGCAAGCTCCACGCGCGTGACCACGGTATTGCGGATTTCAATAGTCCCGCCGGTGCCGGCAAGGCGCAGCAGCGGTTCCCATTGCTGCACACGGTTGGCAGTGGTCGCTTCGATGGTCCCCACCACGCCATTGGCATACTCAAGCGATGCGGCGGCCGTGTCCTCGGTTTCGATGACGCCCTGATGCGCGCGGTTAGTCCAATGGCCGCATGCCGACACCGCGCCGCCCATGAGCCATGCGCCGATGTCGATGAAGTGGATGGCCTGGTTGATGAGCACGGACCCGCCTTCCTGCGCCCAGGTGCCGCGCCAGCGGTCGGCGGTGTAGTATTCGTTTTCGCGCAGGCAGTCAAGTCGGACGCTGCACGTGAGGATCGTGCCCAGCACGCCGTCGTCACAGAGGCGCTTGAGACAGCGGTTGATCGTGTCGAACCGGTGCTGCAGGATGCCCGAAAAGACAAGGCGCGGATACCGGCGTTGCGCCTCTACCATTGAGTCAAGGCCGGCCGTGGAGGCGGCCAGCGCCTTTTCGCACAGCACGTGTTTGCCCGCGGCCAGGGCGTCCGCGGCGATCCGCGCGTGCCCCGCGTGGTCGGTGCAGATGGAAATGCCATCCACGGCCGGATCATCCAGCACGGCGCGGAGGTCGGTGGTCACCGACGGGACGGAAAACTTTTGCGCCAGGGCCTCCGCTTTTGCCTTGACAAGGTCGCACGCCCAGGCGACGCGCACGCCGGGAATTCGCTGATAGCTTTCCGCGTGAATGGGCGCGATCACGCCGCAGCCGATGATGCCGATGGTGACGGGTTGGTCCATGCGCTGCCGCCTATTTGAATGATTTCGCCATGTCAACCGGGCCTGTCTCGCGCACCGTCTTCTTCTTTTTCGACGACGCGATCAGCCTCTTGAGCGCCCGCTCGTAGACCGCCGCATCCAGCGGCAGATCGACCGGCTTTTTAGTCAAGGACGAATACAGCATGGCATTGGCCAGCTCCACGGAGTGGACGCCCTCCTCCGCCGGCGCGATGAGCGGCGTGCCGCGCAGGACCGCATCCACGAAATTCTGGATGATTTCATTGTGCTGGCCGCCATTGCCGTTCGCGGGAATGGCGATGTGCCAGCGCTCGGGCGTGGAGAACAACTCGGGTGTGATCGCGCAGAACTTTGACATGGGCACCGTATTGCGGGTGAAAGAGATCGCGTTGTTTTCGAGAACGATTTTGCCCTGTTCGCCGCAGATCTCCAGGCGGTTGGTGCCCGGCGCTTCGCCGGTGGTGGCCACGAACATGCCGGTGGCGCCATTTTTGTATTCCAGAAAAGCATTGACTTCGTCCTCCACTTCGATATCATGCCATTTGCCAAGGTTGCAGACCGCGGTGATGCGCGAGGGCATGCCGCAGAGCCACCAGAGCAGGTCAAGGTTGTGCGGGCATTGGTTGAGCAGGATGCCGCCGCCTTCGCCTTTCCAGGTTGCGCGCCACTCGCTGCTGCGATAGTAGGCTTGGGACCGGAACCAGTCGGTGCAGATCCAGTTGATGCGCGTGAATTTTCCCAATTCGCCGCTGCGGACCATGTCCCGGATTTTATAATGATGGGGGTCGGTGCGCTGCATGAACATGGCGCAGAAGACCTGCTTTTTGTTCCGGTGCGCGGCAATAAGCCGTTGACAATCGGCCTTATGGGCCGAGATCGGCTTTTCGACCAGCACGTGAAGCCCCGCACCGAGCGCCTCGATCCCGATGGTCGTGTGGGAATAGTGGGGCGTGGCAATGATCACCGCGTCAACCCGGCCGGAGCCGATCATGGCGGATGCGTCGTAGAACGCGGGGACCGAAAGCTCGCGCGCGAAGGCGTCGGCCTTGTGCTTGACAATATCGCACACGCCGGCCAGCCGGGCATCCCGGATTTTGGCAATGTTGCGCGCGTGGCACGACCCCATATTGCCAAGGCCGATAATGCCGATGCGGACCGGATTCATAGGGCGGTTCCTTTCATGTTCTTAATCGAGAAAGCTAGCGCAAGAAAAATCAGCCTGCCCACGGATCACACGGATTAACACGGATGATACAGCAAGAAATTCAATTTGTTTCATTTTCTTATCCGCGTTTATCCGTATTACTATCCGTCAGAATTTTGTTTTTTTTGCTCGATTTTATTGGCTTTATTTAGGATTTTGGTCATTCGAATTTGTTTCGGATTTCGAATTTAGGATTTCGAATTTCCTGGCTGCAGCTTCGCCGCGCCAGGTGATCCGTGGGCAAAACTCTTTTGTATCACAGCAATCCCCATCTTCAATTCGGAAACATCCTGCCATCCGCCTTCAAACGCGATCTGTCCGTCATAACCGCCGGCCTTGATGGCGCCAAAGAACCCGGCGAAGTCGCACGGCTCCGCGCCCGGCGCTTTGCGGGACGGCACGGTTGCCACATGCACGTGATGGATGAGCGCCGCATGGCGCGCAATGGCCGCCATATCATTATCATCCGTCCAGAAATGATACGAGTCCACTATCAGCCGCATGCCCGGATGGTTGATCGCCTCCACGTATGCGCCGCATTCGGCAACGGTATTAAGAATATTGCACTCGCGCTTGTTAAGCGGTTCCGCGACGATGATGAGTCCTGCGTCATGGGCGGCCTTCGCGGCCATGGCGCCGAATTTCAACAGTTGATCGTACGCGCGATTGCGGTCAAAGCCATCGGGAACCGTGCGGCTGCCGCCCGAGCCGAAAACCATGGTGCGGATGCCGGCGCGCGCGGCCCGTTGACACGCAGAAGCAAGGTAGCGGTCCAGCGCACCCATCGAAACTTCAGGGCCGGTCGTTTTCATGGCAGCGGGCAGCAGGCAGTTGGCTGATGGTATCGGAAGAATTGCTGCGTCGGCGCTGGAAAGCAGCTCCAAAAAACGAGTCTCCGGTTCCAGGGGTGATAAAAAGCCCTGGACGTTGACCTCAAGGAAATCAAACCCCGCGTCCCGCAGCACGCGGGATTGCCGGATGTCCGCTGCGATGCCTATCTTCATCCCGGGTTTTCCGTTTTCAAAGGATGATGGAGAATCCTGCCAACCGCGGCCGCACCTTCATTACCCAACTTGCCTATGATGGCCCCCATAGTATACCTTATGCAATAGGCATTGAATATAGGTTTTTTTGCCAAAAAGAGGGGGTTTTCCGCACTCTATGAATAAACGCACCAAAAAATACCACGAAATCCTGCATGCCCATTCCTATGAAAAGGGCGGCTTCGATTTGCCGATACGGGTGACCATGGCGCTCTATTCCCGCTGGGGGCCGGGCGATGCATTTGAGTATCGCAAAAAGCCCCTGATGTCCGTGAATATGGTCACCATGGGCCCGGCGGAATATGTTCAGGATGGTCGCAAGGGCGTTGTCGCCGCGGGGCAGGTGTTTTTAGCGCACAAAGGATGCGATCAGCGCTTCGCAACGGGCAATGCGGGATTTCTCCATAAACGAACGGTGATTCTTGACGGATGGCTATTGGACGTCCTGATCGAGCGCACGGGGCTGAAATCGGCGGATGTGGTGACGCCGCAAGACCCGGCCCGGATTGCACTGCTGCTGCGTCGTATCTATGCCCTGTTTCGCGACAAACCGGCGGGGTTTTCGGAGGCATCGGCCGCGTTGGCGTACGAATTGATCGTAGCGCTGGCCGCGAGCATCGCGCCGCAACAGCCGGCGGTATTGCGCCGGTCCCTGGAATTCATCGGCCGGTCGCTTGCGCGGCCCATCGGCCTGGCCGATATCGCGGCCGCGGGCGGCATGAGCCTGCGGCAGTGCAACCGCGTCTTTGTGCGCCATCTGGGCCGCGCGCCCATGAAGTTTCTCATTAATCAACGTATGGCGATCGCGCGCGGGATGTTGCTGGACGGGGCCATGCCGGTCAAGCAGGTGGCGCAGCGGGTGGGGTACGACGATCCGCTTTACTTTTCGGACCAGTTTAAAAAGCGCTTCGGCGCCGGCCCGCGGGAGTTCAGAAAAGAAGGTAAACGGTAAAAGGCAGGTAATCAGTAAACGGTCAGAAGCAGTTGGGGCGTATCTCGCCCCAACTGCTTTACAGCTTCGATTTCCCTTGCTTTTCTGGCTTCTGGCTTCTGGCCTTTGGCCTCTGCCGCTCTGTTTTCAGGCCGCCTCCTGCAATGCCATCAGCCGTTCCCGGTTTGCCCATAGAGCACATCCTCCGCTCACATCGCGTAAAGAGCTGTGGTCGCTGCGGATGGCGGAAAGCAGGTCGCTCTGCAATCCGGCCTTGAGCGACATACTGCGAAGATTTACATCGGAATACGGCGCGAATGGGCACGGTTCCAGGTCGCCTGAGGCATTGACATGCACGAACCCGCGACCTGCCGCCAGGCAGCCGCCGAACTGCTCCTCTTCGCCGGGAAAGGCGATAAAGGCGGCGGGAAAGCGTTTGCGGAACGATGCGGCGGCATTGACCAATGCGCAGCGTTCGTCCATGGTGATTGCCTGAGCTTCGGTGCCGGGCGCCACAGGAACATATTCCACGAACATCACAGCGCGGACCCCGCGGTCCATGAGCCCTGCGATGAAGTTTTCGCTGGTGGCAGCGGAAAAGTTGGATTGCGAAACCGTGATTGACGAACCGAAGAATACGCCGGCTTTCTTAAGCGCGTGCAGGCGTTCTTCAAGGCGGGCGAACACGCCGCTGCCGCGTCGTGCGTCCGTTTCCGCGCAGCCGCCTTCCAGGCTGATCATGGGGATGATGTTCCGCCGCTTTTTCACCCGCGAAACAACCGTCTTGTCAATAAGCAATCCGTTGGTGAACAGCGGAAAGAGAACGTCGGGAAACTCCGCGGTGATATCGAATATTTCCGGCCGCATGAGCGGCTCCCCGCCGGCAAGAATGACGATGGATGTCCCCAGCGAGCGCGCCTCGCGGATTATCGCCGCGATGCGGTCCGCATCGAGTTCGGGCCCGTCGCCAACCCCGTGGAGCGTCTTTGCATAACAGCCGGCGCAGGCAAGATTGCACCTGCCGGTCACGCTCATGATCATGATGGGCGGCACATGGGTGCCGCAATCTTCCCAGGCGCATCGTCGCGAGGCTGCTTTTGATTGATGCGCCGCAGTCGTCAACAGGTTTAAAAGCATTACGGGATTTTTCCAACTTGCTTTTATTCCGTCGAATACAAGGCTGCTAATTGATGAATTCATGCTATTAGTGAGGTTAGTCATTGAGATATCCTTTGTTATATATTTTATAATATAATAATCTGCTATTTCAATCATCCCGCATTAATTGGCTGAGAAATCTCTGTAATCCTGATGGAGAGTTGACGCGCCATTGCGGAGATATCTATCATGACCGGGCAATACCGGCATCTGGATTGGTGCTGTAAAAGGTTGCATTTCCACGCGATACAGAAATTTCGATACAGCATTTTATAATCGGTACACGGACTGTTTTGATATGCTTTTTTATTAGTTAGCATATAAAAATCCTCCATAGATGCCGGAATTTCAACCAATGCCGACATAAGCTTATACTATTGCAGATGACATGCCAATATTGAGAATGCAATTGAAATCAATGAGTTATAATGCACAGAGACTGGCAAATAGGTGTGAATTTCAGAAACTGGATTTCTGCGATATACAGACTTAAGTGGTTGAAATTTAATTAATTAAAATACAATTACTGTGGATTTCCAGTTATAGGATTCACAATGAAATCGATATATGGGGATGATATGCCGGAATCCAAATGTTGAGGCGAATTGCGGTTCTCCCCAATGGCCTAATGCCGCTGCGCGGAGAAATCCTCCGGCCTACTAGTTCACAATCGCGCCGCTGAAAATTCTTCGCATGCCGGTTTGATTGGTCAACTCCGCCCGCAGGAGATACATCCCGGCCGGCAGGCGCAGGCCGGGCCATCGGATCGTGCTCCGCTCCGGGATGTCTTCCGCAGACCATCGTCCCTGCGCGATCAGGGTGCCGTTGGCGGCGAAGATTCCCGCCTCGGCTGTTTTCCATTCCGGCATCATGGCGCATGATGAGATTTCCAATACGCCGTTGCGCATCCCGGTCCGGAAGGCGATTGACGCACGGGGTTTTCCGCCACGGACGATTCTGCCGGGCGCCACGCCGGTGACGATTGAATCCGGGAACAAATACTGAACGCCGCTGAGCGAAACCGCGCCGCCCACGCGGGATTTGGTGAAGGACACCGTCGGAAGCGTGCCGAACGAAACCGTGACCTGGTCCCCGGATTGGGTCACGGTCGCCTGCGTCACCGATGCGACGGAGGAATCCGTTGCCGTCAGCGCGTGCAGGAAATAATCGACGGTCGCGGCGGCCGGCGGCGATACCTGGATTCTGCACTCGGGCGCCGGCCCGGTATTGACGCTTGGCGGATAGGAATGGCCGCCATAGGCATACAGGCTGTCGCCGCTGCGCAGCGCAACGACGGGGTTCACCGGCAGCAGTGTTTGAAGGAACAGCCGGCCTTTCCCATTTGTAATAACGAGGTTCGGCGGCGCGCCGGTCGGCGTTTTCATCGCCTGCAACTGCCACGTCTTTTGATACGCGGCGTTTTTCGAGGCGACGCGGTCGAATATCACGAACCTTCCCGGGCGCAGATAGACGATCTGCCGCGTGAAATAATCAAGTTTGGCGCTCGAATAAGAGCGGCTGCAATCGCCGGCCGCGTAGAGATAAAAACCGCGATCTTCAAAGGCAAGCAGGTCCGCGATGTCATACACCGCGCTGTCGGCCAGCCATGCGGGAACATCCTCAACCGAGCCGTTGTGGTTGGGAAATGAGTGGTGCTGACCGCCGTCGTTGCCCGTGACCGTGCCGGCGCGTATGCCCGCGCTGTAGGCGGTCGCGCCGGTCCACTGTTCGGCCGGATCGTACACGAGCATGGTGCTGTGCGCGATCGTGCGCAGGTGATAATTGACGTCGTGCATTGACCCGAACGCATCGTAATGCCCGCCGTCGCCGGCCAGCTCCGCGTTCTTGTAAATCAGGAAATGCCCGTTGTCAAGGTGCTGGTGCGCGGTGAACCGGTCGCCGCACTTGAAGAAGAAGCAGGTGGCCGTGTCGTCCCAGGAGCTTCGGGCATAGACGTATCCGGCGCCGCGGCTGCAAAGCGAGAGCGCGGGCAGGCCCGCAAGGCTGCGTTTTGCCACGGTGGTGTCGCGCCAGAGAAAGTCCTTATAGGCGTAATTGCCCACGCTCGATCGCGGCGTGGTTTCGTTATACGAATGGATGTATTGGTGCAGCGGATCGTCGCGGTAATGGTCCACCAGAATGCGCCGCGCCGAAAGCGCCTTGTCGCGGTCGCCGCCAAAGACGCGGCCCCCGCCGTCGCCCATGGGTATCGGTCGGCGTGAACCATAGTCGCTGATGCCCGGATACATCTCGAACATGCTTGCCGCCGCGCGGTTTTGGTAAAACGCGGGCGCCATGGCATATAGGTCTTTTCCTTCGCAGAACCCCGCAACTTCACAAAAGAACATCCATTCGTACGACCAGTAATGGACATAATAGCCTTCGGCCCAGCCGCCGCCCTTGCCGGCCAGGGAAAGGGCCGGCGCCGCGCGGGACTGATAATCCGCATAGAGCGCCGAAAGATACCCGGGCGCTTTGGGGTTTTCGTAATACGTCGCGTACGAGGCGATACCCTCGCCCCAGTTTTTATACCCGTACCAGGCATTATGAAAAACCGCGGTCTCGGAGGTTACGTTCGTGTCCACGGTTTTATTCATATAGGCGATGAATTGCGCCCTTTCCTGCGCCGTCCAGTATTCGTAGCACAGGTCGTACACCATGGCGCACAGGGCAAGATCGGTGCCGAAAGGTATGTGGCCGACCTTGATGGGCCCATTGACATATGCCAGGGCTTTCTGAATGCCAATGCGCGCCGGCGACTGGTTCTGTTCGATCGCGGCGACCAGCGCCAGGGACATCATGCGCGAATAATCGTCGGCCGTTGAATCGTTGGCCACGCTTTTCATGCGCTGATACGCGGCCGGCCGGTCCTGTGCGAGCTGCTGCAACCGCGCGCGGCTTCCCAGTAGCCGAGGATGCTCGTTGGGCACCGCGTGGTCGGCATTGGTTTGCCGTGTGAAAAGCACGGCAAACACCATCGCAATCGTTGGAATCCTGCGCATGAGATCCATGATCGATCCTCTCCACCCCGGGTTTTGGCTGCTCATTGCCCGCTGTTGCGCACAATCCTGAATGACTGCCCGCCGGTGCGCAGGAAATAGATCCCCGCGCCATATACGCCGAGATCAATTTTCAAGGACGTTGCGGGATTGTCAATCCGGATT
>Ga0315289_10005401_pt1 | contig 18890 bp, 11 predicted proteins | sample YL17G11_40_MG_FD_203452 | JGI IMG/M metagenome (GOLD analysis project Ga0315289, IMG submission 203452) | Sediment microbial communities from Yellowstone Lake, YNP, Wyoming, USA - YL17G11_40 | ecosystem: Environmental > Aquatic > Freshwater > Lake > Sediment | place: USA: Wyoming | collected...
AACTTTAAAAATATTTAGCTTATCAGAATTTGAGTGGATACCCTTTATTTACCAATGAGAAGGAGAGATGCTCCAATTCCATGGCCATATTCACCGAGCGCAAAGTTACATCATCCGGAACTTTTATGTGGGTGGGGGCAAAATTTAAGATGCTTTTTACCCCGGCTGAAACCACATCGTCGGTGACCGCCTGTGCTGTCGAAGCCGGCACCGCAAGAATCACCAGGTCTATTTTGTGTTCTTTGAGTTTGGAAGCCAAGTCCTTCACATCAAAGACCTGGATCCCTTTGTGGTTTTTGTTGATCTTCCTCTGATCATTATCGAAGAGCAACTTTATGTTGAAGCCCTGTTTTGGGAATTCTTTGTATGAAACCAAAGCAGATCCTACATTTCCTACCCCCACCAATGCCACATTCCAGGTTCGGTTCAGTCCTAAGATTCGGGCAATCTTTTCCTTCAATTCCTTAACCGGATAACCTAATCCGCGAGTCCCGAAGCTTCCGAAAAAGGACAAATCCTTTCTTACCTGAGCCGGAGTTAATCTCCCTTCTTTCGCCAGGTCTTTCGAAGAGATGGTCTTATATCCCTTCCTCTCGAAACTTGATAGACCGCGATAGTATAGTGAAAGTCTTCGGATCGTAGATTCGGATACTTTGCCGCCAGCCAATCGCGGGTGGGATTCTTTAGGCCGCATCTTAATTTAACTTCTCCTTTGGATTTGAAGGTCAATAGGTTTGAAAGTTGTTTTCTAATTTCCTAACCTTAAAACTTTTTAACTTTCAAACTTGTGAACAATTTCACAATATTAATAAAAGGATCAAGCCGAATTGTCAAGAAAAAAATAAGGGAGCAGCCAGATTTCAGTAAGCAGTGGGTAGAAAGGGGCAACGGATAGCTTGCAAGCGGATCTTCGATGCCGTTGCCACAAAGCGTCACGGATTCATCCTGATCCCGCCTTTGGCGGGAGAACGGACGAGGCGTGCATGAATGAACGAAGGACTGTAAGCTTGTCGAACTATTTAACTTTTTTCGGAACCCCCCCAAAAATGATTTGACTTTTAATTGTTGTTGTATTATTAAATGGTTTGATCTTAAACTGGGTTTGGTTATTTTAAGATGTTAAGATAAAATGGTTCAACAAGCTCACCAGAAGGGAATTTTCGAGCATCGAACCCCCACTCTGCGGGGTTTCGAAACGAGTTTCGTAACCGATAAACAAAAACCGATTCTTGAAGCGAGGTGTAAAATGAAAAAACATCTTGTAATTCTGTCGATTCTTTTCATGGGTTTGTTTGGATCATCTATCTCTATTTTCTCTCAGGCTTCTAAGCAGTCCGGTCCCAAGATGCATTCGCAAAAATTCATCATTTATTATGGCGAAAAGGAAACAGGGTATGAGAACTGGACCCTTTCGACCTCTGAAGGAAGAATCAGACTCACAGATCAAGCTCAATTCAAGGTGGAGGAAATGGATTTTATGGTTAATATGGACTTGATTTTAGATACCCTTTTTTCACCGCAAAAGCTCGATATGGATGGAAAAGTTCTGGGGCAGGCATATAAAGTGAGCACTGAATTTTCCGAAGGCAAAACCATAAACCATATGACCAAGGATGGGGATACCTCCACCGTCGAAGCTCCCGTGCATAAGGATGCCTTGATTTTGCCCAATGGACTTTTCTATCCCTACACTTTCTTGGTGAAGAAATATGATTTTGAAAAAGGAGGAAAGCAGGAATTCTTTGCATATGTGGTCCCAGTGGAAATCTCCATTTCGATTGAGGATAAGGGCAAGGAGAAAGTCGATTTTGACACCAGTCCGAAGGATCCAAAATCGGACTCTTCCGAACTGCAAAAGCTCTTTGTCAACTTAGCAGGAATGGTTGGCGTCAACTTATGGGTGGACAAGAATGAACGGATAATAAAACTGAGCATTCCCATGCAAGGAATAGAAGTTTACCAAGAAGGCTATAAGCCCGCACCCAAAAAAGCTGAGATAGATACTTTAACCAAAAATTATACCTCTGAGGATACTACTTTTAAATCTGGATATCTCAAATTGGCAGGCACGGTGACCGTTCCCAAGAATGGAGAAAAGAAGCATCCCGCTTGTATCATCATCTCAGGTTCAGGTCCCTTAGACAGAGACGGAAAAATTCAAAATTTAGGCTTTTCGGTGCAGTATAAAGCCCTCGCTCATACATTATCCAACTCCGGCATCTTGGTCCTAAGATATGATAAAAGAGGAGTCGGGAAAAGCGAAGGGGACTCCAAAACCGCCTCCTTATCCGATTTGGTCTCTGATGTTAAAGCTGGGATTTTGTATCTTAAGTCCAGAAAGGACGTGGACACCAATCGTATCTGTCTGATCGGGCACAGCGAAGGAGCCATAATTGCCCCCATGATTGCCGCCGAGGACAAAAGCATCAAAGCCATCGTTTTGATGGCTGGGACAGCTAAACCCCTGGATCAGGTAATCATGGAACAGCAGGGATTCCTTTTGAGCCAGGCAAAAATACCTGGCGAGATGAAAGAGAAAGCATTTGAAGAGCAACAAGAGTTCTTTGATTGGGTCAGAGGAAAAAAAGAATGGAAGGAAGAAGAAATGCCCCCTCAATACAAAGAGCTGATAGGGCAAAGAAAATGGTTTCTGGAACATTTCGACCACGATCCTTTGCAAACCATCGCCAAAGTAAAATGCAAAGTCCTAATACTGCAGGGACAAAAAGACAAGCAGGTTTTCGATCTACATGCAATAATGCTTTCTAACGCTCTGAACAGAGCGGGAAATGAAAATCACCTGGTAAAGCTTTTTCCGGATTTAGATCATCTTTTTTGTAAGACCGAAGGGGAGGGCGATTATGCCGAATATGCCAAAACCGAAAGACCGATAGACCCTGAATTTTTAGGTTTTCTCACCGATTGGCTTAAGAAAGAACTATAGAGCAAATACGTTTCCCCCTCACCCTACCCTCTCCCCCGAGGGGAGAGGGGTTTGTTTTTTTGTTTTATTTAGCTCTATTCCTTTGATAATTCTGTAAGATGAAATTTACTGCAAAAATTTCTCCATTTGATCCACCAAGCTGGCAAAGAGCTTGATGGTTTCATTGATGGGTTCGGGGGAGGTCATGTCCACACCTGCGTTCTTGAGCAAGTTGATGGCATAGTCCGAATCACCTGACTCCAGAAACTTCAAGTAACGGTTCAAAGCATCCTTGTCGCCAGTTAAAATTTTCCGTGAGATGGCAACTGCAGCCGCATAACCGGTGGCATATTGATAAACGTAAAAATTTGTATAGAAATGAGAAATTCGTAAACAGCCCAAATCGTCAAGAGAATCCAATACCAATTCGGGACCCTCAAATTTTTGGAAAATCTCTCGATATATTTTTCTAGCAGATTCAGCGGACAAAACCCCTCCATTTTCCAATTTCTCGTGAGCCGCCTTTTCGAATTCGGCGAACATTACCTGACTGTAGAACGTCCCTTCAAGCTGGTCAATATAATAATTTAGCAGATAAAGCTTTTGAGCTTTATCTTTAGTGTTCTTAAGCAGATAATCCATCAAAAGCATTTCATTAGAAACGGAGGCTACCTCGGCGGTAAAAGTGGCATGACCTGAATAGATATAAGGCTGTGTTCGGTTAGTATAGTATCCATGCATGCAATGTCCCATCTCATGGGCTATGGTGAACATGTTCTCCAAAGTGTTGTTGTGATTGAGTAACATATATGGATGAGAGGAGTAACAACCCCAGGAATAAGCTCCGCTCCCCTTCCCTTCGGTCTCATAGACATCGACCCACCCGGAATTAAAGCCAGCTTGGATGTCAGTCACATATTGCTTCCCCAGAGGAGCTAAAGCCTTCTTTATGATGGTCAATGCGCTATCATAAGGAATCTCCATCTTTGCTTCTGGCGCCAAAGGGACGACCAGATCATATTTATGAAGCTCATCCACTTTCAGGACTTTTTTGCGCAAACTGACATACTTATGTATGGGTTCGAGATTTTCGTCTGCCGATTTAATCAGATTTTCGAATACTGATACTGGAATATGACTTTGATCTAAAGCCGCCTCCAAGCAAGAATTATATTTTCTGGCTTTGGAAAAAAATACGTCTTTAGCCACACCCCCGTTCAAGGTGGCTCCCAAGGTGTTCAAATATGACAAATAAGCAGAATTATAGGCGTCACTTGCATCTTTTCTCACCCGCCTGTCTGTCGATTCCAAAAACTTGTAATACCGCTCATGAGTAAGTTGAACCTCATTCCCGGTTTCGTCCTTAATAGAAGGATATTTGATATCCGCATCGTTCATCATGGTCCAAATGTTGGAGGGAGCACGGGCTATATTACCAGCCAGGGCTAAAATCTCTTCCTCCTCTGGCGAAAGGGTATGAGCTCTCATTCTGATTATATTGTCTATATAATGCTGATAGAGCTTTAGCCCGTTTTCTGATTTTATAAGCTCATCCAATTTTGACTGTGGGATAGTCAAAATCTCTGGCTCAATAAATGCGGTGGCTTGTCTGACTCTGGTCATTAGACTGCCCGCACGACCGGACATCTCCTGATAGGTAGATACTCTTGTATCCTCATCGGAACGCATTCCTGCGTAAACATAAAGACGATCCATGATGTTCCAAACACTATCCTGCAATTGAAGACACCCTAAAAGCGTCTTCCCCGATTCTGATAGATGCCCCTTGAATTCCGTCATTTTGGGCAAAAGCCCCTCCACTTTCGAAAAATCCCCTTCCCAGAGCTGATTGGAGGCATAGATATCTTCCAGCCTCCACTTGTATTTGGCGTCTATATCCGAACGCTGGGGGATACCTTTGACAGCGGATTGTGCCAGGACATTGGTGAAAGTACAAATTGCAATCAGCCCCACAATCAACCAGACAAAAAACCGTGATGTTCTCTTCACAATTCCTCCTTATAGTGGTTTTAGGTTACAAATCACATTTTTATTATACGAAAGCCGCGATGAAAGTTCAAGTAAAAACTTAAAAATCTTTTAGAAAGAAGGGACATTCTAGTCCTGTGGATATAGAGGTTAGATATCGTATGTTTCTTGTGTTTCTTGCCTTTCTTGTGTTTGTTTTTGAAAATTTTTTTCTGTGAAACACATATACCATAGACTGAAGACACAGGATGTCGGGTAGCTCTCCCGCCACGGCGGGGTCGCAACCCGACCTACTCCTGAAGTTTCTGAACATTCTGAACTTTGTTTTCATAATTTTTTTATCCTTCGACTCCGCTCAGGACAAGTTGTTTGCGATGCTCACCACAAGCAAGAGTTCATATGCGTATGCACTCATACGAGTTTGTTCTCCCATAAACCGGCTCCCTATCCCCATCACCATCAAAGTCGGGGTGATTTTGGTGTTTTTGGTGGGGGGTTAGGGTTCATCCTGAAGGGATTCACCCTGAAGGGAACCCCCACCACCAACATTCACCTAATATGGTGTCAGAACAGGGTTCTGACACCTCCGAGAAGAAGGGAGGGACTCCTCATAAACAGGAAAAGCCCCGGCTCTTTTAAAACCGGGGCTAAGACATCACTGTTGGGGTTGTATCTTATTTCAAGATTAACTGCAAGGTGGTGGTCCACCGAGAAACAAATAGTTGATTAGATAGAGGACATCGGAAGCATCAACCACCCCGTCACAGTTGGCGTCTCCAGCTTCCAAAGGATCAGGTGCGGGCATGCATAGGAAAAGATAGTTAATTAAATAAACCACGTCCGTAGCATCTAACTTCCAATCGCCGTTTGCATCTCCTTCCTCATACCAGGGAACATTGTAGCTGAAAGTGTCAGCTTCATCAGAAGGGGGGGAAGGTTGATCCGTTGCCAAATTCATTACGTTGCTGCCATCGACCCTTATGCCTAAGTCGTAGACACCACTGTCACCGGGTTCAGGCACTACCTCAATCAAATAATCACCAACTAAGCGATTTGGTATGGTGACTATGTCATCTTTATCTCCATCGTTGTTATAGTCTTGGGTAGTGTCATAAGTTGCATCTGGAATGGTGTTAAAGTCGATTCCGATTGAGTCTCCTTTTGGGTCGGTTACAATTAAATCCACAGGAGAAAATGCCACTACGATAAGAGTATCTGTCAGATAATTGCTATTGAAAAATCTATAAGTTTCTGAAGACCACCTGAAGGCTCCCCAATTGTCCTTGGCTTTGACCTTCCAATAATAAGTCCCGATTTCAAGGGTATCCGTGTGTTTACTAACTAATAAATTGCTGTCAATAGTCGTGTTGTTGGGTTCAAAACCCGGGGTGGTGCTGATGTATAGATCATATTTTATCTGGTCTCCCAAATTCGGGTCGTAAGCACTTTGCCAATCAAAATTGACCACTTGTTGGGTGGTGTCTTCGTCAAAAGGGAAAAGGAGGTGAAAAGCCCAGGGGGGTTGGTTAGCGGGAATTTGGGTCAAATTCTCTAAGATAGAGACATTATTAGATCCTCCATTTGCCACGGCTAAGTCCATATCACCATCCTCATCCAAATCTGCACAAAAAACGGAATAAGGATGACTCCCTGCACCATAGTCGAATTTAGCTTGAAATGTCCCATCTCCATTGTTCTTTAATATGGAAACCTTATAGCTACAAGGGTTGGCAACCGTTAGGTCCAAATCACGATCTTCATTGTTCTTCAATATGGAACCCTTGTCGCTTTCGAAATTTGTCACAGCCAAGTCAAAATCCGAATCCCCATCTAGATCCGCACAAAAAACAGAATAAGGATCGGGTCCCGCACTGTAGTCAACTTTAGCTTGAAATGTCCCATCCCCGTTGTTCTTTAAGATGGAGACGGTGTTGCTATTAGAATTCGCCACGGCTAAGTCCAAATCACCATCGCCGTCTAAATCCGCACAAAAGACAGAACGAGGATGACTTCCTGTAGCATAGTCAACTTTAGCTTGAAAAGTCCCATCTCCGTTGTTCTTTAAAATGGAAACGTTGTTGCTCTGATAATTTGCCACAGCTAAGTCCAGATCAAAATCCCCATCCAAATCTGCACAAAAAACAGAATAAGGATCGGGTCCCGCACTGTAGTCAACTTTAGCTTGAAATGTCCCATCCCCGTTGTTCTCTAAGATGGAGACGGTGTTGCTATTAGAATTCGCCACGGCTAAGTCCAAATCGTCATCTCCATCTAAATCTGCACAAAAAACGGAATAAGGATGACTCCCTGCACCGTAGTTAACTTTAGCTTGAAATGTCCCATCCCCATTGTTCTTTAAGATGGAGACTTTGTTGCTCGAATAATTCGCCACGGCTAAATCTAAATCGCCATCACCATCCAAATCTGCACAAAAAACAGAATAAGGGTGATGCCCTGCACCATAGTCAACTTTAGTTTGAAAAGTCCCATCCCCGTTGTTCTTTAAGATGGAGACATTGTTGCTTTCCCTATTTGCCACAGCTAAGTCCAGATCACCATCTCCATCTAAATCTGCACAAAAAACAGAACGAGGGTGAGTCCCTGCTCCATAATTCACTGCTGGGGCGAAAGGGATAGAATCGATATTTGTTTGAGCGGATTGGGCAAAAGAGGGTACAGGCCCCCAAAGCCATACGGTTTGGGGCGCGGCGAACAGGACAAAAAACAGAATTGTTAGGATTTTTTTGTGCATGTTGCACCTCGCAAAAAAGTTAAAAGTTAGAAGTTCAAAGTCAAAAGTTTAAAGTTAAAAACTATACTTAAAATCATTGTTAGACCTAACTGTAAAATAACTTAAAGATTAGGAAAAAGCAAGCAGAATTTTCTCGGAAAGCAAGAATTTGTGGAATTATTCAACAAATAACCAACGGAAGAAGGGGAAAGTTGTGATGATATTCAACAAACAGTTGGCAGACGGTAATGGAATATACTCTCGATGTCATATATTGTTCGTGCGGGAATTGGATTTTACTAGAGTTGGGGCAGGGGTTTAACCCTTCAGGGCGAGTTTTTCTTTCGACATCCCGCCGTTGGCGGGAAACGAAGTGCAGGACAAGCCCCTGCCCCAACACAGTTGTTTTAAGACTAATTACAAGGTGGTGGTCCGCTGATAAACAGATAGTTGATTAAATAGACGACATCGGAAACATTGATGGTCTCATCACAATTGGCATCCCCAGTCTGCCAAAGCTCAGGGCCAGGACCACCTATAAACAGATAGTTTATAAGATAAACCACGTCCGTAACATTAACCACCCAATCACCGTTGGCATCTCCTCGCAGATACCAGGGAGCATTGTAGAAAAACGTATCAGCTTCGTCAGGAGAGGGGGAAGGTTGACCCGTTGCCAACATTACCATATCGCTTCCATCGATCCTTATCCCCAAGCTATACACTCCTCTCTCGGTTGGCTCAGCAAATACCCGAATTATATAAAGACCGACTAAACGATTGGGTATAGTGACTATGTCATCTTTATCTCCATCATGGTTATAGTCCTGAGTGGTGTCATAATCTGCACCGGGGATGGTGTTAAAGGCAAGTCCAATCGAGTCTCCTTCAGGATCGGTTACAATTAAATCTATAGGTGAGAATCCCACTACGGTGACACCGTCTGTCAGATAATATTGGTGGTATTTTATGGTGGCATAGTCACTGTTTTCTTCACTGACGCCACTTTGTCCGGTCACATAGATATTCCCAGAATCATCTACGGCTATCGCATTAGCACAATCATCGAGGTTTCCTGGTCCATTATATCTTTTGACCCAAAGCTGATTGCCTGATCGGTCATACTTTATGGTGGCGTAGTCGTTATCACTGACTCCAGTGACATAGACATTGCCAGAACCATCTACGGCTATGGCATTAGCCGCATCACCGGAGTTTGCTGGTCCGTCGTATCTTTTCAACCAGGCTCCATCCCCGTTGGGATAATACTTTATAGTAGCATAGTCAAGGCTTGTCCCACTCCCTGGACTACCTCCGGTCACACAGACATTACCAGAATTATCTATAGCCATGGCATAAGGCCGGTCATTCTCGTTTCCCGGTCCGTTGTATGTTCTCACCCAGGCTGAATCTCCGTTTGGATAATACTTAATGGTGGCATAATCCTCCCAGGGAGGTCCGCTTTGGCGACCGACATATCCGGTCACATAAACATTGCCGGAACCGTCTACGGCTATGGCACGAGCTTCATCATAGTAGCTTGCGGGTCCGTTGTATCTTCTTACCCAGGCAGTATCTCCGTTGGGTTTATACTTTATGGTGGCATAGTCATCGCGTGTCTCAGTGCTGCCCCAACTAGCTCCGGTCACATAGACATTGCCGGAATCATCTACGGCTATGGCATAAGCGTCATCGTAATCGCCCGGTCTGTATCTTCTTACCCAGGCAGTGCCTCCATCAGGTTCATACTTTATGGTAGCATAGTCATCGCCTGTCCCACTGCCTACACTTGTTCCTGTTACATAGACATTACCATCACTATCCACGACTAGGGCACACGGTCTATCGTCTGAGTCTGCAGGTCCATTGTATCTTCTTACCCAGGCAGTATCTCCATTGGGATAATACTTTATGGTGGCATAGTCACCCCAATAATTAATCTCAGTAATTGCTCCGGTCACATAGACATTGCCAGAAACATCTACAGCTATGGCGATAGCCCCATCATCGCCGTCTGCCGGTCCATTATATCTTCTTGCCCAGGCGATATCTCCATTGGGATAATACTTTATGGTCGCATAGTCTGCAGATGTTCCGCTGCCCGAACTCCATCCTGTCACATAAACATTACCAGAACCATCTACGACTATGTCTTTAGCTTCATCATGGGAGTTTCCCGGCCCATTGTATCTTCTCACCCAGGCGGTGTCAACCTGGGCAAAACAAGGCACAGGACCCCAAAGCCATACGGTTTCGGGTATGGCAAGAAGGGTAAAAAACAGAATTGTTAGAATCTTTTTGTGCATGTTGCACCTCAGGAAAAGAGAGTTAGAAGTTTAGAGTTGAAAAGCAATTCAAAGTTCAAGATTCAAAATTCAAGGTTAAAGTCTTCACCAATTTTGATTAAAAGATAACTCAAAAACCGTAAAAAGCAAGCAAAATCTTCCCAAAAAGCAACAAATTGTGGAATTGTTTAGCAAACAACCAAGGGTAAAAGGGGGAAATTGTAGCAATATTCAACAACAAGCTGGTATGCGGCGATGGAATATACTCTTGATGTCAGATCTTGTTCGTGCGGGAATTGGATTTTACTAGAGTTGGGGCAGGGGTTCGGCCCTTCAGGGAAAGCCCCCGCCCCAACAGAATTGTTTTAAGACTAATCACAAGGTGGTGGTCCGTTTATAAATAGATAGTTGATTAAATAGACGACATCGGAAACATTGATGGTCTCATCACAATTGGCATCCCCAGTCTGCCAAACCTCAGGGCCAGGACCACCTATAAACAGATAGTTTATAAGATAAACCACGTCCGTAACACTAACCACCCAATCACCGTTGGCATCTCCTCGCATATACCAGGGAGCATTGTAGCTGAAAGGAATAACTTCCCCAGGAGGGGGGGAAGGTTCATCCGTTCCCAACATTACCAAATCGCTGCCATCGATCCTTATGCCTAAGTCGTAAACACCGGTATCACCGGGTTCAGCTACTACCTCAATCAAATAATCACCAACTAAGCGGTCAGGTATGGTTACTATATCATCGTTGTCTCCATCGTGATCCCAATCTGTAGTGATGTCATAATCTGCACCTGGAATGGTGTTGAAGCCTATGCCAATAGAATCACCCACCGGGTCGGTTACAATTAAATCCACCGGAGAAAATGCAACTATGGTCACGGTGTCTGAAATATAGTCACTATGGAAGAAACTAAAAGTTACTTGTGACCAGCTATAAGCTCCCCAGTTATCCTTGGCTTTCACCTTCCAATAGTAAGTCCCGATTTCAAGTTCGTCGGTATGGTGACTAACTGTCAAATTGCTATCAACGATGGTGTTTTGAGGCTCAAAACCTGGTGTAGTGCTGACGTATAAATCATATCTGATCTGATCGCCGAGATTAGGATCGTAGGGGATTCTCCAAACGAAATTGGCGAGATGTTGAGTGGTGTCTGTCGGACTGGGGGAAATAAGGTGAAAAGCCCAAGGGGGCTGGTTAGCGGGAGTCTGGGTAAGATTTTTTAAAACGGAGACATTGTTGCTATTTGTATTTGCCGTGGCTAAGTCAAAATCGCCATCTCCATCTAAATCCGCACAAAAAACAGAATTAGGATAATCTCCTGCCCCATAGTTGACCGCTTCCCTAAAAGTCCCATTCCCATTGTTCTTTAAGATGGAGACGTTGTCGTTATTAGCATTTGCCACGGTTAGGTCCAAATCACCATCCCCATCTAAATCCGTACAGAAAACTGAGCGAGGAACATCTCCGACACCATAATTGACTGCACTGGCAAACGCTCCATTCCCGTTGTTCTTTAAGATGGAGACGTGGTCGCTACTACGATTTACCACGGCTAAGTCCAAATCCAGGTCGCTATCCAAATCCGCACAAAAAACGGAAATAGGATAAAATCCTACAGCATAGTCCGCTTTAGGCTGGAAAGTCCCGTTCCCATTGTTCTTTAAGATGGAAACGTTGTCGCTACCCCAGTTTGCTACCGCCAAGTCTAAATCAAAATCGCCATCTAAATCCGCACAAAAAACGGAGAGAGGATAAATCCCGGTCCCGTAGTTATTCGTAGCTTGAAAAGCTCCATTCCCGTTGTTCTTTAAGATGGAGACATTGTGGTCATTACAATTTGCCACAGCTAAGTCCAGATCACCATCTCCGTCCAAGTCGGAACAAAAAACGGAATGAGGAGAATTACCGACAACATAGTTGTTTGGGTCTTCAAATCCCCCATCGCCGTTGTTCATTAAGATGGAGACGTTGTTGCTTGAATTATTTACCACAGCTAAGTCTACATTACCATCTCCATTAAAATCTGCACCAAAAACAGATATGGGATAATTTCCAGCCACATAGTTAAACGGGCTTCCAAAAGTCCCATTCCCATTGTTCTTAAGAATAGAGACATAATCGTCTTCAACCAAGTATCCGACAGTGACTAAGTCTAGATATGAATCTCCATCCAAATCGGAACAAAAAACAGACCAAGGGCCATCTCCGGTTCCATAATTCACCGCCGGAGCGAAAGGTAGTGAATCGGGACGAAGTCCTATAAAAAACGGCATGTCCCCATTGGTGTTTGGCTCGATAAACATTGGGGAATTAAAAGGAGCGAGCCTGAGAGTGTCGATTAATATTTCCCGGTCAAAGGATTCTGGAGCAATGGAAAGGTAAAGGGTGAAGATCGTCCCTGAACCCGGGGGAAGAAGCGAGTCTGACCACGTCCAGAGGAAGCCGCTATTCACGGTGCCGGTAACATCATCTGAACTTATCCAATCATGGGCATCGGATGTTCGTGCACCTAAGACAACAGAGTCGATATGCGGAATCTGTTCTCCTACGTTCACCTTCAATGGAAGAGCGATCCCTCTGATCGGTTTTGAATTTTTATACCAGACAGGAACTGAGATCGAGGTCTGTGTTTCAGGGAGGGTAGTGGGTGGGATTATGATCGTATCAGCCGGTTCTAAGTTACACTGGTATTCCGGATTTGTGGCGGGGCAGTTTGTGGGTGGAGGTCCACTCCAAAAAAGATAGTTGACAAGATAGACCGCATCTCTAATATTAAGAAATTGGTAGCCGTCCGCTTCAGCCGAATCAGGATTCGGCGGGGGTGGACCATTTAAAAAACAATAGTTCATCAGATAGACTATGTCCGCTACATTGACTATGCCGTCGTAATTGAAGTCGCCACAAAGCTGGGCCTGAGTCAGTGGACAAAGAACAAAAGTGGCAACGACCATCTGACAAACAAGTAATAAAATAAAGCTACGGAACATGACAACCTCCTTTTGGATTTAATTTTTTGAATCGGGGGAAAAGAACATCTCTCTGTCACTCAAATAATTCTCACGAAAATTACAAGAGACATCAAAGCTTATTTGTTAATAATATAGCTCTTTTTTAAGATTTGTCAATCAGAATATAGGAGGAGTTTCCCCATTTTTTCTATCCCCGCCCCGTCCATATGGACGCCTACCAACTTCCCATCTTTCTATGCCACCCCGTCCATATGGACGGCTACCAACCCCCCCTTCCTCTGTGGAGTAACCTCCTTACGATACAATAGCTTAGCTTCTTCGGGTCTTATATGCTAAACATAGACAACATAAAATCACCAATCCTGCGTGAGGCGGGACACATGATGTGTCAGTTATCTCCTTATCAAATCCTTACTTAGATCTCTATTCTTCAAAATTCCGGGGAAATGTCCAGCAATGGGTTTATTTTTCTTGACTTTAACGAATAGGATGTTATACTAATCCTCCAAACTTAGTGAAGACTTAATGGAAGGAGGAAAAATGGGTATGCATCCTCGATTGGCAAGGATTTTAGTGACCGGAGGAGCCGGATTCATTGGATCGAACGTGGCAGACAGGTTCATCGAAGATGGACATAAGGTGGTGATAATCGACAACCTAAGCACCGGCGTCGAAGCCAACGTAAACAAAAAGGCAAAGTTCTACAAATTGGACATCAGAAGTGCGGTAATAGATAAGATACTTGAAAGGGAAAAACCTGATATTTTGTGCCATTATGCCGCTCAGATAGACGTGAGAAAATCAACTGATGATCCTATTTTCGATGCGGAAGTGAACATCATCGGAAGTCTAAATCTGTTCAATGCCTCGGTTAAACATAAAGTTAAAAAAATAATCTTTGCCTCTACCGGAGGGGCGATTTACGGGGAACAGGACTATTTTCCAGCAGATGAAAATCATCCGGCCAATCCGGTTTCTCCATACGGAGTAGCTAAGCTGACCATGGAGAAATACCTTCATTTTTATAAGGAAACGTATGGGATAAATTTTGTGGCACTTCGCTATGCTAACGTGTATGGACCCAGGCAGAATCCTTTTGGAGAAGCGGGAGTGGTGGCAATCTTCACGGAAGGGCTTTTGGGAGGGAAGAAAGCCATCATCAACGGAGATGGAAAGCAAACCCGCGATTTCGTCTTTGTGGAGGATGTGGTCGAATCCAATGTTCTGGCTTTGAAATATCCCCGAAACGATATTTTCAATATCGGGACCGGCATAGAGACAGATATAAATTGTATTTTCAGGACATTAAAGGGGAAAATCGGATCAGAACAGAAAGAACTGCATGGACCAGCAAAGTTAGGAGAGCAACAAAGAAGCGTGTTGGAGTGTTTGAAAGCGAAAAGACTTCTGAAGTGGAGACCGAAATATAATCTTGAGGAAGGGATAGCGAAGACTGTGGAATATTATAAGGTAGCCGCTTTGTAAGGGCGTAACTACTCCCTTTCTTAGGCAAAAGGGCCACTGTTATCCGACAGGTTTCGAAGCACAGGTGTTCCCAAGATTTTCTTTATGTTTTCCGCCTGAGGCGGATCCCGCTCTGCGGGACAATAGCTTATGCGTTTGCATTCATACGAATCAAAATTTAGGACTAAGTTACGTCGGGAAGTTGTTCCAGAGGGGTTTTGGTTTTCCCGAAGCAATGGTTGAATCACATAGAATCAACATCAGGATCACAAGAGAGTGTGTAAGAATTATCGAACTCACCCTAAATCCCTCTCTTAGAAAGAGAGGGATTTACACCCCTTCTCTTTTTAAGAGAAGGGGTTAGGGGATGAGTTCCACATGACCCATCTTGCTAAGTGATGGAGATTGGATGTAAACTCACCAACAAGATCACAATGTAACAAGGATTTTGTCATCCCCAAATCTTGGGGGCATTAGTGGTTTCGAAGCTGGTCTTTGGGTGACGAAGTTCGTATGGTTCGACTCCGCTCACCACAAGTCGAAGCTCAAATTACGGACATCGAGCAACCTCTTGAGCTTCGGTAATTATTGCAAATGTATATATTTCCAATGCAAAGATCCCCCTCACCCTACCCTCTCCCCACAGGGGAGAGGGGAAAACAGATCATTATCTTGGGCTCTTCTTCAGGCATGCCTTCTCCATCCCGCTTTTGTTCTTCATTTTTATTAGAAACCGAAAAGGGAAAATATCTTTTCGATGCCGGGGAGGGAGTAAGCTTTTCCCTTTTGAGAAATAAAATAGATTTTAAAGAGATAAATGACATCTTCATAACTCACAGCCATGTTGACCATTTAGGAGGACTTTTTCTTCTCATCCAGATGATGCATTTGTCTCAAAGAAAAACCCCATTGAATATATACCTTCCCCAAGAGGCAATCTCTGATGTGGAGAACTTTCTTCAGACTCTATATCTCTTTAAAGAAAAACTCTCTTTACAACTTAATCTTCATCCAATAAAGCCTAACTTTGTGTTTAGAAATGAAGAGATTAATATCAGCGCTTATCCGAACCGACATCTTTCTGCTAATGAGCAGGTGATAAGAGAATATAATCTTCCTAACCGGATGCAGAGTTTCTGCTTTGTGGTGAATCTGTCCGCAGGATCTGTAGGAAATGAGAAAAAGCTGGTCTATTCCGGAGACATTGGATCTTCAGGCGATTTAGCTGACATCGTCTTCGATGCCGATCTTCTGATCACTGAATGCATGCATCCGAGATTGGAAGATTTGCTAAGCCTTATCACGGAAAGCAAAGTCAAATCGGCAATTTTTACTCATATCCCCGTAGAGCTGGAAGGCAAAGAAAAAATCATCTTAGAAAAGGCTCAGGAATTTAACTTCCATAATCTCCTGATCGCTTATGACGGCTTGGTGGTTGAGATTTAATTGATGATTGGCAGAATTTGTCATCCGATCTTTTTTAAGAATATTTCTAATATGAGGCTCCCCCTCTCCCTATCCCTCTCCCACAAGAGGGTGTGTCACAATCATGTTTTGACTTTGTAGCCGCAATCTTTAGATTGCGTAAGCTGTTGGGATTCAACAAACGGTTTTCGCAGACTAAAGTCTGCGGCTACAAAAAACCGAATTATGACACAGTCTCCAAGGGGAGAGGGAATTGTATGAATGGACTATGCCTTTATACAAGCATACGCAAATGACATTTTATTTAATATGTTTGCATTAGTTACTCTTTTCTCAAGGAGGGTTTTTCACCTTTCTTGTTTGAAAGAGTCTTTTTTTAAGGTTCTCCAACAAATCTTGAGGTTGTCCTCTTTTAGATGGTCTTTAATGTTCTATCTCTTACAGGATATACTCTCCTTTTTCAAAGACCTACAGGTCTAAGTGCCAGAGATTAGCTTTACCCTGCCAGTACTGCTTAATACATCAATGGTCAAGGAGCCATAGTAGCCTCCGGAGGAGTATAGTCCAATCGAACCACTGCCGGAAGCTGAACCAGTGGGCCTGAAAATGACTACAGAGTTAGAAAAACTGTCGTGTCCGAAATTGACCCTGGCAGGCAGAGTTTTGGTGACCATATCGGAATCTGACCCGGCATCATAGGTAAAAGATCCTGGATTGGCTAAGTCCTTGAAAAGAACATACTGATTTGAGTTTAAATCGAAGTAAACCCCAAACTGATCTCTCTGTGAAACCGCATTGGATCTTGCTAATCTCAAGGATGAGACGATATCCCGTCCCGCGGTTTTCAGCCTCAATTTTTCCATCACTTGTCCAAACCTTGGAATTGCAAGGGTTGACGTAATCCCAATTATCACCGCTATAATCATCATTTCCAGTATAGTGATACCTTTGTTGTTCTTTGTCTTCATCTTGTTCTCCTTTTAATTACAGCTCACGCCAGGTTCCCTTGACTATCCTATAGGTGTAGATATTCACTATGCCACCTCCGGGCATGCCGGGAGGCAGATTGTCAACAATTGAAGGAACATGGAACAGATCGGGCACGTTATACATCTCGAAGTAGTCGGAAACCATAGCTCCGGCAAGTTGATTTTGCTTGTAATTGATGATCCGATCCTGAGCAAAGAAGGCACCCATTATATCCAAGTGGGCGTCACCCGAGCCACCACCTATCTCTGTGTTATGAGCTGAAATGAATCCCAGCACATCATTGGTGGGAAACATATTTTGAGATATGACATGGGTGCTTATATAAGTATTACCTTGTGAGACCAGAGTTCCTCTCCCGTCGAAAGTCACGGGGGTGTGACTTAGTCCCCCTTTTCCAGACTCGATGTTAATGTTACCGGTGACATAAACGATGCCACTAATTTGCAGATTTCCGCTGGCGTCCATCGATATACTCCCAAAGCCGTTGGACGTTGAAGACAAAGCCTGCCCCGGTGTCAAAGTCAAGTCCCCGTTTACCACTAACGCATTGCTTTGTAGATAGTTCAGATAGGTGGGATAAGTGGTTCCGGTATTGGGATCAGTATAAGTGTCGTTCAGATCGGGGAGGCTTATTTCGTCTCCCAGATCGTAACCTTCAGTAGTACCATTGTCCGAATAGACGCTATTTGTTCCTTGATTACCACCGTAGCCATCGGTGACATAGCATCCATCTATCGTCTCTTTTACTGAAGGGGCACCGCCCGGCACATCAGGAGAGCCTATACGAGCGTTTCCTGAGATATCGACCTCTCCATGTCTAACCCTTAACTCTGCATCTAAGGTGCTTACTACCTCTCCGTTGAAAGTAGTAGTATCCAAGGGAGGAACGCGAGAAGAAAGAGTGCCATTCATTCCTGAATAATTGTTATATTGTTGAGCAGCTCCAGCCAAATCAAAAGCTATTGCATTCGCCGTCCCTGTATCTCCCAAGATGTGAACAGATCCGTGTACGGATACGTTTCCGCTAACTACACCACCCGCTTGACCGGTTCCGCCAAAGACAATGTTATCCCAGATACTGAGGGGATTTCTACGTCTTTTTACCACTACCTCGATAATCGCTTGCCCATCCCGGGAAAAGCCATCAGAAGTTAAGGTCTTATAAGGAGATGTTCCAGACACATCCACGATGAAGCTTCCGTCTCCCAGTGAGGTTGTTGCATTGACTAAACTCTCCAGGGTGTCGTTATTCAGCTGGTTGATGTTGTCTTTCAAAACCCTCATGGCCAGCTCCAGCCCTCCCTCGGCAATATAAAAGGCTAAGGTTCTCTCTTTCTGGTTTTTTGCGATATCAATATCCATCACCGAGGTGTTGATGGCCGCAATGAAGATCAAAGTCAACATCAACATCACCATAATGGCCACGAGTAAAGCCGTGCCTTCGTTCTTCTTCAATCTTTGGATCATTATTGACCTCCTCTAACGTTTACATTCTGTTTCTAACTTCAGCTCTGGCGATCAGCGTTCTTCGGCGATAACCGTCTCCGGTATATTCAGGATCCCTACGGCCTTCCCGTGCCACCAAAGTAATCGTAATCAAAGCACCCGATTGCACGAACTGTACAGATTCGATGTCCTCAGCGAAGACAGAAGCGGCATCCTGGTTGATCTTCTTTACCAGGTTGGGGTGAAGGGTGACGGCAAAAGAAATATAATACTGGATGGTGTCAATCTTGGTCGAATCCTTACGAAATATGGTCAAGGTGTCGGATGCCACCCTGATGCTGGGATGACCGGTCATAATCCCGTAACCCGCAGACCTTATATTTCTGCTCAACTCGTCTATCAGCGCTCTGGCGTTTTGCTGCATGTCGGAGACATCGGTCTGAGTCAGCCACTGGTTATGCTGTGAAACGTAGAATTCCAAACCTGCACTCCCCACAATGAAAGTCAGCAAAAGAGCAATCAAAAGCTCCACCACAGTTATTCCTTTTTCGCATTTGATTTTAATCATTTTCCCCTCATTAGCCTTTAGCTTTGTAGGTGAAGTAACTCACTGACCTGGACAATTGTTTAGGGTCCGTCCAGCTAACGGT
>Ga0315289_10005402_pt1 | contig 18889 bp, 18 predicted proteins | sample YL17G11_40_MG_FD_203452 | JGI IMG/M metagenome (GOLD analysis project Ga0315289, IMG submission 203452) | Sediment microbial communities from Yellowstone Lake, YNP, Wyoming, USA - YL17G11_40 | ecosystem: Environmental > Aquatic > Freshwater > Lake > Sediment | place: USA: Wyoming | collected...
CCGAACACGCCGAGACACACGTCGGCGGCCAAGGTGCGCGCCCGCAACTCCTCCGCACTCAGCAGGCCGAGCCACTCGACGTTGTCCAGCCGGCGGCGGGCGATCTCGGCGCGCAGCGCGGCCGAGAGCTGACCCTCACCCGCGAGCACGAAGCGCAACGGACGACCGCGAAGACGGTCGGCCGCGGCCAGCACGATCTCGGCGCCGTGCAGCGGACTCCACTTGCCGTACTGGAAGACGATCATCGGCTCGCCCGCGGCGAGAGATCGGGCGGCGCCGGTCGCCTCCGGCGCCGGCGCCGCCCCGACCGGCACGACCGCGAGCCGCCGCCGCGACAGCCCGAAGCGTGCGCTGTAGAACGCCGCGTGCTCCCACGTGTCGGCCAGCACCAGGTCGGGGAGCGAGAAGGCGACGCGGTCGACGGCGACCACCGCGCGTCCCAAGGTCGAACGCGAGGCGACAAGCCCGCGGTCACCGCTGAACGTGTCGGCCAGCGAGACCAGAGGGTCGAACACCAGGCGCGTCCGCCGCGAGGTGGCAAGCGCCCGTCCGAACGGCACCAGGAAGTGTCCGGGGTAGCCGACGATCACCGCGTCGACCTCGAGGCCGTGACGATGCAGCAGCACCAGACGCGCGTATGCCTCGAGGACGCCCACCGCCACGCGCGCCGCCCCCGCCCGCGTCGCCATCCCGGAGGCGTCCAGCGGCGGCGGCGGAGCTTTGAACTCGTGCACGGTGACGCCACACTCGCGCAGCCCGGCGATCAACACCGCGTTCCGGGCGTGGCGAGGGTCGTACGTCCCGACGTACGCGACGGCCCGGGTCACGGCTCCCCACCGGGCGTCACGTGGGCGCGTGCTCCGATGGAGCGGCCGCGTCGACGCGCGCTTCGCCGGGCTCGACGAAGCGCTCCACCCACGCCGGGTCCGGCCCGCTGCGGGCACGCGAGTTGACGATCAGCTCGCTGAGCAAGCCCAGAGAGACGAGCTGCACGCCGACGATCATGAACAGCACGCCGAGCAGCAGCAGCGGCCGGTCGCTCAAGGCGTGCCCGAAGGCGAGCTTGTCGACTGTGAGGTACACGCTGATCAGGAACCCGGCCAGAAAGAGCAAGGTGCCGAGTCCCCCGAACAGGTGCTGCGGCCGGTTGTGGTAGCGGCCGAGAAAGAGGACGGTGAGCAGATCGAGGTAGCCGCGGGCGAAGCGCTGCCAGCCGAACTTCGACTGCCCGGCGGTGCGCCGGCGGTGGCCGACCCGGACCTCGGTGACGCGGAAGCCCTGCTGGGCGGCGACGACCGGGATGTAGCGGTGCAGCTCGCCGTAGACGACGACTGCGTCCGCGACCTCGCGACGATAAGCTTTGAAGCCGCAGTTGAAGTCGTGCAGCGGGATCCCGGTCGTCCGCCGCACTGTCCAGTTGAAGAAGCGCGACGGCAGCGTCTTGCTTGCGGGGTCCTGGCGGCCCTGCTTCCAGCCCGAGACCAGGTCGTAGCCCTCGTCGAGGCCCGCGATGAGCTTGCCGATCTCGCCGGGGTCGTCCTGACGGTCGCCGTCGAGCGTCACGACCACGTCGCCGCGGACGGCGGCGAAGCCGAAGGCGAGCGCCGCCGATTTGCCAAAGTTGCGCCGCAGCTTGACGATGCGCACGTCGTCCCGCGTGGCGGCAAGCCGCTCCATCTCGGCGAACGAGCCGTCGGTGGAGCCGTCGTCGACGAAGACGACCTCGACCGGGAGGCCGAGCCCGGCGACCGCGGCATCGAGCTCGCCGAGCAGCGGTTCGAGGCTGGCGACCTCGTTGTACACGGGGATGACGAGCGAGAGAAGGCCGTCCATGTCGGCTCCAAAGGATACATCCTGGGAACGCGACGGGGCCGGCGGGCACACGGCCCGCCGGCCCCGTCGCTCCCTCGCCCTTCCGGGGCGTCCTCTCAGTCCATGTCCGCCGCCGAGCCCTCGAACGGCTCGAGTCCTTCGTCCTCGTCGGCCCGTGCCAGGAGGTCGATGGTGCGCCGTCCGATCACGACGACGTTCTCGTTGACGCTGCTGTTGAGGAGTGTCGCGAGGCGCGGGTTGCTGACCTTCAGCTTCACGCCGAAGAACTCGAGGTCGGGCTGGTCGATGTCGTGTGTGTCGTCACTCACAAGGGTCACCATGCCCCGTATCGGCCGTTCGGCGGCGATACCTTAGCTTCGTCGACGTGTGTACTACCAGAAGGCCGCCCGTCGCCCGGCCTCCCGGACTCGCCGCTCACGACTTACAACGTTTGCCGGGCCCGTCGGCCTGCTGTAGCATGCCTCCTGCCAATCATCATCGATGGCGCGCGGCTAGTGCCCTCTAGGGAAGCCGGTGTGAATCCGGCGCGGTCCCGCCGCTGTGACCGGTCGCCGCCTCTCGCGTTCTCCTGTAGGAGAGTCACTGGACCTGAGGGTCCGGGAAGGCAGCAGAGGCGTGTGTGGTACGACCGGGAGCCAGAAAACCTGCTGAGCCGCCTGCGAAGCTGCTTCCCACGTGGATGGGTGCTCGCACGAGTGGACGACCACCCCGTTGTGAGAGCAGCGGGGTTTGTTCGTTAAGCCAGCTTCGCACGGATGGGCGATCGCCCGGCGCCGGAAAGGAGCTTCCCCATGGGAACTCGCGCACGTGTCCTGCTGGCGGCGATCCTCGCCCTTTCGATCGGGCTCGCCGCCGTCCCTGCCGCCCTCGCCGTGCCCGCGACGGTGCGCGTCGAGGCGGCCCCCTTCGCCGTGGCGCCGCCCACCAGGGTGGACGTGTCGCCGACCGCCCGCTTCTTCGACGGCCTCGGCAACCCCTACCGGCCTGGCTACGCCTCGGCGCTCGGCGCCCTCGCCGCCGCGGGCGACGTCCGGGGCTTCACCTTCGAGGCCGCCTACGGCGGCGATTTCATCACGAGCATCGGCGGGTTTGCCTCGCTGCCTGACTTCTCGCAGGGGTGGATCTACGCCGTCAACGGCGCCGGCTTCCCGGTGGTGGACGTCGGTGCCTACAGCTTCACCTTGCACAAGGGAGACAGCGTCCTGTTCGCGCAGTATCCCGATGGGACGTTCTCTCATGGGACCAAGGCCCTCCAGGTGCGCGTCGCGAAGACGGCGCTGGCCACGGGCGAGCCGCTCACGATGACCGTCGTCGGTGACGACCTTGCCAAGCCGAACACCTCCGCCGATGCGACGCGCTTCGGAGTCGACCAGAGTGCTGTCGAGACGGCTGCCGAGTTCGCCCCCGTGGCCGGAGCGGTCGTCCATGTCGGGACCGCGACCTACTCGAGCGATGCGAGCGGCATCGTGACCGTCGCCGAGCCGGCAGCCGGCACCTCGAGGATCTGGGCCGAACGCGACATGGACGCCGCGTTCGCCTACGTCCGCTCGCCACAGAGGCTGATAAACGTGGCTGAGCCGCTCGCCTTGTCCGCCCTCACCGTCACACCGCAGCGCTTCGCCCCGGGGCAGACCGTGCGCATCGCCGCGCAGCTGTCGCGCAGCGCGACCGTGAAGTACACGGTGCGCTCCAGGGCCGGCAATCTGGTCGCGGCGCTGTCGCGCCGCGCTGCAGGCGGCCCGGTCGTCTTGCGCTGGGACGGACGCACCGCCGCCGGCCGGCCGGTGCGCCCGGGCACCTATACGATCCGCGTCACCGCCGTCGACACGTGGGGCCGCACGGCCGCGCCCTTGAGCACGACGGCGGTCGCGCGCTAGGCCCACGACTCACCCGTGGCGATCCACACGATGTCCAGATGGCCCGCAGTCATGGCTTCGGCCCTCGCCGGCCTCGGGTTTGCCTTGGTCGTCCTCTCGGGATGCGCCAGCGTGCACTCGAGCGACGCCGTGGAAGCTGCGCCCGCAGGCCATCCCCCGGGCCCGGCGGAGGTACGCCTCGTCGTCTCGCGCGACTTCGGCGCCAAGGTGATGCGCGACCTCGTCGTGCCGGCCGACGACGATCTGGACGTGCTCCGCCTGTTGGCTGAACACGCGGACGTCGAGACGGAATATGGGGGCGGCTTCATCGACGGTATCGACGGACTGCAGTCCAGCTTCGGCGCCGTCAGCAGCGCCGACGCCGCCGACTGGTTCTACTGGGTCGACGGCACGCTCGCCGACGTCGGCGCAGCCGACTGGAGGCTGCGCGGCGGCGAGACGGTGTGGTGGGACTACCACCGCTGGGCCGACGCCGCGGTCGTCCCGGCCGCGCTGCATGCCTTCCCGCGCCCCTACGCCGCGCGGCCGCTCGCCTTCACCGCGGCGGCTGATGTCGCGGGCGTGGACGAGTGGGCCAGTGCGGCCGGTCTCGATCTCGAGACCCGGCGCGGCCTCGAGGACGGGGAACCCGTCGGCGGCCTGGTGATGGCGACCGCCGCCGAGGCGGCCGCGACGCCGTGGATCGCGCAGCTGCTGGGGAATGCTCGCAGCGGCATCGAGTTCGTGAGTGCCGTCGCCGGCTCGCTCACCCTGCTCTCGTCCGACGGCGAGACCGGTCCTGCCGCGTCGGCGATCGCGCAACCGGTGACCGACCCGGACCACCCCTCGCGCCCGTTTCTCGTCGTCCTCGGGGTCTCACGCGCCGACCTGGTCGACGTCCTACCGCGGCTGACCGCAGAAAGCCTCAGCGCGACGGTCGCCGTCGCTGTGGTCGACGGCGAGCTCGTCCGCCTGCCCTGGGGGGGGCCGTGAGCGGGCCCGCGACACCCGCTCTGCCGGTCACGACCGGGCCCCATGGCGACGCCCGCGTCGCCGTCGCCGAGAGCCCTGTCGCCGCGCGCCCGCGTCGCGGCCGCCTGCGGGGCGCGCCCGTCGCGCGCGGGCTCGCGCTTCGTCAACCGGTCGCCGCCGCCGCCTTCGTCGCCGCGGTCGCCTTCGCCGCCATGGTCGTCGCGAATCCTGTCCAGGTCGTCGTTCTGCTCGCCTTCAACCTCGCCGTCCTGGCCCTGAGCGGCCACCTGCGCGACAGCCTGCCGTACGTGCGCATCGCTCTGGCGGTCGGGCTCTTTCTCGCCGTGCTCAACCCCCTCTTCAGTCCCGGCGGTTTGGATGTCCTCTGGGAGGCCGATCTCGGTCCCATCACGATCACCGTGACCGTGCAGGGCATCGTGTTCGGCATCACCACGGCGCTGCGCCTCACCGCGGTCATCCTCGCCTTCGCGCTGCTCAACGTCGCCCTCGACCCCGACGACCAGCTCGGCCTGCTGAGCCGCTTCTCCTTCAGGTCCGGCCTTGTCCTCTCCTTGGCCTCGCGCCTGTTCCCCGTGCTCTCGAACGATGCCGCGCGCATCGCCGACGCCCAGCGCTCGCGCGGGCTCGAGCTTGACCGCGGGACCAGACGCCAAAGGGCGGCGGCTCGGGTACCTCTCCTCAGCGCCCTCCTGACGCGGAGCCTCGAGCGCGCGGTCGACATCGCCGCCGCCATGGAGGCGCGCGGCTACGGCGCCGCGCGCCGCTCGCGATGGCTGCACCGTCGGCCCTGGCGGGCCGCCGACGTGGCCCTTGCCGGCGGCGCCGCCCTGGCCGCCGTCGCCGTCCTCGCGGGCCTCCTGACGGGTCAGACCGCCTACGACTTCTACCCCCTGCTTGACGACCCCTGGCCGCAGCTGCTCGACCCCTGGTGGCTCGTCACGCTCGCGGCACTCGTCGTCCCTGCCGGGATGGCGCTGAGGTGGAGTCGCCGATGACGTCCATCGCCCGCCTCGAGCAGGTCACCTACACGTATCCCGGCGCGCCCCGCGCGGCTCTGCGCGAGGTGTCGCTCGCCATCGAGCCGGCGGAGGTGATCCTCGTCCTCGGCGGCTCCGGCAGCGGCAAGTCGACGCTGCTTCGCGCTCTCAACGGCCTGGTGCCTCACTTCCACGGCGGCACGTTCGCCGGACGCGTGACGGTGGACGAGTACGACACGCGGACGGCCCGCCCCAGCGATCTGGCGCGCAGGGTCGGGCTCGTGTTCCAGGACCCGGAGAGTCAGGCCGTCATGACCACCGTCGAGCGCGAGATCGCCTTCGGCCTCGAGAACCTCGGGGTCGAGAGCGCCGCGATCACGCGTCTCGTCGAAGAGGCTCTGATCTCGCTCGGCCTGTCGCGGCTGCGGCACGCGCCGCTGACGGAACTGTCCGGCGGCGAGCTGCAGAAGGTGGCGCTCGCCGCCGTCATCGCCGCCCAGCCCCATCTCCTGCTGCTCGACGAGCCGACGTCGCAGCTCGACCCCGTGAGCTCCGAGGAGCTGCTCGCCGCCATCCGCCGTCTGTCAGAGGACACCGGCGCGACCATCGTGCTCGCCGAGCACCGCGTCGAGCGCTGCCTGCACCTGGCCACGCGCGTCCTCTACCTGGAGAACGGCGCCGTCGCCGTCGACGCGCCGCCACAGGACTTCGCGCGCTGGGCCGTCACCGGCCACCGCGAACTCCTGCCGCCTGTGGCGCGTCTCTTCGCCAAACGGCTCAACGGGCAGGCCGCCACCCACGCCGAACGTGGACGGCTGCCGATGACGGTCAAGGAAGCGCGCCACATGCTCGACCTGGTCGATGACTCCGCTCCGCGGCGCCGCGAGGCGAGCGCCGGCGCAGAGCCCGGTGACGTCGTGCTCGAGACCCGACACCTGGCGGTCGGCTATGAGCACGACGAGCCGCTGCTCGAGGAGATCGGCCTCTGCCTGCGTCGCGGCGAGCTCGTCGCCCTGATGGGCGAGAACGGCGCCGGCAAGTCGACCCTGGTGAGGCACTTCAACGGACTGCTCGCACCCCTGCGCGGCGACCTCCGCCTGCTTGGCCGGGACGTCGCCGACCTGTCGGTCGCCGAGGCGGCCCTCTCGTGCGCCCTCCTCGGCCAGAACCCCAACGACTACTTCGTGCGCGACACGGTCGCCGACGAGATCGACTTCACATTGGCGCACTTGCCGGTCGATGGCCAGCGCCGGAAGGAGCTCGCCACGCGAATCGTGCGCGAGCTCGACCTCGCCGGCCTCCTCGACCGTGACCCGCGGGCGCTGTCGGGCGGCGAGCGCACCCGGGTGGCCCTGGCAGCCGTCGCCTGTGGCGACCCCGCGCTCGTGGTGCTCGACGAACCGACGCGCGGCATGGACCCGACACACAAGCTCGAGCTGGCGGCCACGTTGCGGCGCTGGACGAGAGACGGACGTTGCGTCGTCGTCGTCACGCACGACGTGGAGTTCGCGGCGCGCTGCGCGAGCCGCGTGATCGTGCTCGGCGACGGCGCCGTCCTCGCCGACGGGCCGGCGGCCGAGGTGCTCAACGGCTCCCTCTTCTTCTCCACCCAGGTGAACCGGCTGCTGCACCACGCCCTGCCGGGCGTCCTGCACGAGGACGAGGTGACGTGGGGGGGGTCGTTGCAGTGAGGGCCCTGCATCTCGATCTCGGCCGCCTCACCCTGGTCGCGCTGGTCGGCCTCGCCGCCATACTCGCGGCCTGGGCCACGCTCGACCCCGGCGCCATCGACTGGGGCACGGTCGGCTTCGCCGTCGTGCTCGCCCTCGTAGGGCTCGGAATCGCGGCCTACGGGGCCCGCGCCACGGCGGCGAGCGAGCTGTCGCTCGTTGCCGCCCTCGCGGCGCTGGCGACCGCGAGCCGCGTGCTCTTCGCCTCCCTGCCCAACGTCAAACCTGTGACCTTCGTGGTGCTCGTCTCGGGCGTCGCGCTGGGCTCCGGCCCGGGCTTCATGGTGGGGGCGACGTCGGCGCTGGTGTCGAACCTGTTCTTCGGCCAGGGCCCGTGGACGCCGTGGCAGATGCTGGCCTGGGGCGCGGTCGGGGCCGCCGGCGGCCTCATCGGCCGCGGCGGCCGCCTGCCGCGCCGCTGGGAGCTCGTCGTTGCCGGCGGCCTCCTTGCCCTGGCCTTCGACTGGTTCGTGACCCTTTGGATGTTCCTCGCCTACACCGCGCGGTCTTGGCCGGCGTTCGTCGCCCTGTACGCCCAGGGGCTGCCCTTCGACCTTGCGCACGTCGCGGCGACCTGCCTGTTTGCTGGTCTTTTCGGGGTGCAGGCTGTTACCATTGTGGCTCGGTTCCGTGTCCGGACCCGCGTCACCTTCGTGGGACTGGAGGACGCACCATGACGAAGACATCCCGGCCGGCGCTGCTGCTGGCCGTCGCGCTTCTGGCCGCTGTGTTGCTCGGCGCGGCGGCGCCGGCGCCGGCGCTCGCCGCCCGCGAGCGCCCGATCACCAGGACGCTCGACTACCTCTTCGCCCATCAGCTGTCGACGGGCGGTTTCGCCTCCTCTGGCGCGGCCGATGGTCCGGCCACGACGCCGTGGGCGATCCTCGCCATCGTCGCCGGCCAGGAGAAGCCGACGATGTGGAACAAGGCCGGCAAGGACCCGATCGACTACCTCCAGTCGCTCCCTCTCGAGAGCGTCGCGAGGTCGAGCCTGAATCCCCCCGCCTACTACTCGAAGGTGATCCTGGCCTTCACGGCCGCGCTCAAGAACGATCTCATCATCTACAGCGCCGGGACTCCGCGCATCGACCTGCTGGCGAAGCTCCTGACCTATCGCTACGACGTCGAAGACGATCCAGCCACCGATGAGAACGAGGACATCGACGGCCACTTTTCACCGGCCACCTCGGGCGCTCGCACCGCCTACGACATCAGCACCACGACTTGGGCCCTGCTCGCGCTCGTCGCCGCGCACCAGGACGACGATCTTGGAAGCGACATCGTGCCCGAGACGCGACGGTGGCTGCAGAACGCCCAGAGTGCCGACGGCGGCTGGGGGATCCAGACGGGCGCCAAGAGCTCGACCGACCAGACGGCCGCGGCGCTCCAGGCGCTCGTCGCCGCCGGCGTCGATCCAGCAGACACCACCATCCAGCGAGGCCTGGGCTTCCTGGTCGCCGCGCAGCGCGGCGACGGCGGGTTTGGCTACTACCTCTCCGACGTGCGCTCGAACGCCGAGTCGACGGCCTGGACGGTCCAGGCCATCGTGGCCGTCGGCGAGAAGCCGGCGGATTGGGTCAAGAACGGCAAGAAGCCCCTCGGCTACCTGCGTCGCCTGCAGAGAGCGAACGGCTCGTTCGCGCACAAGACGAACGACACTGGTCTGAGCGCCATGATGACGACCACGCAGAGCCTGATCGCCCTGGCCGAACGACCGTTCCCGTTCACGTTCAAAGGCACGATCTACGACCCGAGGCATCTGCCGCGCTTCACCTCGTTCAAGCCGTCCAACGGAGCCGTGTTCGCGTCGACCAACGACGTCACCGTCAGCGCCGAGTACTCCGACACCGCAGGCGGCACGGGCATCCACACCGGCGCCGTGCGGGTCATCGTCGACGGCGCCAACCAGACGGGCAAGGCGAAGGTGTACTCATCGAAGCTCTCGCTCCTGCTGGTCGACCTCAGCTACGGGCAACACACGATCGAGCTGCGCATCGCCGACAAGGCCGGCAACAAGCGGACGCTCACTCACACGATCACCGTGAGCTACACGTCGAGTTCCGGAGGAGGCACCTCGGGCGGCTCTGGAGGTACCTACGTGCCGCCCTCATCCACGAACCGCACGCCCACGCCGACCACCACGCTCTACCCGCCACCGGGCGCGACCACTCCGACGACCCCGGCGCCTACCGCGAGCGGGTCGGTCTCGGGCACGCCGCTGACGCCTGGGCCGAGCGGCAGCCCGCTGCCCTCACCGAGCTCCGCGGTCACGGGCCAGAGCGGCGACGGCGACGGGGGTGGTTCCGGCGGCTTGCTCGGTGTTACGCTGCTCGCCATGCTGCCCCTCGGGGCCGGGCTCTCGTACTGGCTGCGCCGTCGACAGGCGGCGGCCTTGTCGATCGCCGGGCGGGGCAAGCTGCTCGCCGGCGGAGGGACGCCTTGGCAGCGGTTCAAAGGCCGCCTTCCGGGAACGTCATGACGCGCTCATCGAAGGGGTGACAGCGGGCTCATGCTGATCTTCGCCGACTTCGGCCAGGACATCCAACAGGCGATCTTCAATGCCGCGGAGATGCTCTTCTACCCGGTGCTGATCGCCGCGGTCGTCTGCCTGATCTGGGTCCTCATCGAGCTCGGCTGGCTCGTCTACGAGTTGTATCTGCGCTTCCGCTACCGCGATCTCGAGGCGCTCGAGATCCGCACCCTGCGCGCGCGGCAGGCGTTCGCCGACGGCAAGCCTCGGCGTGCCTACCGCTACCTTCAGGAGAACAACTACTCACTCGTGGTGGCGCGATTCCTGTTCGACCTCATCCGCAACTACCAGACGCAGCGCCTCGCGGTGAAGCCGCTGAAGCTCCTTCAGGAGTACGAGTTCCATACCGTGAAGCGGCTCGAACGGACCCGCATCCTCGTACGTCTCGGCCCGATGCTCGGCCTCATGGGAACGCTGATCCCCCTCTCGCCCGCGCTCGCGGCGCTCGCCGAAGGCGACACCCAGCAACTCGCCGACAAGCTGCGCATCGCCTTCTCGGTGACCGTCATCGGCCTGCTCATCGGCGGACTGGCCTTCGTGGTGAGCATCGTGCGCGACCGCATCTACTCGCAGGACATCTCCGACCTCGAGTACCTCCTCGAGCTGCTCGAGGGCGGCCCGAAGCGTCTCCGGGCGGGCCGCCGCAAGGACACCGAGGGCCGTTGGGTCGACGAGCTCGCATCCGGTGCCGCCGCCGAGCCTCTCGACGAAGGCGCCTCGATGGACGAGCGAGTCGTGACCGGCGAAGGTGCGGCCTCTCGGGAGGTGCCGCCGTCGGACGAAGCCGCGTCGGCCGACGCCGTCGAAGACCAGGACGCGGGAACGAAGCTCGAGCCTACGCCGCAGCCGGACACGCTCCCCGCGTCGGCGCTGGTGACCCCGTCGAACGCCGAGCGCCCGTCCCTGGACCAGCTGGCTTCGTTCGAGGGCGACACCATCCCGTGGAACCGCGACGACGACCCCTTCGCATCGCTCGGCCCTGCCGAAGAGCCCGGGGAGCGCGGCTGAAGGCGCGGCCGCAGCCGCACCGCGCACGATCATGACGGACGAGGCCGACGAAACCGAGATCCGCTTCCTGCCGACCGTCCTGGACGAGCCGGGGAGCGGTCTGCGCCTGAGCTACATGAAGCGTCGCCGGAGGGACCGTCACGACCGCAACGGCGACCCGCTGGATGGGGTCATCAATCTGTTCGACGTGGCCATCGTGCTCGCCGTCGGCTTTCTGCTCGCCGCCCTCACCGGCCTGGGCATGTCCGACGTCCTGACCGGCAAGGACATGACGGTCGTGACGAATCCGGGCACAGACCAGATGCAGGTCATCGTCAAGTCGGGGGACACTATCGAACGGCTCGACCTTGAGACCGGTGAGCAGGTGAGCGGCGTGGGGACCCTGATCGGCTCGTTCTACCGCCTGGCCGACGGGACCACGGTCTACGTGCCTTCGTCCGGCACCGTGCCCGCCGGCGCCTCGCCGGTGCCCCAGGCGACGCCCGCACCGACGGCCTCGACAACGCCCGGCGTCACGCCGGCGCCCACGGCGCCGGCGATGCCCGCGCCGGGTGCGACGGGGCCGCCCGCGGCCACGACCGGCGACAGCTCCGGGGGCACCAGCGGTGCGCCGGCGACCGCACCGACCAGCGCACCGAGCAAGAGGGGACCGGGCTGACGCCCTTTCAGCGACCCAACGACCGAAGAAGCGCGACGAGGCGCTCGAGCTCGGCCTGGTCGCGAAACGAGATCTGGATCTTGCCGCCCCGCTTGCCGCTGCGGATCGACACGGGCGCCTCGAGCACGCCGTAGAGCTCGTCGACAAGCTGAGCGAGGTCGGCGGCGGGCGGCGACGCGGTCGCCGCCACTTCCGGTGCCGCAAGCAGCTTGCGCACCAGCGCCTCCGTCGCGCGCACGCTCAGGCCGCGGTCCCTCACCAGTCTCGCCACCGTGCGCCGACGTCCGTGGTCTGCGAGCCCCAGGAGCGCCCTCCCGTGCCCTTCGCTCAGGGCGCCACTCTCGATCATCTGCTGCACCTCGTCGGGGAGCTCCAGAAGGCGCAGCGTGTTCGTCACCGACACCCGGCTGCGCCCCACCAGCTCCCCGACGCGCTCGTGCGTGAGCCCGAACTCGTCGACCAGCGAGGCGTACGCCTGGGCCTCCTCGATCGCGTTGAGGTCCTCGCGGGCGACGTTCTCGGCCAGAGCGATCCCGAGAGCGTCGGCTTCGTTCGCGGACCGCACGAGAGCGGGCACCGTGTCGAGGCCGGCGATCCGGGCGGCGCGCAAGCGCCGTTCGCCCGCGATCAGCTCGTAGCGCGGCCCCTCAGGCCCGGTCGCCGTCCCGGCGCCCGAGACGCCGGCGTCTCGACGGTCCGCCGACGGTCCGACGGGCCTGACGACCACCGGCTGCACCACGCCGAGCGCCTTGATCGAGGCCGCCAGCTCGGCGAGCTCGTCCGGGTCGAAGGCGCGTCGCGGCTGTCGCCTGCCCACGGCGATCGCGTCCAGCGGCAAGTCGCGGAGGCGGCCCTCGCTGGGGACCGTCCCGGCCCGGGCGAGGGCCTCCGAACCCTCGCCGATGAGAGCGCCGAGTCCCCTGCCGAGGGCCCGCTTCTTGGACGCTGGGGATGAGCCCTCAACCACGAGAGACGACCTCCTTCGCCAGGTCGAAGTACGCGTCGCTGCCGGCGCAGCCGGCATCATAGCGTGAGATCGGCAAGCCGTGGCTGGGCGCCTCTGCGAGGCGCACGTTGCGCGGCACCGCGACGTCGAAGACCGAGGTCGGGAGGTGCTCGCGCACTTCGGCCGCGACCTCGCGCGCGATGCGGGTGCGCCCGTCGAGCATCGTCACCAGCACGCCGAGGACCTGCAAGTCGGGGTTGAGACGCCGGCGAACGAGCGCGACCGTGTCGAGGAGCTGCGCCAAGCCCTCAAGGGCGTAGTACTCGGCCTGGACCGGGATCAGCACCTCACGCGCCGCGGCGAGGGCGTTCACGGTGAGGACGCCGAGCGACGGCGGGCAGTCGATGAAGACGAACTGGTACCCAGCCAGCTGCCCGTCCAGCGCCTGCGCGAGGACGAAGTCCCCCCCATCGACATCCACCAGCTCGGCGACGGCTCCGGCCAGATCGGCGCACGCCGGCAACAGGTCCAGGCCCGTCACGGCGGTCGGGACGACCGCCTTCGACACGCTGGTCTCGCCGGCGAGCACGCCGTAGGTGGAGAGCTCCGACTCGCGTCCGCGGACCCCGAGCCCCGCCGAGGCGTTCGCCTGCGGGTCGAGATCCACGAGCAGCACCCGTACGCCGGCCTCGGCCAGACACGCGGCGAGGTTGATCGCCGTGGTCGTCTTGCCGACGCCGCCCTTCTGGTTGGTGACGGCGATGACGCGCGTCATGAGCGGGCTCCCATGGCCGCGATGATACTGGCGCGCCCGGCCCCCCGCCAGCGCGGCGACTATCGCGCGAGCGGTCGCCGCGTCGCGAGTCCCGGCCGCCGCGGCAGCCAATCGGGCGCGGGCTCCCGCTTGTGGAACACGGCACACACCGACGCTGTCACCGGCGAGCGCGACAGGACCACTACCCCGGACGAGAGCAGCCCGCACTCCCTCGCCGCCTGCTCACCGGCGGGGCCCTCCCGCTCGGCGCCCCTCGCGCCCTTGACCGCCAGCAGTACGCCGTCCGTGGCGAGCAGCGGCGCCGCGAGCTCGACAACGCTCGCCAGCCCGGCGAGCGCCCGCGCGAACACGACGTCGAACGCCTCGCGGCCGCCGTCGGCCGGGGCGGCGAACGCCTCGCTGCGCGCGTGCACCACGACCGCCCGGCCGGTCAATCCGGCCGCCGCGACCGCCTCCTCGAGAAAGACGCATTTCCCGGCGGCCGACTCGAGCAGCGTCACCCTGGCCGCCGGCCGTGCCACGGCGAGGGGGATGCCGGGGACGCCGGCGCCGGCGCCCAAGTCGAGCCAGCGAGCTCCGGCCTCCTGAAGCGCCGGCACGTCAAGGATCGCCAGCGAATCGGCCAGCAGCCGATCGATGGCCTCCGCCCGCGAGCGCACGGCGGTGATGTTGCCGCGGCGCCAGCCGAGAAGCAGATCGAGGTAGGTCGCGAGAGCCGCCGCCTGGGCCTCGTCGAGGCCGAAGTCCGCCGCAACGTCGTCGAGCGTCTTCACGGGCGAGAGTCTAGCAGGGGACGATCCGCGGCCAGGCGTCGGCCAGAGTCAGAACGCCCGTGATCGGCGTGACGCGCCGCCGCCTAGGCGTCGCAGCGCTTGGTGAGGACGAGCATGGTGCCGCCCTCGGGCGGACGCTCGAGGCTGAACTCGTCGACCACGGCGCGGATGATCGAGATGCCCATACCGCCCTCGCCCAAAGAGATCCCGGGCACCGCGCTGCAGTCCGGGCAGTCGATGTCGTCCTCGTGGAAGCCGGCGCCCTCGTCGCGTATCTGGATGATAACGCGGTCCTCATGCAAGGTGAAGGCGAGGTGCACCTGACCGTCGTCGTGGTCGTACGCGTGCCGGACCGAGTTGGAGCACGCCTCGGTGAGGGCCAGTTTGAGGTCGGCGACCGCGTCGTCCGAGAAGCCGCGGCTGCGCAGCAACCCTGAGAGAGCCAGCCGGCCGAGAATCACGTACTCGGGTCGTGCGGGAATATCGAGCTTGACGAGTTCGTCCACTTCCGCGAATCCTACCGGTCTCTGCGCCCGCCGGACCACCCGTGCGTCACTTCAGCTCCGTGCGCACGTTCACGTTCTCTCCACACATCGCACAGAATGTACCCCGCAGCGCGACGTCCTCAATCTCGTAGCCCGTTCGTCGCACCAGCAACCGTTTACAGTTCGGACAGACCGTGTTCTCCCCCGGGTGTCCCGGCACGTTCCCGACGTAGACGAAGCGCAGACCCGCCTTGGCGCCGATCTCGACCGCGCGCTCGAGCGTGCGGATGGGCGTCGCCGGCAGGTGGGCGAGCTCGAGGTAGGGCATGAACCGCGTCACGTGCCACGGGGTCTCAGGTCCGATCTCTTCGGCGATCCAGCCGGCGATGTCGCGCAGCATGCCGTCGTCGTCGTTCAGGGTCGGGATCACGTTGGTCACGACCTCGACATGGCAGCCGAACTCGTGCTTGGCACGTACCGCCGCGCGCAGCACCGGGGTGAAGTCCTTGATGCGGCAGAGCTCATAGTAAGCGTCGGCGCTGAAGCCCTTGACGTCGACCCGGTAGGCGTCGACGTGCGGCGCCAGCACGTCGAGACCCTCGTCGGTGATGTAGCCGTTCGTGACCATGACCGTATAGAGCCCGTGATCGTGGGCGATCTGAGCGCCGTCGAGGATGTACTCGAGCCAGATCGTGGGTTCGTTGTAGGTCCAGGCCACGCCCCGGCACCCGTTGTGATCGGCCAGGACCGGGAGGTTGCGGACCGGTAGCGCGCGCAGGTCGCGGGCGATGGCAGTCGCGTCGGCGTGGGCGATCTGCCAGTTCTGGCAGTGACGACAGGTGAAGTTGCAGCCGACGCTGCCGAGCGACAGCACCGTGGAGCCGGGAAAGAAATGATAGAGCGGCTTCTTCTCGATCGGGTCGGCGGCAACGCTGCACACGCGTTCGTAGATGAGCGCGTAGAGCGTTCCGTCGCGGTTCAGCCGCGCGCGACAGGCGCCGCTCTTCCCCTCCGGGATGACACAGCGTCGCGGGCAGACGCGACACTGCACCGCACCGTCCTCACGGCGATCGTAGAGCATCGCCTCGTGCAGAGTGGATGCGCTCACGGCGTCCGCTCCGGCGGCAGGAAGTCGCGGATCCCGCGCCGCACGACCTCGATCAGCCGGCGCTGGAGCTCATCGTTGCCCGAGGCGATACACGCCATCTGGTAGCTCGCGTCCGAACCGAGCACGGGCCGGCCGTCGAGCGGCGCGCCGTCGGCGTCGCCGATCGGGACGCCGGCCTCCCGGCAGAGAAGATGCACCGCGGCCAGATCGTAGGGAGAGTTGCAGAGCACATGGCCGCGCCCCACGCGCCGAAACTCCGCCTCGAGCGCCGGGTGAGCGTCGATGATCGCCGGACCGATGTCGACGTAGGCGTCCAGCTGGCCCGTGAGGATGCGTGTCACGGAGTAGGTGGCGGAGCCGATGTCGAACACCGAGCCGCCGACGGAGGAGATGTCGATGAGTTCAGCCAGCACACCGGCGAGGACGACGGCGGGCCGGCCGCGGAACCCGAGGGTCCAGAAGAGGCTCTCGAGGTCGACCCTCGACGTGGGCCGGAAGGGCAGCTCGTCGCCACCGGCGCGCCGCATGCTGAATCCCGCGCCCTTCTCGGCCACGAAGAGGTCGCCGGACTTGATCTCCTGGACGGCGGCGGCGACCACATCGCCCATCGTGGGGTCACCGCCGCCCGGGACCGCGGCGACGCTGACACAGGCCATCTCGAAGCCTGCCGCCGCAGGACGCGTGCCGTCGATGGGGTCGACGACCAGGACGATCTCCGGATCCGTGGCGCCCTGCAGCCCGCCGTCCTCGGAGTAGAAGGCCCAAGCGGGGAGGCGCTCACGCATGTGGGCGACGAGGTAGCGCTCGGCCTCCTCGTCGATGCCGAAGGTCACGTCGCCGCCGACCGCCACGCCGGCGTGGTCGCGCGCCGCATGCGAACCGAGAGCGGGCAGCACCACGCCGCGCAGCCCGTCGCACAGCTCGATGAGCTGTTCGAGTGTGTCGTTCACGTGGCGTCCTTCGTCGTCGCGGCGACGGGGGCCTCGTCGCGTCGCGACCCGGCCGGCGACCGGGGCCCTCATTGTACCCTGCTATACTCAAGACGTGACTGAGCAGGGAAAAATCGCCTATCGGGGCAAGGGCAACATCTACCTCAACATCACCAACCGCTGCTCGTGCGGATGCGAGTTCTGCCTGCGCGAGTTCACCGCTGACGTCTACGGCGAGGTCCTGACCCTGCAGGAGGAACCGGAGATCGACGACGTGACGCGAGCCGTCGAGCTCGAGTTCCTGGACGGCCCCGCCGACGAGGTCGTGTTCTGCGGCTTCGGCGAGCCGACCATGCGGCTCGACGTCATTCTCGCCGTGACCGAGTGGCTCACCCTGCGTCGCCTCCGCTCTCGTCTCGACACCAACGGTCACGGCCAGCTCCTCAACCCCGACGCCGACGTTGCCGCGGCCCTGGCCGCGGCCGGCTTGAAGGCTGTGACCGTGAGCCTCAACGCCGCGGACCCCGAGAGCTACGACCTTATCTGCCGGCCGACCTTCACCAAGGCGCACAGGGCAGTCCTGCGTTTCGCGGAACAGTGTGTCGACCACGGCATCGGAACGACGCTGACCGCCGTCGACTACCCCGGCGCCGACCTGCCGGGCTGCGAGGCCATCGCCACGAAGATCGGCGCCCGTTTCCGCGCCCGGAGGCTCGTGCCGCCTCCGGACCGGCCCGCGGATGTCGGGCGCGACGACGCGGCCGCCGGCGCCCCGGCGGCCAGGGGGGGCTCTCGATGAACGACACCGGAGCGCGCATCCTGCTCGTCGACGACGAGGAGGCGATCCTCAAGCTCTTGCGCTTTCCCCTCGAAAAGGAGGGCTACCAGGTGGTGACGGCGCGGGACGGCGAGGAGGCGCTCGAGACCTTCTCTGGCGAGCGCTTCGACCTGGTGATCCTCGACATCATGCTGCCGCGGGTCGACGGCATGGAGGTGTGCCGCCGCCTGCGCGCCCAGAGCATCGTGCCCATCATCATGCTCACCGCCAAGTCGGACGAGTTCGACAAGGTCCTCGGGCTCGAGATCGGCGCCGACGACTACATCACCAAGGACCGCTTCAGCCTGCGTGAGTTCCGCAGTCGTGTGCGCGCCCAGCTGCGGCGCGCCGAGATGGCGCGCAGCGCCGAGGCGGCGCGCCGCGACGTCATCAAGGTCGACGAGCTGGAGGTCGACCTCCTCAAGCGGAATGTCTCCGTGCGCGGACGCCGGGTCGACCTCACCTACATCGAGTTCGAGATCCTCAAGACCCTCGTCTCGCACCCGGGGCGGGTATACAGCCGGCCGCTGCTCCTGCAGCTCGTCTGGGGCGACTCGGACTATCGCGACGCGCGCACTGTTGACGTCCACATCCGCCACCTGCGCGAGAAGATGGAGAGCAACCCCAAGGACCCGGAGTACATCTTCACGGTCCGCAATATCGGCTACAAGTTCCGCGAGCTCTGAGGGAGGACGGGGCCGGCCCGCCCGCACCCCCATGTTCCTGCTGCGATCGGTCAAGAACTGGCTGACTCTGCTCGTCGTGGGCCTTGTGGCGCTGGCGATGCTCGTCGCCTATCTCTACGTGGTGCCTCCGCTCGGGGCACGACTCGAGCGCCAGAAGCTCGCCGACTTGCGCGAGAACGCGGATCTCATCGGCAGCACCGTCGGCGAGTTCGTGCGCTACGACGGTGTCACGGGCGAGCTCGAGATCGCCGACCAGCTGGCCCTCGGCCAGGTGATCGGCCGCCTCGCGATGCGGCTCAACTCGCGGGTGATCGTGCTCACCCGTGACGAGGTCGCCCTTGCCGACTCCGCCGGCGACGACCCCTTCAAGGCGGGCGACTTCTCGATGCTGCCGGCCGCGATCGAGGACGGTGCGGTCGAGCAGGGACTCGTGACGACCGGCTATGGACGGTTCGCGGCGACGGCGGTGCCGCTGGTCGCCGCGCAGGCGTCCAAGCCGGTGGCGGGTGCCGTCCTGTTCCTGGCGCCGCTGGACAACGTCGACCAGGCTGTCGCCAGCGTCAAGAGCCAGCTGTTGCTGGCCGCCGCCCTGGCCCTTCTCGTCAGCCTCGTCGCGAGCCTGGTCGTGTCGACGTTCATCGCCGCGCGCCTGAAGCGCATCGAGGCCAGCGCCGAGACGATGGCCGGCGGCGACCTTTCGGTGGTCGTCCCCATCGGTCTCGAAGACGAGATCGGACAGCTCGGGCAGTCGTTCAACTCCATGGCCGAGCGTCTCCGCGACGCGT
>Ga0315289_10005403_pt1 | contig 18880 bp, 14 predicted proteins | sample YL17G11_40_MG_FD_203452 | JGI IMG/M metagenome (GOLD analysis project Ga0315289, IMG submission 203452) | Sediment microbial communities from Yellowstone Lake, YNP, Wyoming, USA - YL17G11_40 | ecosystem: Environmental > Aquatic > Freshwater > Lake > Sediment | place: USA: Wyoming | collected...
GCCCTAGCGTGGTCCATGGCGGACGCCGCATCGGCAGCAGCGGCGGCCGCGTCGGCGTCGGCGGCCGCGACAGCGCTCTGGGCGGCGGCAGCTGAAGCGCCCGCGCCCGCTTGCACAGCCGCGTCCGCCGCTGAGGCGCGGCCGGCCGACGCCTGCTGGGCCGCCGCCTCCGCGACCGCCGCGCCTGCCTCCCTGTCGGCCCGGGCCAGGCGGGCCGCCTGGGCTTCGACCACGCCCCGCAGCTCCGCCGCGACGCCCGCCCACTCGTTGACCCGCGCCTGGAGGCGGGCCCGTCCCAGCAGCGCGCGCGTCAGGGCGGCCGCGACCGCGTCCTCCACCGCGACGTCGCTTGGGGAGGTGCCCAGGGGGAGGGCGAGCAGAAAGTCGTCGACCTGGCGCTGGACCTCCGCGGCGGACGGGACGGGCGCGGCCGCGGAGGGTGGGCGGCGGGCGGCGGAGGTGGTGGGCGGGGCGGCGCCCGCAGGGCCGCCCGCCAGGGCGGTCGCCGCCGCGAGCGGGCCCGCCGCGGACGGGCGGCGCCCCTTGGGTGGCGTGAAGCGGGAGGTGTAGACGCCCGCGTGGGCGGGCGGGCGGGCCGGGCTGAGCGGGGTGGGGGCAGCGGCCGCGAGGTGAGTAACAGCCGGGGGGGCGGCGGGGCGGCGGGGCGCGGACCGGGGCGGGGCCTGGCCGCCCCCGCCCGCCATGGACAGCCGGACGGGGCCAACCGCCGCGTGCAGGGTTGAGACATCGGTCGCCTCTTCGGGCCAGGCGTCGTCGAGCCTGTGAGTGGGTGGGTGTGGGGTGTGGGGGGGTGGACACACGAGAGAGAGCGCGCACATTGAGCGACAAGAAACAAAAAAAAAACGCCCACTCTGTTTCGGGACAGGCGAGACACCTCCACGGACACACGCTGTCCGCGAGTAGGGGAGAGGGGGCCAGCATGCTGCTACTGATTGCGCGGGGATGGATAACTCACATTGGGAAAGGGAGAGCGCGCAAGTAGGGGTGCAGGGCGACGACAGAAAAGAGAAAAGCGAAATGTGAACCGGATGATGCATTGCGTCCTCACTCCCTCGAAAGGAAACATGGGAGACACCCGCGTCGGCGCCCGGGCGGCCGCCCTGCTGCGGGAGGTCGTCAACTGCGAGCCCGAAAACCTGCCGCCCTACAATGTATGAGCGGGGCGGCAAAGGAGGCGGCGCTGTGCGTGTAGCGGACGCTCTCGCTGCCCCCATCTTGCCGACCTTGTCCTCAACCACTCTCCTCTCTCACCCCCCACAACAGGACGAGGCCGTCCGCCTGGTCATCGACGAGTGCCACGAGCACAACGCCCTGATGCAGGAGATCATCCAGTGAGTGTGATGGGGGGGGGCGATGGGGGTGGGGGGTGGGGGCGGGGCTGCGCCGGCCGCGCTGCCTCGCCAGGAGAGCCGAGGAGGTCGCGGCAGGGGGTTTCGAAAGGGAGCGGCGGTGCGCAATTTGCACCCCCGCGCCTACTCTCACCTCCCCTCTCCTCTCTTCCCTCACAGTAACCTGGAAGCCAGGGCCAAGCGGCGGAGACAGCGGCGAGCGCGACGAGCAGCGGTAGCAGCGGCGGCGGCGGCGGCGGCAGTCGCGCCGGGCGACGACGACGAAAACGCAGAACCCGCGCCCGCCCAGGCCCCCGCCCGCCCTGAGGCGGCGGCGGAGGAGGAGGAGGCCGCCGCCGGCGCGGACGCGTTCGCCGAGGAGCCCGAGTCTGCGGCCGCCGTCGTCGTCCACCATGAGGCCATCCTGCGCAACAAGCGCTTGCTGCTGACGTACCTGTGAGTTTTGGTGGAGGAGGGGCGGGGAGAGAGAGATAGAGAGCCGAGAGGGAGAGAGGAGAAGGCGCGCCACCCTACGGCCCAGGCGCATGCGCACAAGAGGTCGATCTTTTTCTCTTTCCTCCCCGTCCCGCACGCCACCCACTTCTCTCTCTCTCACCCCTGCCCCCCCACCCCACCCCACCCCCTCCATTCATAGCACCGAGCGCATGGACCGCCTGAAAGCCCTGCGCTGGAAGGGCGGCGCGGGCGCCCTGCCTCCCCGCATCGCGGCCGGCCTCGCGCCCTCCGAGGCCGCCTTCTACACCGAGTACGACCGGTCCCTGGCGGCCCTGGCCTCCGGCCGGGGCGGGGGGCTGGGCCTAGACCTGGCGGCGGGGGGCGCGCCCCCGCCCGCGGCGGGGGGCGGGGACGCGATGGTCCTGGTCGTCGCGCCGGGCGGGCTGGGCGAGGTCGCCTTCTCGACGGGGACGTTCTTCCTGGGGCCGGGCTCCGTCCACTCCCTGCCCCGGTCGGAGGCGGCGGCCCTGGTCGCGGCGGGCGCGGTGGCGGAGGTGACGGAGGGGGCGCGGGAGGAGCAGAACCTGCCGGTCGCGATGGGATGATGACGGTCGGGCGACAGAGAGGTGGGTGGCGCCTGTGTGTGTGAACTCCGAAGAACGAGAGAGACGAGAGACACAACGCGCGCGCGCGCACACACCTCTCATTTCCATCTTCGTCTCACGCACACATACCGCGTGCCTGCTCTCGTTTGCATGCGGTCCCTGTCCCTGTCCCGGCGGCGGCGGCGCGGAACGCGGGAGCCGCGCTGTGAGTCGTTGACTGCATTAAATAGGGGGGAGAGAAAGAAAGGTGGTGGCCTCTCTGCCTGGGGAGGCGCGCGCGCGCGGCCGCGGCAGCGGCCACGGGGGGGAGGAGGCCCGCTCCATTCCGCTCTCCCACTCTTTCTCACTCCTTGTTCACAGACACGCGCTTCTCCCAGCAGGATCTGCCGGGCTGGTCCGGCCAGCCGGGGCCGTGGCAGGTGAAGATAAGGTGTGGGGGGGGGAGGAGTGGCAGGAAAGGCACGGCGCGAGAGAGGTTGTTGACTCCATTTTTTTTTCTTTTTCTCTCACTCTCTCTCTCTCTCCCAAAGGCCGCCCTCCTGTTGACTGCCGCCGCGGCGGCCCTGTTCGCCCTGGGCGGCGCATCCCTAGTCGCCTCGGCCTCTGTCATCGAGGTGAGCGCCCGGTACGACCTGGCTTGCGCGCCCGGCGGGCCGGTGGCCGACGCCGCCGCCGGCGCGGCGGCCTGGGCCGCCGCGGGAGGAGGGGCGCCCGACAACGCCCGGCCGCCCTGCACCCTGACCCTGCCCCCGCTCCCCCGCCCCGTCCGCCCTGGCACGCCGCTCTTCCTGTACTACGCCCTTTCCTCCTTTCACCAGAACCACCGCCGGTACGCCCGGTCCCGGTGGGATGCCCAGCTGCGGGGCGAGGTGGGGGGCGGGGCGGCAGCGAGCGGGCCCGCCCTGGACGTGGCGTGCGCGCCGCGCGCGCGGGCCGACCCGGCCGACCCCGCCTCCTCGCCCACCACACCCTGCGGCCTGGTCGCCTGGTCTACCTTTAACGACACCTTCCAGCTGAGCGTGCTGGCGCCGGCCTCCTCCTCCCCAGCGGACGCCTCCCTGGCCGCTCCCCTGCCAGTGGCGGGGACTGGCATTGGCGTGCCTGGCGACGGGGCGGCCCGGTTTGGGAATGGGTCGGTGTGGGCGAGCCCGGGCCACAATAGCGACCCCGCGACCCGAGGGGGCCGGGCGGCGGGGCGGGCGGGTGCGTTTGTGGTGCCTCTGTCCGAGGACGAGCACCTCCACGTCTGGATGCGCCCGGCAGCGCTGCCGTCCTTCCGCAAGCTGTGGGGGGTGGTGCGGGTTGAGGGGGTGGGTGGCCTGCCTGCGGGGGCGGCCGTCGCCATCGCCATCGACAATCGGTGCGCCCTTTTCCACCCTCTTTTTTCGTGCATGTCACACACGCGCGCGTCCTCACTGTACTCACACGAATATCTCCCATCCCCCCCGCCCCCCTGAAAACAAACAAAACAAACAAACACACAGATTCAACTCCTACTCCCCAGGCGGCTCGAAAGCCGTCGTCCTGACCACGGCCTCCTGGCTGGGCGGGGCCAACGCCTTCACGGGGTGGGCCCTGATCGGGACGGCCGGGGCGTACACCGTGGCCGCGGTGGGCTTGGCGGGCGTGGGGTGGGCCGGGCGGCGCACGCGGAGGGCGGGTGGCGGGGCGTGGGAGATTTGATGTGTGAGTGAGAAAAAAAAAAAAACAGGCAGACCCACAAACTTCTTTTCTTTTCCTCCTCCTTCTCCTCTCACACCCCCGGCTGCGGCCGCGTCTGCACGATCACCGGAACCAGCGTCGCCCCCTTCCCAAGGCCCTGGCCGCTGAGGGCGGCCAGGGCGCCCGGCCCGAAGCAGCCCTCCACGTCCTGGGGCACCCCCCCCGCCGCCTGCTCCAAGGCCACCCCGGCCGCGCCGAGGGCCGCCCCCAGGGCCTGCAACGCCTCGCCGTCGCAGGACACGGGGTGGCGGGAGTAATCGACGGGGCGCCAGGCGAGCGTGCTTTTGGCGCCGGGGGCGGCGGCACCGGCGGCGCCGCCAGGGGAGGCGGCGGCGGGCAGGAGGGCGGAGGAGAGGTTGGCAAACGCGCGCACGCTCGCGCGGCCACTCCCTCCCTTCTCCACGGCCAGGCGCCAGGGCGAGCCCGCGACGCCGCCCGACGCCAGCGCCTCGCCCGCGCCGACCGCCACTTCGGCGACCAGCAGGGAGGAGGGTGACACGCCGGCCCGGGCGGCCGGGTCGGCCGTGTGGAGGATGAAGGAGAGGGCCGCGGGCGCCTGGGCCTGGATGAGCACCGCCATGGCCGCCCCGCCCTGGCCGACGCCTGCGGACGCGCGGGCCAGGACCGCCCGCCGGGAGAAGAGGGACGCCCACACCTCCCCGATGGCTGCTGCCAAAGGGTCCCAGCAGGCGGAGGCAGTGGGCGCGGCGGCGGCGGTGGTGGCGGCTGTGGGCAGGGGCACGCCCAACACGGAACAAAACAGGCCGGCCGCGGCCGCGCCCGCCAGGTCTTCTGCCGCTGACGACGACCGCACCGCGACGGCCTCCGTGCCCGGCGGCAGGTTGGACCGGACGGCCGCGGCAAGGGCGGCCGGGTCCGGGAGCAAGGCCGCGACCAGGTCCCGGGCGGCGGCCGCGGCGGCGTCCAGGTCAGCCAGCGCCGCAGCCGCCTGCTCGCCCTCCCCACCCCCGCCCCCGCCCATCACCGCCGCCACCGCTGCCTCCACCCGCTCCAGCGCCGCCGACAGGTCGCGCCCCGCGCCCGCGGCCGTCGCGGCGGCGGGCAACGCCCCGAAAGGCAGGACAAACCCGGGCGGGGCGGTGAAGAGCGAGCCGGACGCGGACGCCGCCCGCAGGAGGGCCCCACAGGCGGCCGCCTTGGGGCCGCACGTTTCCGGGAGGGCGGCCGCGAGGGGCACGGGCGCGCTGGGTCGCATGTCGACGTCCAGGGCGGCAGCCGCGGCCGGGGCGCCTGCCTTGGTCGCCACCGCCGCCGCCGCCGCCGCCGTCGCCCCAGCACCGGCCGGCACCACGAGGACCGTTCCGTCGGCCGAAATCGAGACCCGCACCCGCTGGCCGACCAGCGCCCTGTCCACCCCGTCATCCTCGCCGCTGCCGCCGCCGCCGCCCTCGCCGCCCACGCCCAACCCCGCGCACGCGGCGAAGGGCAGCCCCTCCTGGCGGGCCCGCACGCCCAGGTGGGACAGGTGCGGCAGGTCCTGGAGGAGCAGGATGCCGGCGATGAGGGCGCCCCCCGGCCCGGCCGCCCGGCCGACCTCCTCATCCCCGCTCGCCCGGCGGGCGAGGACGATGGCCGGCCCGCCCAGGGCGCGCGCGGCGGCGGGCGCGTCGTCCAGGTCGTCGGCGGTGACCAGCGTGCCGACCGCCTCGCCCGGCACCAGGGCCGACCAGGGCGAGTCGGGCTCGCCGCTGCCCCCCCCTGCCAGGGCCGCGGCCCCGCGCGCGGCCCGCTGGGCAAAGGCGGCCGCCTTGGCGAGCTGGAAGGCGACGCTCGCGCGCACCTCGGCCTCTGCAAAGCCGGCCGTCCGGTCGGGGACGCCCAGGGCGACGCCCAGCGCGTCCGCCCGGTCCGCTAGGGCGCTGGTCAGACCGTCGCACACCGTGCCGGCTAGGCGGAGCGCCCGCTCCAGGGTCGCCCTCAGGCGCAGGGCGGCCGGCCGCGACCCGGCCCGCCCGCCCAGGCCGCCGCCGGCCGCCCAGGCCGCCAACTCGTTCTCGACGGCCAGGCACTCCGCGGGCGGGGCCCAGCCGGACAGGCCCACGTTGCGGACGCCCAGGAGGACGAGGCCCAGGGGGAGGGCCCACCGGTCGTCAGGCGCCCGGGCCAGGGCGGGCGAGCCCCGGAGTGGGGAGGGAGCGGCTGCAGGGCCGGTGGCGGCAAGCCCAAACCCGGACGCTTCACACAGGTTGAGCGCCCAGGACAGGGTCACGAACACGTATTCCTCCGCCCGCGCGTCCGCGATGCGCCAGGCCTGGCGCATGGCAAGGGAGGTGTCGGCCGCATCAGTGCGCAGGCCGGAGACCAGACCCCGGGCGAGGACGGCGCGGAGGCTGGTCGCCGCGTGCAGCGCGTCGGCTGCCGCGTTGAGGGCGGCGTCGAGGGGCGAGGTCGTCAGCCCGCCGCCCGCCCCGCCCCCACCCACCCGCACCTCCTCGCCCGCCCGGGCGGCCAGGGCGACCGGGTCCAACCCCGCGACGGCGTCCGCGGCGGCCTTGACGGCCAGCAGGCGGGCGGCCGCCGCGGCCCCGGCATCATCCAGGGACGGCCCCAGCGCGGCCAGGCTTGCCTCCAGGTCGGCTGCATTGAAAAAGGAGCGCAGCTCACCCGTGAACGTCTCGAATTCCGCCAGGAACGAGTCCGGTACGTCATCCTTCCCACCTTTCCCCTTCGAGGCCCGCAGGCGGGCGAGGAGGGCCTCCGTCGCCACCAGGTCCTCAGGCCCCGCGCACCGGTGCAGCTTGTTCTGGATGGTGTGCTTGATCTCGGCCTTCAGGGCCTGGGCAATGTCATTCCGGTGGGCCAGATCCCGCACCCGCGTCAGCGGGGTCGCCTGCGTGAACTGGCCGTCAAAGGAGGGCAGGCGGGCATGCAGGCGCAGGGCCATGGCCCGGGTGAGGTCATCGCAGCGGGCGGCGTCGCCGGCCGCCCACTCCAGCGAGCGAAAGGTTTTCAGCCCCGCCTCGGCCGCCCGGTTGGGCCGGGCGTGGCCGCCCGCTTCCACGCACGGCAGGGCACCCCGCGCAATGAGGGTCAGGTAGATGTAGGCGTTGGCCAGGGCGTCCAGGGTAGGCCGGCGCGCGCCGGGCGGGGTGGCCGGGTCGGGGCCGGGGCCGCCGCCCGCGCGCAGGTCGCCGTCTGCCACGACGGCCGCGACCAGCCGCATCTTGTCCAGCCAGGACGGGGCGCCCGCGTCGCCAGCCACGAGGGCGGCGGCGGGGCCGGCGGGGGGTAAGGCCGACGTGTCCCAGGCCAGGCCCAGGCCCGCCCGGTCGGACCGGTGGGTGTTGGCCCGGAGAAAGACGGGCGGCGGGCCGACCCAGTCGCTGGGAATGGGAGGGGCGGCGGGAGGGGTGGGGGAGGGCGGGGAGGGCGGCGACGAGGGCGCGCCGCTGTCTGCGTGCCTCGCCATCGTCACACCCCACTCCAGGGCAACGAGCATGTCATCTTGGAAGTGGCCTAGGTCCCGGTCCGGCCCGGCCTCCCACTCGGCGGCGGCGGCGTCGCCCCCCTCGCCAACCACGACCAGTTTCGCAGGCCCGGCGCACCCCTCGACCTCCAGCGTCCACACGTCGCCCGGGCCCCAGGTGGCAGCCGGGGCGGTGGCGGGGTCCCAGGCACCCAGGGCCGGGTGGGCGCCCACCAGCTTGACGGCCTGGCCAAAGGATACGCGCTTGGTGACGGTGAAGGTGATGGAGGCAGGCGAGGGCGCGGGCGGGGCGGCCGGCGCGGGCGCGGGCGACCCATTCTGTGTGTGTTTTGGGGCGCGGAACGTGTGAATGTGCGTGTGTGGCTGTGCGCGCTCTCCCAGCGTGCGCACAAACTCCTCCTTCAGCCCTGCTGGTGCGTGTGAAGAGGCGCTTCCATCTCATACCTGGGCGGCCGCGGTGATGGCAGCTGGCTGCGCGCGGCGGCGGCCGGCCAGCATCGGCGGTGGTGCGCAGGGCGTCGCAACGCTGCGAAGACCCACGCCCAGCGCTACCCGCCCGGGCCGGGCTACTGTCCGGCAGGTGTGGAGGGCCATGTGTGTTGACGTGTGGATCTGCGCGTCTGCGTGCGATAAATCAGAAGTGTTTGACAGTGTGCAGCGCCCTCCTTTCTTCGACCTCGCCTCCCTTCATTCTGCCCGCTGCCGCTCGACCAACGCAGCCCGCAGCCTCTCGCACTCCTCCTCTGCCGCCGCCGCCTTGTTCACAGCTTCCTCAATGGCCGCCTCCGCCCGGGTCTCGCATGCTTCAACCAGGAGGACGGCTTCGGCCCGAATTTCGGCCGTCCTGCGGGCGACGAGCGCAGATTCTATACCATCAGGCCCATTCTCCGCCGCACCACCGCCCGTGGCACCCGCCGCTTCGAGGGCGGCCTGGACGTCACGCAGGGCGTCAGTGGCCTCGGATTTGGTGGCCACGGCCGCCGCCTGGGCGGCGATGCGGCCTGCCTCGGCGGCGGCCAAACGGTCGGCCAGGTCGGCCGCACGGGTAATCGCGCCCTCGAGGCGAGCGCTGGCGTCGGCGCCCGACACCTCAGCTTCCTGTAAGCGGGACGCCAGGTCGGCCGCCACACCATCAGCTTGCTGTAAGCGGGACGCCGTGTCGGCCGCCGCCGCTTTGAGCTTCCCCTCAAGCACCGACACCGCTGCGCGCGCTGCCCTGGCCTCCACCTCAGCTTGCGCCGCCCGCGCCTCCGCCGCCGCTCGGGCCCCGTCTGCCGCGGCTGCTTCGGCCGCCCGTGCCTCCGCCGCCTCCCGAGCCGCATCCAGCTGGCCCTCCTCCTCCCGCCGGGCGGCCAGCAGGCTTTGGACCTCCTTGAGCGCGGCCGCATGAATTTTCTTCAGCCGCGCGTGGGTGGCCGCCTCCGCCTCCAACGCCTCCGCCGCCGCTTCGGCTTCATCCACGGCCGCCGCCCGCTGGAACTCCAGGACCTGGGCGTCTTCGACTGCGGTGGCGGCCGCGACGGCCGCCGCCCGGGCGGCTTTGGCGGCGGCCGCTTTCTCAGCGGCCAGCGCGGCGGAGGCTTCCTCCCTTACAGCGGCCAGGGACGCCGCGCCTTGGGCCTGGGCGGCCTCCAGGGCGGCCGCGGCTTTGGCGGCGGCCTGGGAGGCAGCGCTCGCGGCAGCGTCCGCGGTGCGGGTCGCATCTGCCTGTGCAGCCGCCAGGGCGGCCCGGGCGGCCTTGAGGTCCCTCGCCGCTGCCGCGGACTCGGTTTTGGCGCCCTGCCCCGCGGCCAGCGCGGCTTCCAAGCGCCCACGCAGGCCCGTCACTTCCCCCGCAGCGGTGGCGAGGAGCTTTTTCAGGTCGGACGCTTCGGCCTGGGCGGCCTTTGTGGCGGCCGCCGCCGCCGCCGCCCCTGCCTGCGCCTCGCTCGCGGCCTGGAGGGCGGCCGCCTCGCCGTTCCGCGCGTCAGCCGCGGCGGCCTCCGCTTTGGCCCGGGCCGCGTCGGCGGTGGAGGCGGTGGATATGGCAGTCGAGGCTTCAGCTTTGGCGGACGCCGCAGCCTTGGTCGCGTCCGCGGCGGCCCGCTGCGCGCCGGCTGCGCGGCCCTCTGCCGCGGCCGCGGCCGTGCGTGCAGCTGCCTCACGACCCCCCGCCGCGGCCGCCTGGCCGGTCGCGGCTTCCGCTTCCTGGCGAGCCGAGGCAGCAGGCCCCGCCAGGACAGCGCCCGCCGCGGCAGCCGCACCTGCGAGCGCTCCAGCCACCGCGGGCAGGGCGGGCGAGGAGGCGGCGGGGGAGGCGGGCGAAGTGGTCGGAGGTCCGCCGTCAGCGCCCCCGCGTTCCTCAGCGCCCAGATTGGCGACCAGCGCCTGCTCCAGCAAGCCCGTGCCCGCGGGAACCGCGACAGCAGCAAGCGCAGAGCCTACTGGGACCATCGCTAGGCCGCCCGCCAGGGCGAGGAACAGGGCGCGGCGGGTCGAGGCGTGGCTAGGAGGAGGAGGAGGAGCGAAGGGGGGTGCGGTGGGGCGGATGACTTCGCCGCCCTCGACGGCAGCGCGCCCGGCGACGGATGTGCGTGCACGGCCTGGTCGCGCGATGGGCAGCCTCATCTGCATGGCTGGGGCTGGCATTGGGATTGGTGGGTGGGTTGCAGTGGAGAGAGAGAGAACACGGAGCGAGAAAAAAGTCTCTACAGTTTGCTGATCCTCCTATCCGCCCTCCACTCTCTCCTCTGCTCTACTCAGCTCTCTCCTCAGCTCTCTACCCTCCCGCCGGCCCCAGCACGATCACGGGCGGCGCGGCGGCTGGCGCGGCTGTGCCACCACCGGCTGCACCAGGCGCAGTACCAGGCGTACCAGGCGCCCCCATCTCCACATCCCCTGGCCGGTCGCCGCCCGCGGCCTCTCCCTCTGCCCCCTCCTCGCTGCCACGGACCCCGCAGCACCAGAGGACCGCCCGCACAGGCAGGCACAGGATCGTCAGCACGATGAGGATGAGTAGTATGGGGATGAGGAGGACCAGGCCGGTCAGCGCGACGCATACCGCGCCGCCCCGGCGGGCGAGCAAGCGCCGCAACCACGCCGGTGCGGCCGCAAACGCGCCGCCCGCCTCCCACTCGGCAAAGGACTTCCCCGGCACAGCCCCCGCGCCCCCCGCCCACATGTCGTACATCCGCTTTTTGAGCGGGTCGCCCAGGGTGGCCGCGGCCATGTTGACAATCGCCGCGGCGGCCGTCGCGTCGGCCGGCAAGACGCCGCGGCTGGTGGCCCGGTCGGGGTGGACATGCAAGGCCACGCTGCGGGCGGCCGCGCGGACAAGATCGGGCGTGAGGCCCTTTCCTGTTGAGAGAGGTGATTAATGATGAATGATGAATGATGATTGATGAATGATGAATGATCAATGATGAATGATGAATGAGTGAATGACGCACGCGTTGGCAGGCGGCAGCGCGTGGCCCCTGGGGCGGCGTCCTCAGCGTCTCTTACGGAGAGGAGGTTGAACGAGCGCTTCCTCAATCTCTGCTCTCTCTCTCTGCCGCTCGCCGCTTGCCCTCCTTTTTACCTCGCTCGCCGATGCCGATTCGCAGGACAGCATAGTAGTCGGCTTGCTCGCGCAGGACGCGTGCGACCTCACTTTGAGAGGTGAGAGGAGCGGACATTGCGCCCGCTCGAGATGAAACGACAGGAAAATGAAGCCCCCTTTTTCACTTCCACCCGCCCGGCCTCCGCGCCGGCGGCGGCCCCATCACCCTGTCCACCTGCCCGTACAGGCTGGCCGCATCCGTCGTCTGGCCCGCCGTCACCCGGCCCTCCAGGGCGATGAAGGGCGAGGCCTGGGCCGCCGCGACGGCTGCCAGACGGGACGACGCAGAGCCAGTGAGCGCACCAGGCCCCGCGCCCGGCCCACCGCTGCCGCCCGCCCCTCCGCCCGCCGCCTTGCGCACCGCCACCTCCTCCGCCAGCTTGCGCAGCCGTTTCTCCTTGGTGTTTTTGGACGGTTCGATGCCGTGGAACCGGTGGCATAGGCGCCGGAACCGTTCCTTGGGCGTCAGCACCCGCCCAAACTCATCCCGCTCCGTCAGGGCGGCCTCGATGGAGGCGTCCTGTGCGGACGCGTGGTCGCCCGCCCGGTAGACCTGGGAGTAGGTCGCCCGGTCGGCCGACCGGATGTCGCCCACCCGGCCGGACCATTCCACCCGGTCCCGGCTGCCGCCGCCGCTGCCGCCGCCGCCGCCCACCTCGCCCCGGTCTTTCAGCAGGGCGAGCATGCCTCCCAAGCCAAGGCCGACGGCTTTCTCACGCACGGCGCCCGCGTCGGCTGTGCGGCGGGCGGCTTCCCTGGCGGCCCGCTCCGCGGCGCGGGCCCGGGCCCGCGCGGACGCTTCGGCCGCGGCCGCGTCGGCAGACACCCACCCACCTCCAGCCTCCGCGGCGGCGGCCGCGGAGGCGGCCGCGGCCGCTGCCTCCGCGGCGGCCTGGGCGGTGGCGGCGAGCAGGTCGGACGGGGCGGCCGACGCGGCGACGTGGTCGCCCTCGCCGGCCGGGTCGGCGCCTGGGATGGCACCACCTCCTCTTCCACCCTCCCCGCCCCCTTCTTCTTGTTTCTCCGCGGCCGCCGTGCCCCGGGCCAGCTGGATCGCCCGCGCGAACTCGGTGGCCTCCGTCACCTCCAGGGGCGCGTCAGAAGAGGTGGGTGGGGGTAGGGCGCGGTCGGCCAGGCCGCCTAGGACGACAGGGCCGCCAGGCCCGCCGCCGAGGACACCCCCACCCCCTGCCCGGAGCGCGGCCAGCTCGACCGCCTCGGCCGCCGCCCGCCGCCGGGCGGCCGACGCGGCCAGGGCGTCCTCGTCGGGGACGGCAGTCATGGCGGCGGTGCGCCCGCCCGCCGACACCGCCGCCCGGGCCGCTGCCGCCTTCCGGGCCCGGTCAAGGGACGCGGCCAGCTCACCATCCTCCGCCTCGAGCGCGGCGTTGTCCGCGGCCGCGACGGCCGCCGCCTGCTTGGCCCGGGCCGCCGCTGCGTGCGTCTCCGCGACCGACCCGGCCTTCATGGTGGCGGTCGCGGCGTTGGAGGCGGCCAGCGCGCGCGCGTAGCGGGCCGCCCGGGCGTCGGCGTCGGCGTCAGCGGCTGCGGCCGCGCGCACGGCGGCGCCGCCGCGCTTGCGCACACCACCCCCACCGCCGCCATCCTCGTCCATTGGGTCCGGCTCGTCGGCGGTCGCCTCCAAGGTCGCCAGCAGGTCGGCGCCGGAGGCAGGGGCGGAGGTGGTGGCCGGGTTGCCTTCGCCCTCGTCATCATCCGCCCTCTGCCTCAGCTTGCGCTTCTTCTTCGCGCCGCCGCTGCCGCCCTTCCGCCGGGCCGCCAGCGCCACCTCCGCCGCGCTCAGGTATTCGGACGCCGCGCCCGCCGCCGCGGCCGCGGCCGCGGGGTCGGCAGAGGCAGACGTCAGCCCGCCCCCGCTACCACCGGGCGCGCTGCCCGGGAAGGCGCCGACCAGGCCCACCCCCGCCAGCCCGACCGCCGCACTCTGCGCCGCCTCCGCGGCCGCCAGGCGGGCGCGGACCTCCGCGCGGCGGGCCGCCGCCACTTCGGGCGGCAGGGCCACGCTACCGGTGGCTTCATCGATGCGCAGGCTGCCCCCGTCGGCGACCTCCGCGTCCTCCTCGTCATACTTGCTGAGCAACCCCCTCTGGACGCCGTCCTCCCCAAACAGGGCGGGCGCCTTGGCCGCCGCGCGCGCGGCCGCCACCCGCCCCGCCTCCGCCCGGGACAGCTCCTCCAGCTCCCCGCCCGCGTCGTCGCCCTCGATCAGCCGGCCGCGGTTGTCCAGGAGCGGGGCGTCCGCGAAGGTGAGGATGGTGCCTTCCCCGCCTGGCGCCAGGCCGGACGCGGCGGACGCTTTCACCCGCAGGCCCGGGGCCAGGCCGGCAGGAGCGTCGCCGTCGTCACCGGCCTCACCATCCTCCTCGTCCTGGGCGGCCAGACGGGCGGCGGCTGCGGCGGCTGCGGCGCGGAAGGACGCCTTGGCGGTGGTGGTGGTGGCGGTGGTCGAGGCCAGGGCTCGGGATTTGCGGACCCACGCGGCCGCGCTGCCGTCGTCGTCGTCACCGTGGCCGCCTGCCGCGCCCAGGCTGGGCACGGCGGCCAAGGCTTCGGCAGCCAGCCGTTTCTCGCGGTGACTGTTGTTGGGGCGGGGGAGAGGAGAGGGAGTGGTGATGAGGTTCAGGTTGAGGGAATGGTTTGCGAGAAGGCACCACCGCCTGTTGCCTCCGTCGCGCTCTCCCACCCGCCCACCCCGCCTAGCCATGCGTGCAGGCACGCTGACTCTGCATGCAGCACGAATGCACACGCACGCATGCACCACCCTCTCTCCCCCCTCTCTCTCATCAAAAACTCACGCTGTGACGCGGTCCGCAATTGCTGCGGCACCTGCGGCGGCCGCGCCCGCCGCTGCGGCCGCCGCGGCCGCCGCCCGCCGGTCTGCCGCCTGGTCTGGTGGCGCGGGTCCCTCGCGCAGAGGTGGCAGGCCCAGGGACGCCCGCAGGGCGTTGGTGTCGGCGACGGAGAGGGAGGCTTGTTCTTTTCCGCCTGTGCCAGCGGCGGTGGTGGTGTCGCCGTCGGGGGGCATTGCCTGCGTAGTGGTGTGTGTGCGTATGTGTGTGTGGTGTGTGCACGGCCGGGCACCTTCAGCTGTTCTCTCCTGCTGGCGTGCGTCCAGGCCGAGCGCGGGGTCGGGGAGAAACTGAAGAGTGAAGCTTTCTCTCTCGCCTCTCACTCTTCTCTCCGCCGCCGTCGGCGAGTGCGCGCCCTTCCTCTCCCGCCACAGCCGGCGCAACCCATACAGCCGGGCCCCACAGGGTCCGCGCCCCCCCTCACTCCCGCGCGGATTCGGTTGCGCGCGTGAGCGCGTGTGGGCCGCGCCCGCGCAACAGAGGAAGAACCAAGCTCCTCTCGTCTCACATCGGCCGCCGCTCTGCTCCTCGCGCCCTCCGCTTTCCCAAATGGCCCCCAAAGCCCAGTCCCGGTCCAAGCGGGACACGGGAGATGAGGTCCTCACCCGCATCGCCATCGTCTCGGCGGAACGGTAAGAAAGAGGAGGGAGCAAGGGGTGGGGGTAGTGAGGCCGCGATTGCGCGCCCGCCCCGCTTTTCTTCAACCCGTCATTTCATTGAAATCTCATCCGTCCCATTTCTCCCCCTCTCCAAATCTCCCAAGGTGCAAGCCACGGAAGTGCCGCCAGGAGTGCAAGAAGTCGTGCCCTGTCGTCAAAGTCGGTGCGTGAAGAATGAAAGGAGAGGGGAGAGAGGGAGGTGTTTGCGCTCGCACCCAGTCTCTCTCCCTCATCCATCCATGCATCCATCCGTCCCCGTCCATTCTCCCACATCTCCCCGCTCTCCCTTTCGACCACAGGCAAGCTGTGCGTGGAGGCCGCCCCCACCTCCAAGACCGCCTGGATCTCGGAGGAACTCTGCATCGGGTGCGGCATCTGCGTCAAAAAGTGCCCCTTTGACGCCATCCTCATCATCAACCTTCCCAAGAATTTGGAGCGAGAGACGACGCACCGGTACGGCCCCAACGCCTTCAAGCTGCACCGCCTGCCCGTACCGCGGCCGGGGCAGGTGCTGGGCCTGGTGGGGACGAACGGCATCGGCAAGTCGACGGCCCTGAAGGTGCTGTCCGGCAAGATGCAGCCCAACCTGGGCAACTTCGACCCGGCCTCCGCGCCCGACTGGCCGGCCATCCTGACCTACTTCCGGGGCTCCGAACTCCAAAACTACTTCACCCGCCTCCTGGAGGACGACCTGGTCGCCACCATCAAGCCCCAGTACGTCGACCACATCCCGAAAGCCGTGCGCGGTAACGTGGGCGCGGTGATCGATGAGAAGGACGAGCGCGGGGCAAAGGCGTACCTGCTGGAAGCGCTGGACCTGCAGCAGGTGACGGACCGGGACGTCGAGAACCTGTCGGGCGGGGAGCTGCAACGCTTCGCCATCGGGGTGGTCGCCCTCCAGGACGCGGACGTCTACATGGTGGACGAACCCTCCTCGTACCTGGACGTGCGCCAGCGCCTGAAGGCGGCCCAAGTCATCCGGGGCTTGTTGGGGCCTCGCAAGTATGTGATTGTGGTGGAGCACGACTTGGCGGTCCTGGACTACCTGTCCGACTACGTCTGCTGCCTGTACGGCCAGCCGGGCGCGTACGGGGTGGTCACCCTGCCCTTCTCCGTGCGGGAAGGGATCAACATCTTCCTGGCCGGGTTCGTGCCGACCGAAAACCTGCGCTTCCGGGAGGAGGCGCTGTCTTTCAAGGTCGCGGACGGCGCGGCGGAGGGCGCGGCCGCGGCGGCGACCGCGCACGCCAAGGCCAAAGCCAAGGGCGGCAAGGAGGCGGGTGTGGAGACGGAGGGCGCGGGCGAGAAGAAGACCCCGCAGGAGATGGCGGCCGCCCAGAAGCGGGCGGGCAAGTTCACCTACCCGGCCATGGCGAAGACCCAGGGCAATTTCACGCTCACCGTCGAGGCCGGCGACTTTTCCGACTCGGAGATCATCGTCATGCTGGGCGAGAACGGGACGGGCAAGACCACCTTCATCCGCATGCTGGGCGGCCTGCTCCCGCCGGACCCCCTGGACGCCGACTCGGGCCCCGTCGACCTCCCCCAGTTTGGCGTCTCCTACAAACCCCAAAAGATTTCGCCCAAGTTCCCCGGGACGGTGCGGGAGCTGCTCCACAAGCGCATCCGGGACGCGTACATGCACCCCCAGTTTGTGAGCGACGTGATGAAGCCGCTGCTGATCGACCCCCTGCTAGACCAGGCGGTCACGCACCTGTCGGGCGGGGAACTGCAGCGGGTCGCGATCACGCTCGCCCTGGGCGCGCCCGCCGACATTTACCTGATCGACGAGCCGTCGGCCTACCTGGACTCGGAGCAGCGCATCATCGCGGCCAAGGTCATCAAGCGCTTCATCATGCACGCCAAGAAGACGGCGTTCGTGGTGGAGCACGACTTCATCATGGCCACCTACCTGGCGGACCGGGTGGTGGTCTACTCGGGCATCCCGTCCTCGTCCGCCACCGCGCACGCGCCGCAGGCCCTGCTGCCGGGCATGAACATGTTCCTCAAGTCCCTCGACATCACCTTCCGGCGGGACCCCACGAATTACCGCCCGCGCATCAACAAACTGCATTCCACGAAAGACCAGGAACAAAAGGCGGCGGGTTCGTTCTACTACCTGGATGATGACTGATGGAGGGATTTTCTAGGTTTTGCTTGGTGTTTTTTTGTCGGGCGGTGTTGCGTCGGGGGCGGTGGTGTGCCGGGCGGTGGTGTGTCGGGCGGTGGTGTGTTCGGCGGGGAGAATCGGAGAGAGGAAGAGAGAGCGGGGAGGTGCGGGTTGTGTTTTTATTTCATCTGCTTCCTTTTTTGTTTGACACTCACACGGCCCCGCCGTCCCGTCTCTTCCTCACTCCTTCCTCACGCCGCCCGTCCTCATCCCTACCGCATCCACCTCGTCCAGCAGCGCACCCACCCCGCCCACCGCGTCCTCGCCGAGTCCGTCCGCGCCCGGCCCCAGCGCTCCCAGCGCCCCTGCCAACCCCGCCCGGGCTTCCGCCAGGTTGAGGCGCAGCAGGGCCGCGCCCGGGGCCCCGGCGCCGGCGGCGACTAGGGCGCTGGCCGCGTCGCGCACCCGGCGAGCCGCGATTTCCAAGCCCGCCGCCTCGGCGGACGCCCGGGCGTCGGAAGCGGAGGAGGCCGCGCCCGGGGGGGAGGCCCCTCCTCCAGGCGCCTCCCCACCACCACCTCCTGCCGCGCTGCTTGCGCCGCCGCGGCCGTCGGTCCGGGCGTTGCCCCCGCTCAAGAACTCGGGTGGCAGGGCATCCCGGATGTCCGGCGGCAAGGCAGACGCGATGGAGGACACAACACCCGCCTCGGCGGCCGCCCCTTTCCGCACCAAGGCAGCCAGGTCGCCTGCGACCAGGCCCAACGCGTCGGGCGCCTTGTCGCCGGGGGGGCGGGGATCCTGCAGGAGCTCGGTCGCCCGTTCCACGGCCATCGTGCTGCAATGGAGAGTGAGGGAGGGAGAGGTACGGGGCGGGTGAGAGATGTGGGGTGGGTGCGCGCGGTGAGAAGGATGGCACGCGAGGTTGCTTGTGGCCAGGGCCGCATGCGTTTTTTCTCTCTCCCCCTTCTTTAAAAAAAAAACGCACAGCCGGTCCGTCAGGTCGGGCAGGCTGAGCAATGCCCCCAGCGCGGCCCGCGGCCCAAAGCTCAGCAGGTCGACGGGCGAGCGGGCAAGGGACATGAGGTCGTCCAGAGCGGCTCGGGCGGCGGCGGCGTCTTGCTCTTCAAAGGCGGTGGCATCGTCGGCGGCCGAGTGGGGGGGGAGGGGGGCGTCGGCCTCTGCGGATGCGACCGGGCCGGGCGCCCTCCTACGAGGGTGGCGACCGCCTGTGTGGGCCGGCCGGCCACCGGTGGGGCGGGCGGACCGAAGGAGGAGCATTGGCGCCGGCGTCGTGGGTGGACGTGCACGTATTTATAAGAGAACAAATGAAAAATTATGGAAACTAGTTCATCTCTTTCACCCGGCGTTCAAGTACGCGTGCAGCGCCGGCGCTGCCTCCACCCCTAGCCCTGGCACACTCCTCTCCAGCTCCGCATAAAGGAAGCGCACGCCATCGCTCCGGGCGACAGCGGGGCCGCCGCGAGGCCCGCCCGCGGAGGCGGAACCCCCTCCCCCACCACCAGTCGAGTACCCTCCGCTTGACGGCCGGGGCGCGCCGACCGTGCCGCCGGACGAGGCGCCGCCACCAGCAGCCCCAGCCCGCGCCGCCGTCGTCGCGGGCGGTCGCCGCCGGGCGGCCCGGCGGCGGGCGGCCTGGGAGGCCGCCAGCGTGGCCGCCAGGAGCGGGCCCACCCGCCCCGCCCCCAGCACGGGTGCGGCCGCGCGCACCAGCCGCAGCACCTCCTCGTGCACCTGGGGCTCCGCCCCCACCGCGGGCACGAGCAGGCGTTCGACGGCGAAGGACCAGAGCGGAGTGCCGGGCGTGAAGCCGGGCGGGGGCGGAGGAGGGGTGGGGCCGGGGCGTTGCGAGGTGGCGGCGTCCGCGCCCCCAACCCCAACCCCAACCCCACCCCCCGCCCAGCCGGCGAGGCATTTTGCCAGCGCCGCCGCAAAGGGCGCCCACTCCGGCGCCGACCCCTCCGACCCCGCGGCGAAGGCGTCAGCGAGCGCTGCCAGCGCCGGCGCCGCCCCCGCCCCATCCCCCGCCCCGACACGGGCCAGGGCGTGGGCTTGGGTCACCA
>Ga0315289_10005404_pt1 | contig 18880 bp, 7 predicted proteins | sample YL17G11_40_MG_FD_203452 | JGI IMG/M metagenome (GOLD analysis project Ga0315289, IMG submission 203452) | Sediment microbial communities from Yellowstone Lake, YNP, Wyoming, USA - YL17G11_40 | ecosystem: Environmental > Aquatic > Freshwater > Lake > Sediment | place: USA: Wyoming | collected...
GACCCTTGAATTCTTCTTCCCTCACACCCATTTCCAAATACGAGATTTTGAACAAATAGGTCACCGCAGGCTCGAGAGCCATTACGACAAAGTAGTATATCTCCCATTGTTCGATTGCCGGAACTGATATGTTTGAATAGATAACCTGCACGGGTTCGCCGATATATGAAGATGAGAGAAAATCGTAATTGGTCACAGTATCGCTCTCCACAACAGGCACAGAACCTGCGCGGGAGTAAATGGCTACATCGCCGGTGTGATACAGGAAGAACGCCTTGAATGCTGTTGTATCTTTATCGCAGGGAAAATAATAGATTTCATAATCGCCCGAATCGGATAATGTATTGTTACGCGAACTATCGGGATTGACGAGAATCCCTGTTTCGGGAACAGCGACGGCATTCGAATTAACCCAGGCAGTGCTGAACGATGTATCAACAGACCATCGTCCCGACAACTCGTAAATGTAATATCCCGGACTAACATCTATGTCGAGCAATTCAGTATCCGCAGTTTCGGCAACATACTGAGTCACGCTATCCCAAATCGAAAATCTCCGGACATCGCAAGAAGCGATATTTGCCCAAGCAGGCGGCGTTTCCCAAGATACCGCTACATCATTCCCATTCACAACGATAGGCTGTTTTGGCTGCGGGATAGATTTGTTATCGGGCATGAACAGCACACGATGGTCGGGGTCAAACTCCACATGTGTTCCCGCGAGAGCGGTAACATTCATTTCCCAGTCGTTGCTTAGAACATTCTGAGTGACAAAATATTCAGTCGAGTCGTCAATCGCCGCGATTTGCGCCTTTAAGCGATAGACAGGTTCATCTTGATGAATTATGACTTTATAACCGGTCGAATCGCCATCTTGATTGTTCAGACATAATGGTATGATTGTTGGTGTGTGTGCCGAATAAATCCATTGGTCGAAGAACCAATCGAGAGAATCGCCATAAAACTCCTCGCAAACCGAAATGAAATCTGTCGTTATCGCCGAGTTATACATAAAGCGAGAGAAATATGTTCGAAGAGTGAGAAAGAAGAGTGAATCGCCCATTTGAAATCGCAGCATATCGAGCACGGCAGAACCCTTTGGATAAATAGTCGCTCCCCACATATAGTCGGGGTCATATATAGGAAATTCATTGAATTCATCGGAATATAAATATCCCTCTTGTTGCGCATGGACATAGTCTCGGAATTCGTCATAGCTTGAAACCTGCTCCAAATAAAGCGGTTCGCAAAGGCTGGCAAATGATTCATTGAGCCAAATATCTTTCCATGTGCCGCATGTGACGCAGTCTCCCCACCAATGATGCGAGAGCTCGTGCGCCGCCACAAGCCAATAATCGTAAAGAGCGAACATTTGTCCCATACTCGTGCAGGTTTGGTTTTCCATTGCCATCCAGCCAAGCGGAATTTGAGACATCGAATATTTGTCGAAAGGATAAGGCGCAAAAAGTTCGGAATACACAGTCATCGCATCTAACACATAAGCCCAAGTCTCTTCAGCAACTGCAGAATCTTCGGGATACACATACCAATAAAGCGGGACAGGAAGATAATCCGGTCTTATGATTGCATAATCGCCAATCGCCACTGAAACAAGATAAGTGGCAATCGTTTGATTCGATGTCCAAATAAAAGTTGTCCAATCGCCCGATACGATTGTGTCTTCGCAAACGCCATTAGAAAGGATATCGAGCCCCGATGGAATAGTAGCGTAGAGAATCAGTAGCGCTTTATCATAAGGTGCATCGTTGCAAGGAAACCAATCTCGCGCATCAATCGGCTCAGCATGTGTGAAACCGATAGTGTTCCCGTGGTTGTTCGCTGCGCTGTAATAACCCGATGTCGGATTGCCATGATAGAAAACATCGAATCGGATTGTCTCGCCTTCTGCGGGAAAAGTATGAAGATTGATATAAACCGTATCCGAAGAAATAGAGAAATCGGTAGTCACGCTATCGAACCATACGGAATCGCAAACAAGCGCAGCGCCGATATTAAAAGCCATTATCGAGTCTGCATCTGTGAGAACCTGAACTATGATTCCCGCATCGCCTGTAATGCGCGCCTCAGGATAATAGAATGTAATCGCCAAATCGTATCTGATGACATCGTATCCGGGAAGTTCGAGCGGTTCAAGCGGAGCAAGTCTTTCAGCTTCTGCGGGAGAATCCGCGAAATGCCGAATAACTCCTTTCTGATGTGAGTATGGCACATAAGCATTGGCAAGAGATGCGATAATGATAATCGCTAAAAGCAGTGTTCTGAACATATATACCTCTTTATTTAGTTTTGAGTTATGAGTGTTGAGTGTTTAGTTGCCCTTCCCTATTTTCCATTTAAGTGCTGAGAACTCAACACTATTATCTGTTCTTAGTTTATTCAATATGATGAATGTAGTCTTGTTTCTATTGAATGGCAAGAGCATTATTTTGGCTGGCGCTGATTCGGTAATCGGTAATCGGTGCCCCGCCCCACGCCAAAAAAGCCACAGAGTTCACAGAGAACACAGAGGAGCAAGTCGTCGGTTATCGGTTATCGGTTATCGGTGCCGCCGCCCCACCCCACTTTATCTGAACCATCCCGACTTAGTCGGGAGATTTTTCGGATTTCGCGGAGCGCGCAGCCGAAAGATTCTTCCTCCAAAGTCGTAGATTCGTCCTGAAAAGTGAAAAATTCGTCCTCCAAAGTCGAGGATTTGTCCTCCGAAATGAAATATTTCTCCCAGGTGGAAAAGATTTGTCCTCCCAACGCGAAGATTTGTCCTCCGAACCGCAGGATTCGTTCTCCCAACTCGAAGAATCTTCCTCCGCGCTTAAGATTCTTTCTCCGCGGGCGAGATTTGTCCTCCCAAGCGCAAGAATTGTCCTCCAACATCGGGGATTTGTCCTCCGAACAGCAAGATTTGTCCTCCGCAGAACGGAATCTTTCTCCAAACTCGAGAAATCGTCCTGCAAAGTGAAAGATTCGTCCTCCAAAGTCGAAGATTTGTTCGGAAAAGTGAAAAATTTGTCCTGAAAAGTCGAGGTTTCTTGTTGAAAGGCAAGGAGTTAGATAGATATGCACAAATACGCCACTATTTTGTGCGCATTATATCAATATGCACAGCGGAAGTGCATATCGAGCTGCACATGCACAGGAAAACATAATTATTGTGCATGTATGGTGTTCCCGCCAAGAAGTTCATATAATCGCTTGTTCAAGAACAGCGTTTCTCTGCCTTCCTTGATTTCGCTCAAAATGCCGAGCGCTGCCAGACGCTTCAGATACTTGCTTGCCGTGTTGCGCGATGCAATTCCTTTGTCCAACAATATGCCGATTTTGCAATAAGGCTGCGAGAATAAAACCTCGAGCAATTCATACGAATAAATATCGCCGGCTTCACGCTGGATTTGCGCCTTGATTTCATTTAGCAAAGCGTATATGGCATTGACCTTGTCGAGTGTGAAGCGTGCCGTCTGCTCGATGGCTTCGAGCATATAGAGAATCCAGTTCGCCCATTCGCCGTTCACGGTTACGCCCTCCAGAAGCCTGTAATAATCGCGCTTGAACTCAACAATGTATTTCGAAAGATAAAGAACAGGCAATTCCAGCAAGTCCATGCGAGTGAGATAAAGAACGCTAAGGATTCTTCCCGTTCGACCATTGCCATCGGAAAAAGGATGTATTGCTTCGAATTGATAATGCATAATCGCAAGCTTGATGAGAGGGTCAACGCCGTCTTCCGCATGAATATATTCGAAGAAGTTATCGAGTTTGGCTTTTAGGGTTTCACCCGGGGAAGGCGGAGTATAGATAGTCACATTCGGAGCGACGATATAATTTTGCTTATCCCGGAGCGTTTCGTCCTTCCCTGTTATTTTCTGGAAAATGGCAATCGTAAGCTTCGCACTCCAATCGCCGTTTTCTTCGAGTCTGCCGTATGCTTCCCACAGCGCTTCGCGATATCGAAGCACTTCCTTCGTTGCCGGGTCGGCGCCCGCATTGCCCGATGCAAAAGCCCTAAAAAGCTTGTCGTTCGTAGTGAAGATATTCTCTATGCTCGAACTATCGCGCGCCTCCTGAAGCACGAGCGTATTTATCAGCATCAGCGGATTGGGAATTACCGGCAGCCGTCCCTTGAGCTCCGCAAGTGAAGCCCTCGACCGCGCAAGCTTCCGATAAACATCCACATTTTCATACGCCTCCGGCGAAGGCGGAAGCAAAGGAAGCTCGTCATAAGGTTTATTTGGGCTAAATGCCATTTATTCGCTCCTAACCCCTTACTCATTCGCAAGCTCATTCGTTTGTCCCCCTTAATCAAGGGGGACAGAATGCCGACCGGTCGGCATCAGGGGGTTGTATTAAAATAATACGCAAAATGGAAATGTGCAATAGCTTTTTTGTGTTGTGCGGCAAGGAGTTAGCGGAAATGTGCGGAAAGGGGGCAATTGAAGGGAAAAATGGTCAAAGAAGCTAATTATTCTTTATTTCTTCTGAAATGGCATTAATGTCTTTTTTCTCAACCATTCTAAAGAAATATTTATCGCCCGCTAATGATTGCCAAATTTTGCCGATTGAGTCTTTATATTTTGCTTCATCTGCACTAACAAGTTGTTCGCCTTTATATTCCAATACAAAATAATTTCCCTTCTTTGTCTTTACAACAAAGTCGGGATAGAAACGCCCGTTTAAAAAACCTTGAATATAGAAACCCTGTCTTTCCACATTTCTTAACCACCAAAGGATATTATCTGCTCTTTCGAATTCGTCGGCGAGAAGTTTTTCTTCTTTGTTCATAAAATGGGCGCGTTCGTAGAAATGCTTTTTATATTCCTTGGGCTCTTGGATGAATAACCTTATCGGGTCTTCAAATTGGTAATTGATTTTTGCTTTTAAGCGGTTTTCTTTTTGAAGTCTTTCAAAAATTTTCTTTGTATATGTATCGAGGCTTTTCTGAATGAGCATTTTTATTTTCTTTGCAAGGTCATATTTATGCAATGCCAAAAGCGAAAAATCTTTTCCGGTTTTTTCGAGAAGAAGATTAATCGCTTTTTGAACAAAAAGAGCTATTTCGTTTCTCGATATTGTCAAAAATCTAACATTATCCGTAACCTCTGCACAAAGGTCGCCCAACGAATAGTCGAATAATCCTTCCGATTTTAGGATTAAGTCCTTTTGTTCCTTAGCAGTTATTTTGCCCTTCTCTTCCACATCAATTTTAAAAACTTTTGCGTAAATATCTTCAATGTCGGCTAATTCGAATTTGTATCCTTCGCCTTCCAAACTGAAACCCGGGCACAAATCGGAACGATAACTAAAGGCTCTGAGTTTTCCTTCATTTGTTGTTACCGAAACTAAAGGAACGGAAATATCATTATCTGTTGTAACCTTTTTAAATTCTGTCTGGTCTGGTTTGCCCTTTCCATTTTCATTAGTCGTTCTTAATGAATAGCTTTCGTAGCCGTTTTGCTCCATTGCTTCCATAACTGACCTCAAAGTCAAATCGGTTTCCGGGGAAGATGTGAAAACATAAGAATCATTTAGCTCATTCTCAGTTTTTATTTTTGCGTGAGGCAAACGGAGAATCCTACCTAAAATTTGCGCAACATCTAAACTCGATTTTTTCCGGGCAATCGTTGCAAGGATATAGGCAAAACTACAATCCCAACCTTCGCCTAACGCTTTTACAGTCATAATATATTTTATTGGGCAATCTGGCTTGAATAAATCTATAGAATCTATCTCATTTTCACCGGAAATTCGCCTTGCTATTTCATGTTCGGGTATCCTTTTATCTCTTAATAGATATTCCTTAACCTCTTCGATTGAGGTATTATCTTTTTTTCTATTGATATTTTGAGTTTGAATTAACATTATCGGACGGATATATTCTCCAGTTTTTTTGAATTCTTCTTCGGCAATTCTTTTTAGGTCCTTGAGTTTGTCTATTGCCCTGCTTATAGCTCCTTGCCAGTTATCCTGCTCAAGAGTAACCCAAACAGGTATTTTGACCATAGCTTCTTCTTTTAGTCTGTGCGCACCAATCTTTACAAGAATATTACTGCCTTCACGCGGAGTTGCCGTATATTCGATGATAAACGAGGGATTGAAGTCTTTAAGCATTACTATTGATAAATCCGATGTCGCGTTATGCCCTTCATCAACTACAATAAGCGGTTCATTTATTTTAATTACATTCGCTAAAGACTCGATGGGTTCAGTTGAATCTTCATATAAATGAAGTTCTCTCTTAATCTCAGGTTTTATGTTTTCAAAATGGCTCATAAGGCTTCCGTTCGCCTTAAAATTTCGTAAGTTTTTCGGGTCGTCGCGTCTGAATGCCTGATAGGTCGCAACGATAATACAAATATAATTTTCAATTTCGTTTTTTGTTATACGCAACGCGCTTTCGGCATCGAAAACAATTACCCGATTATTGAAAGCAGAATCGAGAGCTTCTCGATAAGGGTGGTTTCTGTCGCAGAGATTTTTAAGTGTTTGCAGTCTTATAACATCCGAAGGGGCGAGCCACATCACAAGCCCTGTTTTATTTTTCTTTGTGAGATATTGCCGGTATATATAATCAACAGCATGAGCGGCGATAAGCGTCTTACCACCACCGGTTGGGACTTGAATGCAAACAAAAGGCGTATCGGGTAGTTCTGCCAAAGGTTCGTATTTCCTTTCGCTTTTTGAGACGGACTCAAAAGCGAGAAAGATAGGATTTAATAGTTCTATTCCTTTATATTGGCTTAATGCGGTAAGATACCTATCAAGCGTTTCTAAAACATCCTTCTGATATTTTTTTAATTCTAACATTTTCGCTCCTTAAAACGCCTTGATTTCGTAAGGTATCTGTTTGAACTCTATCTTGTGTTCGTCGAGGGTTTCGTCGTCCAACAAAACCGCATCCGCATAAATTACCTTTTTCCCTTCGTATTTATCCACGATTGTGAGGAAAGACTCTTCAAGGACATTATCCGATATTAGTTTTCGGTCGCCCCGTCCTTTGTATATTACGAAATAATGAACTCCGTTTTTTTCACCGATATAAAAATCCTTTTTGTTTTTCTTAGCTTTCGATTCGGTTGTTCCCGCTTCGGTGAAAAAGATATAATCCGCAAGGTCGTCATAAGCCGGGTCGCCGATTATCTGTTTATGCTTATCGAAAAGTTCCGGTCCGAGTTCCATGTATTTAAAACCTCCACCCGTGCCCTCGACATCGCCGTAGCCATTAATTACGCGCCGAACACGCTCTGCGGTAATTGGGTTTGTGTAGTCCTCCATCTCGACGAGGATGAATTTGCGGTTTCCTCCATCCTCTTTGTTAAGCTGAAGCACGGCGTGCGCGGTAGTCCCTGAACCTGCAAAAGAATCGAGAATAACACAACGGGTTTTCGTTTGTTCCTGTCCAATACATAAATTTATTATTTTTTTTATTAGCTGTGGCGGTTTGCTAAAAGGAAAATCTATATCTAATTGGTTCAAAGCAATTGTGCCTAAAGCGTTCTGAATATTTTCCTCAAATACATAAAAATTGTTTGGCACAAATGGTTTTGGTCTAAGTTTATAAAACACTTCCCATTTCGCTGGTTCCCCTTTTTCATCAAGATGCGGTGATTTCTTAACCTTCTCGAACTTGATAATCCCTTGGTTTTTTTCTTTTAAGAACGATTCTTCTACTCTCCGCCAACGATGACCTTCGGGTGGGATTATTTTCGTTTTGTCTGGTGCTTCAATGAAATATCTCGTATTTATTGACCTTTCCAAATCCAAAGCTGATTCGTAAAAATTCCGCCAATAAAATGGCCCTTCTTCGTCTTCTTCTTTATAAATCCTATTTAAATCATCAATCCCAAGTATTTCCCGAAATTGCTTTGCTATTTCTTTGTTCTTTGCGTAAATAACGATATTATCAACACTAGGTGCAAAAAACCTTCCTGCGTTTCCACCTTTTTTTGTTATCCTCGAAACGGAAGATATGAAATTATTGATTCCAAAAATTTCGTTCATAATTAATTTTAAATGATGGTTCTCATAATCATCTATACTAATGAAAATCACACCTTCTTCGATTAAAAGCTCTTTTAAAAGCTTCAGTCTCGGATACATCATGCAAAGCCATTTGTCGTGCCTGCAAAGGTCGTCGGCTTCTTTGCCTACAACTTTTCCAAGCCAATCCTTCATCTGGGGGCTATTCACCTTATCGTTATAAACCCAACCTTCTTCGCCCGTGTTATAAGGCGGGTCAATATATATCATTTTCACCTTGCCGTAATATTTCGGCAATAGGGCTTTAAGCGCCTCAAGGTTGTCGCCGTGTATAATAAGGTTTTCGCTCTCGTCGCCGTTAATCGAAAGCTCAGGTTTTTCCTTTAAAAGCCTAAAAGGTATTTCTTTGTCGTGGTTTATTACCTTGTCTTTCCCAATCCATTCAAGGGTAGGCATACTATCTCCCTAAAAGTGTATCTCCATGCTTTTTGTAACACTCTTCGCAAAATTTCTTGGCGTGCAGTGAGTGGAGAAATTTGTCCGGGATATGTTCTTTGTAATAATAGTCTCCGGCATTAATCTCCGCTCCACATTTACTGCATATATGTTGCGTGCGAGCTTTGGTTTTCTTGAGTGTAGCCATGTCGCGATATTTGCCCATTTTTGCTCCTTTTTAAAAACCCCGCCTTTCGACGGGGCTTTTCATTGCAAGATTATACTATTTCAACAATCCAAATTTCCGAATATCCTCCATATCCTGCGCTGTTTCTTGCTCTTGCGCGGAATGCGAATGTGAAACCTTCCGTAAGCGGACCGACCTCGAAGAACGGCTCGTCCTGCGTTTTCATGACATCGAACGATGCGGGCTTCCAATCCGGCGGCGCGGGCGACTGCGTTTTTGCGGACTCGAGGATATACTCGTCCGCGAGAAGGTCTTCGGTGAATCGAATCTTTGCAATGTCTGTCGCGGGGTCGTAGAATTTTTCGACAATTTTCTGGTCTTCGGGCTTGTGACTGACGGGCATGTCGAACGGCTCGAAACCCCACTCGATAAGGAGTTCATCGTTGCGCCCGTCGGGCAGGACGGCATAGAGATATTTTCTGCACGCGCGCAATGCGGGAGCGCCGTGTTCGAGGATTGCCTTCTTGAGTTCCTGATACGAATCGGTTTTTTCGCCGCGTGCGATTTCGGTATTTCTGAGGTTATCGTGCGTTTGCGTGTAAAGGTTCTGGAGCGCGATTATGAGCGCGGGCGGCAGTTCTGCGAGCGTTCCGGCATTGTCGTTAGACACGATGACGATGCGGTCGAGGGCTTTGGATATCTGCTCCTTTTTGGTCGGCGTGTCCTGGATGCCTGCGGTGCGCTCATAGACATTGCCCTCTTCGAAACGCATGCTCCACAGGTTTCGCGCCCTGCCGATGAGGTCTTTCGCCTGTTTTTCGAGCGGTTCCCACTGCGCTGTGAATTCGCCCAATTCATCGGAGCGCGTGTGCCATTCGGCGAATTTTGTCGTTACCAATGTGAGCGCATCTGTGAGCGCGGTTTTCTCCGGCGCGAGAAATTTGTATGCCGGCAAAGTGCCTGCGTCGTCATCCTTCTTGGTGCAAAGTTCCAGCAACGCGAGGTGTTCCACCGGCGATGTTGGAATGCCTTGTTTTTCAGCCATCTTTCTCCTCCTTATTTCAATTTCATCAATTATAATATCTCCTTCTGTCCATTCCAAGCAAAAAATTACCTGTGCGCCGCACTCGCTGCCGTGGATGGCGAGATGCTCTACAATAAGTTCATTCGTCTCGCCCGCGCCGAGATGTAGGGGCAAGTCGCTGACTTGCCCAACGACATGTTTATGCCCTCTGAAACAATAACCATACGGGTCGCCATAAGGCGGGAAATATTCCAATGGCGAGACATGATGCCATGTGCCGTTGATACAAATGCGCGGGACGGAGCCGCAGGCGAGGGTATAGACGACTAATTTCGCATTTGCGGGAATTGGCGCAGGCACCGGCACAGGCGGAACAGGTATGGGCGGCTCAGGAACGGGAACGGGCACCGGTATGCCCTCATCCGGCACGACTGGCGTCGCGCCACCTTCTCCCAATGGGAGAAGGTTTTGTCCCCTCTCCCTCTGGGAGAGGGCTAGGGTGAGGGCTTCATCCACAGGCACAGAACGCGAAAACCACATAGCGTCTGCCCAAAATTCTCGGCGGTATCTTTCGAGGAGCGTTGCGTGAAGCCCTTCCGTGCCGTCGCAAGAATTTTCTGCGAGGACGAAATATGTGGACTGCCCATTATCGCCGATATGACCGGGCGCGCCTTTCTTATATGTCATCGGTCGAGAAAAGACAATCGGGCAACCGCGATTTGCCGGTTCGAAATTGCGAAAGAACAAGTCGCGCAAGCGAACCGCTTTAATAACTCCAGCTTCTTCAAGGTTGTAGGTTACCTTGAGTTTCTTGCTTGCGATGTCATCAGCTTCAAGCAGCGCGATAATATCGCCGACAAGCCCGAGGCAACCGTGACAATAGGCTTCCTGTAATCCCGATGCTACGCACGCTTCATAGATATGGTAATAATCGCCGCTATCAGCATAAGAAGGCAAAAACTGAGATTGCGAGGCATAGTTGAAATCGCGCTCGACTCCATCTTCAAACATAAACTTTTGCCATGGGACAGAATCCCAAGCGGTGATGTATCCGGCATATCCCTCATTGGGACCAGCCCAAGGGTCGAACAACCATTTCCATTTTACTTGCCAACGGGCATCTATGCAGAGAAAAGGCACACGATGAACAGGCATGCGACGACCTCCATGGTGTTCCATGTTAATCATCCTAATAATAAATGAATTAAAGAAAGGAGTGCAAGAAAATTCTTGCGGGAAGTAAGGGCGATTCGCGAATCGCCCCTATATCTTCTAAATCCTCGTGTGGTCATTTGCGGCTATTTAATCAACAATAATCTATTAGAGATTGAATAATCTCGTGCGCTCATTTTGACAAAATAAATGCCCGACGATAGGTTGGAGCCATCAAATGTGAAAGCATGCTCTCCTATTGATAAATATCCGGAATAGATATTCTGCGCCATCCTGCCCGAAACATCATAAACAGATATATTCACTGGCAAATTAGCAAAATCGGAACGCACATCTATTATCACTTTCGCCATTTCATTGAACGGATTTGGATATATTCCGGTAATTACTGTTTTCTCAGGATATTTGTCGCTTTCTTCTATTCCTGTTCCGCCAACGGACAAATCCAATCCTATCGTATCATTGTATTCACCTGAACCGGCTTCGATAGCGAGAGGAATTTTGATAACTGTATCATTAGGGCAAGCAGCGGAAATATAGAAGACAATTGGACTCGTTTCATTGATGCGCATTTCATTTGCAGGAATATCGCCAAAACTCCCTATATCAACAATTGGGATAATGACAGAACTTGCAATCGCTTCCGCAGTGGTCGCGAGAGCATCGTCTATCCCGCCATTTTTAAGATAGAAACGCATCTCCACAGTGTCACCGGGTTCTACAATACCATTAATATTTCCGCCAATTTCCACATACGCAAGCGAACCGGAATAATATAACCAAATCGAAGTAGCGAAATGCGTCGGTGGAATTGTTGTAATTCTTAATGCTCTTCCACCGATAAGTGGCGCTGCTGTTATATCATATAAGCCGTTGAAATAATAAGATAAACCCCATTCCTGATTTGGCGATTCGATACCGACACCGGTAGAAGCTGACATTAGCACAGCGTTATAATAGAAATACATTTCGCAATCATTGGTAGGCGTCGGATAGTAAGGTTCGTCGCATATTCTAATCTGGCAGGTAGCAAATCCGCCGCCATAGTAGAATTCTATATTGTCATACTGTATTACAAACTGATGGTTTCCAGAATCGTAATATGAATATATATCACCCGGGTCTCTATGAGGTGCAAGGTCTGACCACAAAGCTGCAACGACACCTGCGGGTTCACTAATCGAAGGAAATTCGTAGGGCATAGGGCTGGACCACCCTTCAGCAGGCTGAGTCAAATGCCCATTCGATGAGACCCCGACTTGATAAAACAATTCACCATAGAATGCGCAAGAAAATGGCAAGTCAATTGTTGTAATATAGTCGTCGCTGTCAGTAATCATTTCTATTTTGTCGCCCACTGCGGATATGTCGTTCCAATCATATTCTAAAGCGAGTCCTGTGGAGGAATCTGTGTCATCAATAATATAGTATCCATAATCGTCGGGTCCTGTGAAACTCCCTGAGACATCGCCTGATATTTGAATGTTGGCAATAACTGTATCGGTATATGTATAAGTCAAGCAATTGCCCGAGAGAGCTATCTGAACAGGTATGTGCTCTCCCACCGGAGCAGCAGGTGAAATGGAAATTGTGAACGGTTCCGCAGACATAGCGCTTGTGCCGCGTGTGATAGTTCCGTATTCGCCATAAGACTGGACTACAGCAATATATTCATCTTCAATCATTGTTGCCGAAAGCTCAAAAACATCGGCTTGCGTATTATTATCTATTTGAATGAAAACATCCACTTGCTCGCCGGGTTCTGCTAATTCATTGCCGTTGCCATAGGGAAGCGGGTCTTCAAAAACTATTTCATCCGGCGTTGCAACGAAACGATGAACAGGTTGCGCCGGTATTATCGTTCGTATCCACGATTCGCTGTCATAAACAATGAAAAGGGTTAATCCAATATTGTCGTCTTCCGGATGCTCGGGGCTAACACAGAATGACAGCGAATCTCCCGAAACCGTGTCATTTGCGTCAATGGTTGGGAAGCTTGTAATGGTATCTATCAATGTTATAAGCGAATCAGAGCAACGAAGTTTTCCTGCCAAACCCGACGCCGATTCGGAGCCAAGGTTCATTACCACGGGCACAAATGAAATCACTTCTCCCGGATTTATCAAACCATCGTGGTTACCGGTAATATCTGAAAATACCGTCGGCGCCGGATAGACTGCAACACCGCCGACGATGACATAAATCGTGTCTATGTATGGGAGAATATTCGGTCCCGTTACCACAATGACAATCGGCGAGAGAGGACTAATATCAATTCCAATCGAAGCGGAACCGAATGAATCGGTAAATCCATAACAAAACTCATCGCCTTGATGTAAAGCCACTCGCGCTTTCTTCACAGGTCCATCGTGTGTCGAGACAGTGACATTTATTGTGTCTTCATGGTCATCTACAGCAGGTGGATGCGTTACAATAGGAGTGTCAATCGGCGCAGTCCATGCAAGCATTTCAGGGCTACCTAATAAAACAGATTGTCCATACTCGTAAAAAGCTTCGCCGCTCCCGCCAAATTCGGAATACATCTCGATTTTGCCGTAAGTCTGCGCCTGAGCGAGAGCATTCAAATCCGCTTCAAAAAAACCTTCGAAGATATGTTTTAAAAGCGAAGACCTTTCTAACGTATTGGTGCTAGTTAACGATTGTCCCATGAAAGCGGCGCAACCGCGAGGAGCGGATACAGTTCCAGCCCTTGTGGCAACTTCCGCTGCGTTTTCGTCACCATACATAAATCCTGCAGTGCTACAAGTGATGAATACCGTTATTGGAGCTTTCGCGCCGACGGGCTGGTCATATAGAAGATTATTCATGTCAGAAGTCCAGTTTCCCCGATATGCGGTGAATCCGCAGCCGGCATTGATATACGGCTCGACATCATAGCTGGCATAACCCAAACATTGCCTGAACATCGGTGCAGAAACATATCCCGCTAACGAACATTGATGCATAGCATAGTAGACTGCAGTAACATAAGAGGAATCATCGGGACCAAGCGGATGCGTGCACTCAGCTTCTTCGACAATTCCAACAGCTCTTGCCCACCAAGGGTCGGTCATCACGGGAGTTTTTTCATAATTCAAATGTTTTTTGACAATCACACGCAATTGAGTTACATTATCGGCAGACATTCGCCCCGGAAAAATATCGGGGAATATATCATCCCCATCTACTGTGCCATAATCGTTATCCCCTGCATTGCCCGAATAGTCGCCGAATGCGGGAATTTCATCGTAATCATATTCTCCATCGCCAACAAGCAAAACGAACACGGGCGGAAGAGTCCAATTATCATACGCATTTTGAATATATGCTTTTATGGATGATGTTGTCGTTCCTATCGAGTCGGTTGTAACAATATGAATAGGCATTCCCATCAGATTTTTCCATGTGAGCCATTGCTGGATATCAGCCAAAAGCGTTGGTGTGACAATTACCAGGAGTTCCGCTCCGTCTGCGGGGTCCCATTCAATAGATTTGGGTATTTCAGCCGGGACAGTTGCACGGGCATTTATCAAACAAGCGCGATACATCGCTTCAAAAGCAGGATGATACAATCGTTCATCATAAACCTTTTCATCACCATTAGGGTGATTGACCGCAATACGCACTCTTTTCATAAATCTGACACCGTTTGCGGGGTCATATTCGATAGGGCAAACATCAACTCCCACGACACGGACTCCGCGCCAAATATTGTCCCATACTTGCTTAATCCAGCCACCCGCGCCAACAGTATAATTTCCCGCTTCGAAAGGTATGAATCCATCATCAAGCAAGACATAGGGCGCAGGAATGAGCTCATGCCACTCCGTCCATTCCACAGATTTCGTCACAATTGATACTTCGCATCTCTTAGGCACAGCGACATTAAAAGTGTGCCCCAAAAGCCGCGGCTGATACTCTTCTCCCCGTCTTCCAAAATCTTCAAGATAGAAATACGAAAAACCGCGAGCATCCGTAGATATTCGAGGCATATCGAAACTGATTTCAAACTCCGTTCTATCCTGCTCATCATATAAGAGAGTAACTTCCGCAATACCTGATATCGGCATTACAAAAATCAACGCCAATATGAGACAAACAGATGCCCGCTTCATAAAAATCCTCCATTTAAAGGGATTAGATGGCACATTTGAAAAGCCTGATTTGAAAAGGTTTCCGTTTAACTGCAATGACAAATTCTAATAATTCTATTATGGGTTCGATTATTAATGAGCCTTTTGCAAAAGCTATTATTTCATGGATTTCGCCCCCTCATCCTATCCCGACTAGTCGGGACTCCCGGTGGGAGAAGGACTTTAAAGCTTGTCAGCACAGCATTTGTGCCGAGTCATCCCTTTCTCCTTGGGGAGAAAGGGAACGAGGGTTAGAGGGGGAAAACACTTTTTCAAAGGGCTCTCAATCATCTTGAACCGAAATAAAGCTCGTATTTTATGTAGGAAATTAATACCTGCTCCCCAAAAAACAAGCACAATATTAGGAGTTTGATTATGACGAAATTAATCTCATTAAAATGCCTTGACATTAAGATTTACTAAATATAATTAGTAAATTTAGCAATTATTGACTTGAAGAAGAATTATCTGTTTTTGCGCAACCATAAGTGTTCATTAAATTGTGGTGACTGAATTGGAAAAAATAATTTGATATACGGAGGAGAAATGCCCGAGGAAAAAGTTGGCTCCATAATGGTAGTCGGCGGTGGAATCGGCGGAGTGCAAGCCGCTCTCGACCTTGCCGATTCCGGCTTCAAGGTATATTTGGTTGAAAAGACCTACTCAATCGGCGGCGTAATGGCACAGTTGGACAAAACATTCCCGACGAATGATTGCTCCATGTGCATTCTTTCTCCAAAACTTGTGGAATGCGGGCGCCATCCGAATATTCAACTCCTCACCGCTGCAGAAGTGAAAGAGGTTTTGGGCAAACCCGGAAATTTTAAAGTTAAGGTTTTTCAAAAACCGCGCTATGTAGATTTGAGCAAATGCACCGGCTGTGGCGATTGCGCAACAGCTTGCCCTGTGGATAATCGCCCGAATGAATATGAGCAAAGATTAGTCTTTCGCAAAGCTGCATACCGTCAATTCGACCAGGCAACGCCGTCGGCATTTGTGCACGAGAGACTGGGCAATCCTCCGTGCCGCGCAAGATGCCCGATACATGTGAATGCAGTAGGCTACATTCAGTTGATTAAAGCGGGCAAATATGAAGAAGCTCTCGCAATGGTGCGCGAGAATAATCCGTTTCCGGGCATCACAGGCAGAGTTTGCCATCATCCATGCGAAAAAGATTGCGACCGTGCGCGCTTCGATGAAGCGGTAGCGATTGATTATCTAAAGCGCTTTGTAAGCGATTATGAAATGAGCAAATTCGGCGAACCGCAATGGAAATTAGAGAAAGCTGAAGCGAAAGGAAAAACAATCGGCATAGTCGGCGCAGGTCCGGCAGGCTTGCTGTGCGCTCACGACCTCCTGCGAAAAGGATTTGATGTCACGCTTTACGAAGCTACATCTAAGCCGGGCGGAATGCTTTGGCTCGGAATACCGTCTTACCGCCTTCCGCGAGACATTCTCTTCGGCGAAATACAATTGATAGAAAAACTCGGCGGAAAATTTGTTTTCAACTGCATGGTTGGCAAAGATGTCTCTCTCAACGACCTGCGCAAAAAACACGATGCATTATTCATCGGCATCGGCGCGCACAAGAGCAAAAAACTGCGTATTCCCGGCGAGGAAGCAAAAGGCGTTTGGGGCGCAACAGAATTTTTGCGCTCATACAATCTCGGCGAGAAATTGGAAATCGCCGACCACGGTGTCGTCATCGGCGGCGGCAATGTCGCAATGGATGCGGCACGCACATTGAAGCGTCTCGGCGCAAGAGTGACAATACTTTATCGCCGCACAATAGCGGAAATGCCCGCAAATCCGGAAGAAATCGAAGAAGCAATCGAGGAAGGAATAGATATTCAGTATCTCGCCGCACCGACAACGGTTCTTGCCGAAAGCGGCAAAGTTGTCGGAATGCGATGCATTCGGATGAAGCTTGGCGACCCGGATGCTTCGGGTAGAAGAAGCCCCGTTCCTATAGAAAATTCCGAGTATGATTTAGCTTGCGACATGATTTTCCCTGCGATTTCTCAAGAGCCCGATTTCAGCCCATTTGGTGAGAATATTAAGAATTTCAAATTGACGAAATGGAACACATTCGATGCAGACGCAAAAACGCTCGCCACGAACATTGACGGCATTTTTGCAGGTGGCGATGCCGTCACGGGACCGCTGACATACATCGAAGCGATGGCGCAAGGACGAAAAGCCGCAATCTCCATTGACCGCTATCTTTACGGGAACGATTTATGCAAAGACCGCGATTTCGACTGGGAAGCGCCGACTGAAGATTACATTCTGTCGGACAAAGAGGAAGGCGAAGTGGTCTATGCCGGCAGAGCGCACATGCCCTTGCGAAAAGTTGAAGAGCGAATAACAGGATTCGACCAGGTTGCGCTGGGCTTCACAGAGGAAATGGCAAAAGAAGAAGCAAATCGTTGCCTTTCCTGTGCGGCGTGCTCCGAATGTCTCGAATGCGTTAGAGCCTGCAAAGCGGAAGCGATTGACCATTGTATGTTCCCGCGCGAATTGGAAGTGAATGTCGGCTCTATTGTTCTCGCACCGGGATTCGATGAGTTTGTCCCCGACATCAAGACCGAGTATGGCTATGGTCGCTTAAAGAATGTCGTAACCTCAATCGAGTTCGAGCGAATTCTCTCCGCATCGGGACCATATAAGGGTCATATCCTTCGCCCCGGTGATAGAAAGCACCCGCATAAAATCGCATGGCTTCAGTGCGTCGGCAGCCGCGACGACCAAATCGGAAGGCAATATTGCTCTTCCGTCTGTTGCATGTATGCCACAAAAGAAGCGGTGATTGCAAAGGAACACGCACCGGACATCGAGCCTACAATATTCTTTATGGATATTCGCTCCTATGGCAAAGAATTCGACAAATACATTGACCGTGCGGAAAAGGAGCAAGGCGTTCGCTTCATCCGCAGCCGCGTGGCAAAAGTTGAAGAAAATCCCGAAAGCGGAAATCTTTTTGTGAAATTCGAGACGGAAGATGGAAAGCTCGAGAAAGAGGAATTTGAAATGGTCGTTCTCTCCGTGGGACTCGACCCGACAACAACCGGCACAAAGCTTTCCGAAACATTCGGTATCGAATTGGATAAATTCGGTTTTGCAAAAACTCCTGAATTCAAGCCGACTACTACAACGCGGGACGGCATATTTGTGATTGGCGCATTCGCATCGCCAAAGGATATTCCGGAGACTGTCGCGCAGGCATCGGGAGGCGCCGCACTCGCGTCAGCTATCGTGGCAGAAGCGAGAGGAACTGAAGTCACCGAACGAGAACTACCTTTGGAACGGGAAGTTCGCGGCGAGCCGCCGAGAATCGGAGTTTTTGTCTGTCACTGCGGAATCAATATCGGCGCAGTCGTTAATGTGCCGGAAGTCGTCGAATATGTAAAAACGCTTCCGGGCGTAATCTATGCCGAGCCCAATTTATACACCTGCTCGCAAGACACGCAAGACAAAATGAAACAGCTTATCGAAGAGCATAAACTGAACAGGATTGTTGTCGCATCTTGCACGCCACGAACGCACGAAGCGTTGTTCCAACAGACTATTCGCGAAGCGGGATTGAATAAATATCTCTTCTCGATGGCAAACATTCGCGACCAGGATTCGTGGGTGCATCGCGAATTGCCATTAGAAGCCACAGAGAAGGCAAAAGAGTTGACCAGAATGGCAATCGCAAAAGCGCTTCTCCTCGAACCGCTGGTCGCTCAATCGGTGCCGGTCACGAAGAAGGCATTAGTTATCGGCGGTGGAATCGCAGGAATGGAATCCGCTCTGCTTATGGGAGAACAGGGCTATGAAACATTTCTCATAGAGCGCGATGATACGCTTGGCGGAAATGCAAGATTTCTCCATCATCCTCTCGACGGAGAAATCGGAAAGCCTGCGGTAACAAACCATGTCAAGAACCTTGTGGAC
>Ga0315289_10005405_pt1 | contig 18879 bp, 21 predicted proteins | sample YL17G11_40_MG_FD_203452 | JGI IMG/M metagenome (GOLD analysis project Ga0315289, IMG submission 203452) | Sediment microbial communities from Yellowstone Lake, YNP, Wyoming, USA - YL17G11_40 | ecosystem: Environmental > Aquatic > Freshwater > Lake > Sediment | place: USA: Wyoming | collected...
ATCGTTGTTTTGGGCGAGTCGGGTTGCGGCAAGACGACCCTCGCCAAGGCGATCTTGCGGTTGTTGCCGCGCAACGTGCACAAGTACACCGGCAAAGTGTACTTGGATGGCACGAATTTGATGGACCTGAACGACGAAGACTATCGCCGCGATGTTCGTTGGGTGAAAATTTCGATGGTGCCGCAAGCGGCGATGAACTCGCTGAATCCGGTGATCCGCGTCGGCGATCAGGTGGCGGAGCCGATGGAAGCGCACTTTGGTTTGAAGAAGGAAGCGCTCGCCCAAGCGCGCGATGTCTTTCAACGCGTTGGCGTGCCGGTGGATTTTATGAGTCGCTATGCGTTTGAGTTGAGCGGCGGAATGCGCCAACGCGTGGCGATTGCGATGGCGCTCGTCACTAGTCCCGATCTCGTCGTCTTGGATGAGCCGACTTCCGCGCTCGACGTGCTGACGCAAGCGAACATTATGAACGTGTTGAAGCGCATCAAGCAGGAAACCGAAACGAGTTTCATTCTCATCACGCACGACATCGCCACGTCGAGCGAACTCGCCGACCGCGTCGCGGGGATGTACGCCGGGCAAATCGTCGAGTTGAACGACGCGGAACATTTTTTCACGACGCCGCTGCATCCGTACTCGCAAAAACTGATGGCGAGCGTGCCGACCCTGCGGCAAACCAAAAAACTCGAATTCATTCCCGGACAACCCCCCAGTCTCATCAATCTCCTGCCGGGTTGCCGTTTTGCGCCGCGCTGTCTCTCCAAGTTCGAAAAATGTACCCAAGACCCGCCGCTGATTGATATGGGCGAACGCCGCAAGGTCAAGTGCTGGCTGTACGCGCAAGGCAAGGAGAAATAAACATGGAAACAAGCGCAACCCAGCAAAACAACGGCACCTTGCTCTCTGTCCAAAACCTGCACACCTGGTTCGAACTGCGGAAATGGGGCTTTGGACGCGCGGGTTTCGTGCGCGCTGTCGACGGTGTGGATTTCGAACTGGGACAGGGCGAAGCGGTCGCGTTCGTCGGCGAAAGTGGTTGTGGCAAAAGCACACTCGCCAAAACGATCCTCGGTTTGTACAAGCCCACCAAGGGTGTGGTCGTTTTTGAAGGCAGGCGTTTGGACAAATTGAAATCACAGGATATGCAGTGGTACCATTCCCAGGTCGGCTATGTGCAACAAGACCCTTACGGCGCGCTGCCGCCGTTTATGAATGTGCACCGCATCTTGGAAGAGCCACTGCTCATCAACAAAGTCACGAACAAAGATGAGCGCGAGCAACGGATTCGCGATGTGATGACCGAAGTCAAGATGATGCCGGCGGAAGATTTTCTGCCCAAGTTTCCGCACATGCTCAGCGGCGGGCAGCAGCAGCGCGTCGTCGTGGCGCGTTCGATGATCCTGCGCCCCAAATTGATCATCGCGGACGAGCCGGTCTCGATGCTCGACGCGTCGGTGCGCGTGGAAATCTTGATGTTGTTGCGCGCGTTACAGCGCGATCACAACCTGGCGGTCAGTTATATCACGCACGATCTTTCGACCGTGCGCTATTTCTCGGAACGAATTTTCGTGATGTACGCGGCAAAGATTATCGAAAAAGCGCCGGTGGACGATCTGCTGCGCGCACCCCTGCACCCGTACACGCAAGCCCTGATCACGGCGATTCCTGATCCCGACGCGAAAAACGCGGTCACTTTCAAAGAGGTGCCGCCCGGCGAACCCCCCAGTCTCATCAATCCGCCCGCCGGATGCCGCTTCCATCCGCGCTGCCCGCACGTGATCAAGGGCTTGTGCGACACGCAAGTGCCGCCGGAGTTTGAGCCGCAACCGAAACATTTCGTAGAATGTTGGCTGTTCCGATGACAAACCTGAGTCCCCTTCAACTCATCCTGCTTGGTTTCCTTCTGCTGGTGCTCGGCTTCCTCCTGCCGTTCTTGATGGTGCTCCAACTTTTGGAGTCAACCCTGCTTTGGAATTTTGTGGCGTACCTCGCGTCGTTTTTCGGTTTGATCATCGGGCTGATCGGCATGGTCACACACACCCGGTTACATCGAAAAGACAAGGACGAAACAGAATAACGCATCAACAAACCCGAAGAGCACGAGACTCTTCGGGTTTTTCATCGCTTTGACAGCCCTCTGCGATCTCGGTATAATCCGCGCAACGTGGAGACAAATGCAAAAAACCTTACTCGTTCTTCTTCTCGCCTTGGCGCTCGCGGCGTGCGGTGCGCCTGAAACACCGGCACCTCCATCCATTCCAACCCCCGCGCCGACGAAAACGCCGACCACCCTTCGCCCAACCCCGACGGAACTGATTCCGCAAAAAGGGGGGGACTTCGCTGAGGCGATCACCACCGACGCGGTCAGTTTTCATCTGTATCAAACGACCGACGCGACCTCGCGGATGTATCAAGACAAGGTGTATGCCAGTGGCTTGTGGCTGCGCGATCCCAAAACGTCGCAACCGATTCCTGGAATGGCAGAAGCGTGGACCACTTCAAACGACGGCAAGACGTACACTTTTTCGCTCCGCAAAGATTTGAAATGGAGCGACGGTACGCCCTTGACCGCCAACGATTTCGTCTGGACGTTCGAGCAAGCCGACAAACTCGAAAACAAATACCCGTACACGGATAGCATCACCAACATCGCGTCGTACCTCGCGAAAGACGACTCCACCCTCGAAATCACGCTCAAAGAGGCAGCGTGCATCGCGCTGACGAGTGTGGATGCGATCACGCCTCTGCCCAAGCACGTGTGGAGCAAACTCGATTGGAACAATCCCGCGAAGAATCCGGAAATTGCTTTTCCGAGCGTCGTCTCGGGTCCGTACAAACTGAAAGAGTGGCAGCGCGGCGATCACGCAACTTTCGTCCGCAACGATCTGTACTATCGCGGCGCGCCGTATTTCGATTCGTACACCATCCGCATCGTCCCCGATTCGGCGAAGCAATTCCAAATGCTCAAGGGGGGCGACGTGGACACTGCGCCGGTCGCCGCATCCGATTTTGCCGACGCGCGCAAAGTGGACAGTTTGAAATTGTACGAATGGAATCCCGCCGCGCCGGAATGGGATTTCATCGGGTTTAATTTACGCCGCCCGTTTTTGAAAACCGTGTTGGTGCGCCAGGCATTGGCGTACGCGATCCCGCGCGACGCTATCGCCGATCAAATTTTCAATGGTCTCGCCAAGCCGACCTATTCTGTCTTCGCGCCGACGATGTCAGTTTTCAATCCCGATGTGCCGCGCTACGACTACAACCCGGACACTGCCAAAGCGACTCTCCAAAAAGCGGGCTTCAAACTCGACGCGAACGGCAAACTAGTGGACAGCAGCAACAAGCCCGTGCCCAAGTTGCGGATTCTCTACAACATCGGCAACAAACAGCGGGAACAAATCGGTATGGTCGCGCAAGGCGAGTTCCGCAAACTCGGCATCGAATCCGATTTGCTCTACGCGGATTTTTCAACGTACGTGGATTTTCTTCGCAAAGAGCCGTTCGATTTCGATCTGTTCATTCTAGGCTGGCACACGCCCGTCGAGCCATACCTGTCGTACCAAATGTGGAGCGAGGCGAACATTCCGCAGTTGAACCTGAGTGCGTACGTTAGTAAACAAGTGGAGGAACTATTCGGTCAATCCAATCGTCCACCGTGCGACGCGGACGCGCGCAAGAAAATATTCGCGCAGATTCAAAAAACCATCTCGACTGATGTGCCGTACATTTTTCTGACGTACCGCACGGGTTACGCGTTCGTCAACAAGCGCGTCCTTCCGAACGAGCCGACGCCGCTGGGCATTACGTACGCGCCGGAGCAATGGTTTTTCGTCAGGTAGGGAACGCTCGCGTTCACGCAGAGGAGCAGGGGAGCAAGGACACAGAGGAGAACAAATTTCTCCCCTGCACCCGCGCTCCACTGCTCGTTCAAGCGACTAGATCTGCCCAATCGCCTGATGACCTCTCCTTTGCCTTCCTCGACGTTGAAACGACGGGGCTCTCGCAGCGCTACGGCATCAGTTAGATCGCATCACGCTTCCTTGATGACGTCGCGTTTGTCTTTGCCATCCCCGACTTCGTGAAACACAAGATTACTCACCGCCGCATCGAAGGATTCATCTTCAAACGGTAACGCGGATGCGCTCGCCTTTTGAAAATTCACTTGATCAGCGACTGCTTCTCTCTCCGCGTTTCTTTCGCAAACGCCTTTCGAGTATTCCCACGCTCCGCCCCAATAATCTATGCCAGTGACACGCGACTTGGGAAACCTCTTTGCCAGCCCAATCGTCAGCAGCGCGTTCCCACAACCAATGTCGAGCACGTGCCCCGCTCCATCCCAATCCAAACGGGCTACAACCAATGCTTGGATGCGGGCTTAATGTTTCCGCCGCGCGGCGAGAACTGGTGTCGCGCATACGCAAAGTAGGCAGACACCGCGATAAACAAGACCGCGCCTACAATCAACACGGGCACTAGCAAAGATAAGACGAGAAACAAAATGCCCACCGCACCTGGAAAATAGATCAACCTCATTGAGACCCAATTACCGTAGTCTGGTTTCGTTGCTTTCAGTTCGCGCATGGTTTGCTCCTCTGTCAATGAACAGACGCCAGGAAATTGACCGCTGGCGTCTGTTGACTGTCCACTGTTGACTGTTCACCGTTCACTGTTCACTGAGATATTCAAACACCCGCGCGGTCTCCACCTGCCACACGCAGCGCGAGATGTACGGCTTGAAGCCTGAGTAACTAACACTTTGCCAAACTGCCCATAGTGAGGCACAATCTGATGTGGCTATCAACCCTATCAGAAAGGCATCCCTATGAGCAGCAATGACGCATTATACACCCGCTTGTTTGAAAAATTGCGCGTGTTCCATCCCGACGAACACCTACGCCGAATTACCAATTGGGTTTGGATTGTCGTCGGCTTGATCCAGTCGCATTCGGTTCATCTGAGTGAGATCGCCCAACATATTCCGAGCGAAGCCCAAGCCGCTGGACGCATTGCCCAAGTCCGTCGCTGGCTCGCCAACAAGTTCATCAAGGTTGACGAGTTCTACCGTCCGTTGATTACTCAAGCCATCCAGGAGTGGCAAGGCAAGGATGTCTTCATCATGCTGGATGGCTGCGGTGTCAATCATGAGAAACTGCAATTCTTTCGCATGTCGCTATCGCATTGTTATCGTGCGTTGCCTCTAGCCTGGATGGTCATCGCGGGAGCCGGTCTGGTTCAAGTCGAAGCATGTGCGCCTTTGTTCAAGCAAGTCCTGCAAGTGCTTCCGGCGGTGGCATCCGTGACCTTCTTGGCGGATCGTGGTTTCCGAGACACGGATTGGGCGGAAAAGTGCCTAGAATTGGGCTGGAATTATCTGATCCGCGTCGCGAACAACACCTACGTCACGTTGGCGGACGGACGCCAAGTGAGCATTGAGCACTTGGGCGTCCCGCGCGGGCGCAGTCGTTATTTTACCAAGGTGCAACTCACCAAAGGCAAAGCGTTTGAGTGCAATTTGATGGTCACATGGACCACTCCCAAGAAACCTGGCGAGAAAGCCGAGTTGTGTGCGATCATGACCAATCTCCGCCCGTGTCATTTGCACTTGAAATGGTATTTGAAGCGCATGCATGTAGAAGAGAGTTTTCGGGATGACAAGTCAGGTAGTTTCGATCTCGAAGCGACCAAACTCCGCGATCCCGAACGCTTAAACCATCTCCTGTTGGCAGTCGCGGTCGCCGTGCTCTGGATTCATGAAATTGGTGAGCAACTCATCCGCAACGGCGAGCGCACCGAAATTGATCCTGGCTACAAACGGCAGTTGAGTGTATTTCAGATTGGTCGGCGCAAACTGCAACGTGCGTTCAATTGTGGCAAGACCCTGCTGTTCAATTTGCGGTTGAGACCGTTTCGGCTTGAACCTGTTTTCAAAAAGTGTTAGTTACTCAGGGCTTGAAGCCTAGTTCGTGGTTGATCCTGAGCATCGCCGCGTTCGAGTCTGCGTTGCCCGTGCGGATGTATTTGACCTGTGCACGGTCGCGCAGAATCTTCTCCAACATCGCCGCTTTGAGCCAACGTCCCAGTCCTTTATTCCGATAACACGGGAATACACCTGTGCCGCCCTGACTGAGAATCTGGGGGCGGTTGGGATTCCAAAACACTTCAGTAAAACCCGCGAACTTGTACGTGGCTTTCTCGCGCGCGTACAGCGTCCAGCGTTCCATGCCGCGCGCCAAATCGTGCTGCTCCATCTGCCGCAAATGTTCGACTGTAAAACGCCAATCCTCCATCTCCAGAGTATCGCGTGGTGCGGTGTTCATCACCTCAAACAATGCGACAATCGCTTGCAGATCCTCTTCGGGATACGCGCCTTCCCACAAACCCAGATCAAAATCGGTCGCGCGTTCGCGCGCGCGCGCTTGCCACGCGCGAATGAGATCGCGGTTCAAATCCCGCAAGTCGAGTTGATTGGTATGATTCTCCAACCCCCTACGCGCGCCGAGTCGCCGCATCAGCGCCGCGCCGGCGGGCACACGTTCGTTCGTGCCGGTGATCAACAGCGTGCGATTCTCCTGGCGCGCGGCATCGGCGATCCGCGCGAGTAATGTGCGCGCGAGCCCTTGCCGACGAAACTCAGGCAAGACTTCGATGTTGAATTCGGCGATGTGCTTGTTCGTTTCCAACCGAGTGACGGTGACCGAGCCGCTTGCAATCGCCTGCGAGTCATCGTCATTCCGCACCGCCCACGCGTGCACGACGACGAACGCGGGAATATTCTGAAAACTGCGCGTCTGCTCGTCGAGCGGAATCGGCGGGTCATCGGGCAAGTACTCCGCGCGTATTCGGTTTCCCAATTCGTTCGCGGCGTGGTATTCTTCCGCACTCGCGTTCCGCACGTCGAATGGCGTGATGCGCCAGTTGCGCTTCAATACACACTCCCTTAATAGACCGCAGACCGCCGACTGTTCACTGTTCACTGCTCACTGTTCACTGACTTCACCGCTGCCTCTGCTCGTGTTCCTCACCGACAACGAGCGCCAGAGCCCAACTCACGATGCTGACGACGAGCGCGCCGACGAACGCCGCCCAGAAGCCATCCACAACGAAACCCAGGTTGAATTGCTGCGCGAGCCAGCCCGTCAGCGCGAGCATCGCGGCATTGACGACGAGCGTGAACAAGCCCAGCGTCAGCAAAATCAGCGGACAGGTGAGCAACGCGAGCAGCGGTCGGATCAGCGCGTTCACCAAACCGAAGATGAACGCGACAACGACGATTGTTTTCCAATCGCCGTCAAAACGCAACCCAGGAATACCAACCTGGGTTGCAGCGAACAACGCGATGGCATTGATAATCAAACGTAGCAAAAGGTGTCGCATATTTTCCTTTCCCGTGTCATTGCGAGGAGGCGGTTTTTGCCGACGAAGCCGCGGAGCGTCCAATTCGCTCGTTGGGGATTGCTTCGCAGAGCAAAGCCCCCCTTGCGGGAAAACCGCTCGCAATGACAACGCCCCTACGCCTCCCCTCGCAATTTCTTGATCGCATCATCCACGCCCAATTCGCCGCGCGCGATCGCGTCCAAGATCGCCTGACGTTCGGGCGAGCCAGCCGCGGGTCCGCGCGGTTTCTCCTCGACGGGTTCTTCGCGCGTCGCGACCTCATCGTCGTCAATGCCAAGACCGATGCGCCAGAGATGTTTGCGCCGATGTTCGTGAATCCCCGCTTCGGCGAGCGATGCGTGCACAGATGCGCGGACTTCTTCTGCGATGCGTCGTCCCATTTGCGCGTACCGCTCGGCGTATTGCCGATAATGTTCGCGATGATGGTGCTCGCGATGATGCCAATGTTCGCCCACGCCACTGCCGCGCACGATCACGTCGCCATCGGTGGACTCGACGTGCAGTTTGACGCCGCCGCTACCAAGTGTGCCGCGCAAGTGACTTTCGCTCTCCTCGCTGATCTTCAGCGCGGCGCGCACAACCAGATTACCGTCGGGCGCGTCCACTTCCAATTCCGCGTTCGCGTCGTGGGGCAGATTGAGCACCACATCGCCTTCCGCGCGCAAAGTCAGTTCTGCCACCTGGTCGAACGAAATCACCGCGTCCCCTTCGATGTCAGGCAGATCGAGCGCGCCTTGCACGTTCGACGCGATGAAATCCCCTTCGATCTTGGCAATCGCCACGCGACCGCGCACATCGCGCAAATTGACATCCCCTTCGGCATCTCCAACCGACAACGCGTCGCGCAGACCGCGCGCGGTGAGATCGCCTTCCAGCGTTTGAAGCGTGACCGCGCCGACATCATCCAAATGTGCGTCCCCTTCGATTTCGTTGATCTGCGCTCGCGCGACGCGCTCCAACACCACACCGCTCCCAACCTGACGAATCGTCGCCGCGTCAGCGCCGCGCACAACCAGATCGCCTTCGATTTCATCAGCTTGGAAATTCTTGACATCGTGCAACGCGACATCGCCGTCCCATTTGCCTTCCCCTTTGAGCGACGCAATTTGGCGCGCGACCACGTCGCCGCCAATATCGCGCGCGCGCGTCTCGCCGCGCAAATTTCGCAACGCGACATCGCCGCGAATGTTGGCGAGTTCGACACTGCCCGTGAGATCGTCCATGCGCACGTCGGCGTGGCAGTCGTCAATCGTGATCGTCCCGGCGCGCGGCACGCGCACGTTCACTTTGACCGCGCCCTCGATGAAAATCGTATCGCCTTCTTGCCGCGCGGCTTGATCCACGCTAACAGTGTGCGCGTCCTCCCAACCAACAATCGCCACGCGATTGCGGCACGCGCGGATTTGCACGCGCGCGTTTTCGGAAACAGTAAAAGTTTGAGTCATCGTATACTCCTTGCTGAGACCACCGACGGCAGACCAAGGAGCATTCTGCGCGGTCAGCGGTGGGTGGTCGGCGGTCGCACTTATTCGATAAACACTTCGACGTGCTCGCCGCCATCTTCGTCTTCCACGTCAACGATCTTGCCCTCGCCGCCGCTCTTGATCGCCGCCATGATTTGCTGCATGTCAAGTCCTTCGAGTCCGGCGGGCGCGAATTTCGCGCCCATCTTCAAACCGACGTCCACCAAGCCGAGCGGGATGTTGACGTTGACTTTGCGCTTGCCGCTTTTCAAATCGGTCACGCGCACGCGAAACCATTTGCCGCTCGTCATCGGCGATGGCTTGACGGTGGCACTTTCCGCGCGATCGTTCTCGCCCAAGGTGGCAAGTAATTTCGCGCCTTCTTCGGCAGTGATTTGTTTCGATTCGATCATCTTTAAGATTTGCATTCGTTCGTCTGCAGTTGCCATTTGATTTCTCCTCTCCGTGTCTGACACGTCCTCACCAAGACCGCCGGTGACCGACCGCTGACCGCCACAAATAACTGCGAATCGGTTTGGCGGCGGTCGGCAGTCTGCCGTCGGTGGTCATACGATATAGACTTGCACACGCTCGTCGCTGTCGTCCACGTCAATCGTGATGCCGCGTCCTTCGGCAAGTTCGCGTTCGAGCGCGTCAATGAATTCGTCGGGTTCGTCCCACAACGCATCAAATTTGGAACGCGCGGTGCTGACGCGCACACGCGCGCGCGGATGCGGCTGGACAAAGCGCGCGATCCACAATCCCAGGCGGAGCAGTCCCATTGGAAACGGGAGCCCGAATCGGATCGCGTGATGATGTTTGCGCGATGGCTCGACGTTGACGTACAGCCAATGTCCCGAAACTCCGCCCGCGCCGATCGCGATCACAAGTGAACCGATCAAGACAATCGGCAGCCCCAGCAAGAACCACAGAACGTTCGCGCGCACCGTCGCCGCGATGATCCACGCGCCGAACAAGACGATGCCGATACCCGCGATCAATGCGGTGACCCAGATGCGTCGCAACCATGTCGGTATCTGCATCTGATCGAAGGGCGGCGCGGCGACGCGTTCGATGGGTGGCGGCGTACTCAGCCACGTGTCCGCTTCGGCGGCATTGATTTCCCCGCGCTCAAGTTGTCGCAAAACTCCTAACGTGCTTGCGTTGTCCATACGATTGTCCTCCCGTAGGGGCAACCCTGTGTGGTTGCCCACGCGGGCGACCACATAGGGTCGCCCCTACAACGTCAATTCCATCAACGTCATCCCGTTTAAGAACCGAAAACCGTGTCGCTCCAGTGCGGTGATGAGTTCGCGATGGGTGCTCGTCGCGTCGGCGCGGATTTCGCGCGCGGGAAATTTTGCAAATTCCTGCCACGCCGCGGCGATCAACTCGTCTTCGACGCGCCCGCGAAAATCGGGATGCGTTTCGATCACAATATGGTGCGGCATAACCAGATTCTGTCCGCGCACGAGCAAGAGCGCGGCAAGCCGTCCGTCGCGTTCCATCACCCAACGCCGCGTCTCCTGCCCGATGAAGAAACCACCGATGAATTCGAACAAGCGCTCATCCCACATCAGTTCGAACGGACTCACGCGCGGACGAAAGGGTTGCACATGCGCGGGCATGGCTGCGCGTACCAGTTCGGAAACCGCGCGCGCGTCGGACCAGCGCAACGGGCGTAGTTCGGTGATTGTCGTTGACGGGAAGCGCAATGGCAACGCCGCGAGTGTCCATTCGCCGCGCATCTCCCGCGTTTTGAATCCCAGGTCCTCATACAACTTGATCGCGCCTTCGTTTTGCGGTCGCACGTTGAGCAGGGCACTCTGCGCGCGCTGACGGCGGACGTGTTCGAGCGATGCCTGCACCAACGCGCGCGCGATACCGCGCCGTCGATATTCGGTCTTGACCGCGATGTTGCTGATGTAATATCTATTGCCGCGCACCAGATCAGCCGTCAGTGTCGCGTTGCCGACGATTTTGCTGTCTTCGATCCAGACGAAACCCTCGAACGTTTCAGGAAAAGTCGGCGCGTAGGTGAGCGTCCACATCACGATGCCGATCTCACGCATCAGCGGGAAATTGGAAAATGGAAAATTATGTTCGCCGCGAAACGCTTCCTCGAGCACGCGCGCGACGCCGTACAAATCGGTGCGCAGGCTGAATGGACGGATGCCGCGAAACGCGGGCTTGGATTTGCCTACGGCTTGGGCGACCACGCTGTCTCCTTATTCCCCTTGCAGCAACTTGATCGCGTCATCGGCGGTGATCTTGCCGCGCGTTAAATCGTCCAACACCGCTTTGCGTTTTTCGGGCGCGATCGTCGCGGCGGGTTCTTCTTTCGGTTCCGCGCCTGGTTCGTAACCCATCGCGAGAATGATTTCGGTCAAGCGTGCGCGCACGGTCGAGTACGGCATTTGCAGTTCTTCGCCGACTTTGTATGCGTTGCCGCGATTCTTGATGAACGTTTCGACGAAGCGGATTTCGTCGACGCTCAACACCGCGAGTTTGCCAACCGTGAATTGTCCGCTGATGTCCGTGCCGCATGCGCGACATTCGAGCCGCGTGACAGTCAATTCTTCACCGCAAATTGGGCATTTCCCAAAAACTGGATTCATTTGGTCAATCCTTGCCTTTTCTGTTCAATAATTTAACAGAAAACTCGGAATTTGTCAAGATATGTTGCAAAGTTGTAACACGACATAAAATGCGCGAAATGACACGAAAAACGCGAAAGAAAAGCCTTGCGAAGGCTCACAACCTTCGCAAGGCTTTTCATCTTACCAACCGCGCGATGTCTGCCGCGCGATGTCCCGCGCGCGTCAGCGGTTCGATCACCTCCGCGCGCAAATCGGGAACGTACATTCGCAGCAATTTGCACGGTGTCGTTTGTGGCGCGATGCCGAACGCGCCAAGCCGCGCGGGCAGTACAAGCGTCTGTCCGCGCGCTGCCGCGACGCGCGATGATTCGCAAACGATCTCCACTGCACCCTCGATGAGCGAGACGATGTTGAATTTGTCGTTCAGCGCGATGCGTTCAATCGGCGCGCGCACGTCGAGCAGTTCGAGCGAAAAATATTTGCACGCGACAAGATAATGCTGATCGAATTCGGCATGCCGAATCGTGAGGGACGGAATTTTGTGATCGGTCTGGCGCCCGAAATTCAAAACACGTAACGATGGCTCGATGTGCAGTGAACGATTCGCGTCTTCTCTGCCCCAATCGTACAGCCGATAGGTGATGTCGGAATTTTCCTGAATCTCCACGAGGACAATCCCTTTCATAATCGCGTGCACGGTACCTGCGGGAACAAAGACGACATCGCCGCGCTGAACGGGAACGAACGCGAGCAAATCCTGCAAACGATTCTTGGCAAGAAATTCTTTCACGCGCGCCGCGTCCACATCGTCCTTGAAGCCGTGAATGAGACACGCGCCTGGCTCGGCGTTCAGAACGTACCACGCCTCCGTCTTGCCAAACAGATAGTTTTCGATTTTCTGCGCGGCGGCATCGTCGGGATGCACCTGCACCGACAAATCTTGCTGCGCGTCAATGAATTTGAACAGCAACGGGAAACGATTGCCGTGCGCGGGCGCGCCAAGAATCGCCGCCGCGTCGCGCGCGAGCAGATCGCCGAGTGCCGCGCCGTGCTCTGCGCCATTTTCGATGACGCACCCTTCCCACGCCTCCCACGATTCACCAATCCGTTGTTCAGGCGCGATTACTTTGTCAAGCAAGCGCGCGAGGTTTCGCCCACCCCAGACCATTTCGCGCGCGCGGGGCTGAAGCAAGTACGGGTAGATGGCGATTGGGTGACTCGGTGATTCGGTAGTTCGGTGATTCGTCATTTGGTCATTTGTCATTTGTCATTTGTCATTGCTTCGTACTCTTCGCGCGTGATGAACTCGCCCTTGTGCACTTTTCGCTCAGCGATCTTGCGTCCCGCGTCGAAGCGGATCTCCGCGTGCATCAGCGCAAAGCATTGGCTGTCCATCATTTCTTTGTGCAAGATGTAGTCACCGCTTTCGTAATCTGCGCTCAGTTCATTGCGCAAATCCACGCGCACGGCGAGCGGTGTGCCGCAGCGCATGCATTTGACGTACAAGATCAGCGCGTTGGGATCGCCCGCGGCGGAGGAGGAGAAAAGTGATTTGAGTTGGTTGAGTAAGCCCATAGAAACTCCGTTCGGCGCCAATGGTCGGAAGAGAATTCATGCCACCAGAATATCACAAATCTTGAAAACTCGCCAATATTTGAGCGAACCGCAAATGATTATCAGTTGGTATTAATATTACTCCGAGACTTCGCGTTCAGTAGACGTCCAAGTAAAAATCAGGCGTTTCGCTCGAGTGTTCGTCGGCGATACGAGCAATACGCGGCGTAGTTCACTTGTTGATGATCGGCGATGGCGGAGAGAATGTCTGGTTTTCATTCTTGCTCGTCTTCCCAAACTCGTGCGACTAGCGGGCGCGCTTGTGCCGTGGTCAACGCAGTCCCCTCACGCGCACCCGTTCCGCGCGCGAACAAGTGGCGGGGGCATTGCTCAGGTAGAATTTCAACTCAGGTTCGGGATGAATCTGCCGACGAAACACCGTCCACACGCGCGGGCCTGGCAGACCATGGCGAATCCCCCTGACGCGCAAAAAAACAAACTGTGCCACGATAGGACCTTGATTGCCTTCTGTGATCACGGGGCGCGTCCACGCGGCTTTGGGCAACGTAGCCGCCAACGCGCGCAGTTCATGTGGGCGCGGCGCACTGGGCCTCGCGCGCATCGTCAATTTCCGCCCGGACAAATCGGTAGAAGAGATCGAAACGATGCGGCGGTTGCGCGAGTTGATGTAGGGGCGAAGCATTGGAGCAACCCAACCCGCGCAGCGCGTTTCCTGGGCGATAGACGTCGAATTCCATTCGATGTCGTCCATCGCAAAAAAACGCATCGAATAGAATTCGACGACTACCAAGCACAAAACCTGCTCCGCAGGTTGGATGCGCTCCGCCCCACTTGATTTTGCGCGGACTTTGAATATAATAACAGCACAGCATTGAACTTGACGCAGGGAAAGTGTCGGACACGCGACAGGAGAATTCTGTCATGAGTGCAATTTCGCAAATTGAACACGCGGTCTCGCAGTTGCCGCCAAGAGAACTCGCCCGCTTTCGTGAGTGGTTCGAGAAATTTGACGCCAAGATCTGGGACAAGCAATTTGAACAAGACGCCAAATCTGGGAAACTCGGCAAGCGGGCGAACCAAGCCATTGCAGATTTCCGTGCGGGCAAGTATAAGGAACTATGGAGCACTTTGCCGCGCCCTCATTTTGGGAATTGTATGACCACTTGCCCGCATCAATTCAAGAGTTGGCAGACAAAAATTACAAGCTGCTTAAAGCGAATCCGCGCCATCCTTCGCTACGACTGAACAAAGTGGGCGAGTATTGGTCGGCGAGAGTAGGCATCAAGTATCGTGCGGTGGGCGTGGAGATTGATGAAGGGGTATTGTGGTTCTGGATAGGAACACACGCAGAATACGATAGAGACTTTGGATAGATAACGCAACACCAAACTTTGACACGGGGAAAGACGACAGCCAGACCGAGACCAGTTTGCAGAGGGACTGATGCTTTACATTTGCACGGGCAAGGACGCCAGCGCAAAAAAGAATCGCGGGATGAAATAGCACCTGTTCATCGGCGCGCGTTTGCGCGCGAGTGGCGGGTGCTTTTGTGGACGCGATAGACCGCGCCGCGCTTGACGACTTGGGGTGGGCAGAATCCGCGGGCGAAGGAAAAATGCTCGGGGACACAGCCAGACACCTTGCTTGCGAAGTTGATCTGGTGTAGCAGACGGACTGCAACTGATTCTCAACCAGTCGTTCTAAAACTGACTCACTATCTCGTAGGCACTTGGTCACCAATCCAAATTGGAAGGACGAGTGTATGCCAAAACAACAAACACTCGATCGGAAACAGAAAATCCAATCCCAAGAAAAGCCAAGTTGCAGAAACTGGGGCGATCATCCAATTGTAGTAACCATCGTAGTCATTGGCACCACCATCAGTTCAGTTGCAAGCATCTTGGTCATCTGGACATCTCTCCAAACATCGACGAGCAACAATGCTTGGCTACTCTACGTACTCACACCTTTGGGCATTATGGGTTTTGTCGGATGCGTCTACTTTTATCGCGCACGAACATCACCATTAGTGGAAGGTGGCATGGGGGTTTTCAAATATCCACGCCTCCACGCTTTTGCTCTCCTGGGTCTGATCACCGTTCCTCTGTTGGCTGCGATTGGTAGCGGTTACTATTCATATCAACAAGTACAAACCAGAAACAAAGTAATTCTGCTTGTTGCTAACCTTGACGGCCCGGAGCCGCAGAAATATCGAGTGACGGAAACCGTACTCGCACGATTGCGCCAGGCGCTTGCCCGTTACGACGACGTACAAATATTGGCCCTGGGGCGGGCTATCAGCGAAGCAGAAGGTAGCTTGGTTGCTTGCGATCAAGGCAATGCCCGAAATGCGGCTATTGTCATTTGGGGTTGGTATGGAGTGACGCGTGAAGTAGTATCCCTAAGTGTGCACTTTGAGGTCATGAACAAACCCAAAAACCTTCCAAAGTTTGGATCAGAAGCGGAAGGTTCAGTACGGATAGACCAAGTAGCGGAGCTTGAAAGTTTCAGCCTACAAACCAGACTCTCAGCTGAAATGGCTTATCTGAGGTTGTTTACTGTTGGAATGACGCGATATAGGGCCAATGATTGGAATGGAGCCATTGGTTTGTTCACTGACGCTTTGCTTCAGACAGAAGACAAGATACAGACCCTGGATCAGAGTCTTGTCTACGATTTTCGCGGGCTAGCCTATGCAAACAAAGGTGACTACGAGCAGAGTATGCACGACTATGATCGAATCCTCGAACTTGGTGGTAATCGTCCGAATGTTTACTACAATCGTGGCTTATTATTCTATCTAAAAGGCGACCTAGACCGCGCTATTGCCGACTATAATCAAGCTATCAATCTCAAACCGAACTACGTCGATGCCTTGCATAACCGTGGGGTTTGCTATGCTGACAAAAGTGAGTATGACCGCGCCATCGCTGATTACAATCAAGTCATTCAGATCAAGCCAGACTTGGCAGTGGCCTACGGCAACAGGGGGATTAGTTATGCGAAGAAGGGTGATCTTGACCACGCGATTGCTGACTATACTCAGTTCATCAAATTGGACCCCAACGATCCCAATATATTCCTCAGACGCGCATCTGCCTATTTGAGTAGACAAGACTATGATCGAGCCATAAGCGACTTGAACCAATCTATTCGGCTCCAGCCAAACAACGCATGGGCTTATATCGCGCGGGGTTTCGCCTACACCGATAAGCGGGCTTATGATAATTGTATTGCTGACTTCAGTAAGGTTATTGCATTAATGCCTGATGACGTCGCATCATACAACCACCGAGCAATCTGCTCCTTCCGCAAGCAGGACTTCGACAGTGCTCTCGCTGATCTGAATTATGCACTCTCGCTCGACTCCAACTACGCAAACACATACTTCAACCGTGGGATCGTCTATAGGTTCAGGGGAGAAAAAGACAAAGCAATTGCTGACTTCAGCAAATTTTTGGAATTGAGCCAAGACCCGGACTGGAGGAAACAGGCAGAGATCCAATTGAAGGCATTGGAAGCAAGGTAAACTATCAATATCTAATCAGTCAGTTCGAATAGTTAAAGACGCACAAGCCCTGCCCCCGGACAATCGCAGATAGCCAATGACTCCGGATCAGTAAGAATGCGAATCCTTGGGTCAGAACGTCAAAGCCAAGTTCCCGCCATTCCCAAGAATCGCCCTCTCCCAAAGAGGGTTTTTCTTTTTCCGTGAAAGCAGATAGAATAGGGATACAAGGAGGAACCATGCGTGATTATCATGTCGCCGTGATTCCCGGCGACGGAATTGGACAGGAGGTAACACCGGAGGGCGTGCGCGTTTTGGACGTGGTCGGTCAATTAACCGGCGCGTACAAAATGCGCTACGATTACTTCCCGTGGGGCTGTGAGTATTACTTGAAAACCGGGCGGATGATGGCGGAAGACGGTTTGAAGATTCTCAAAGAGTTCGACATCATCTACTTCGGCGCGGTTGGCTTTCCGAGCGTGCCGGATCACATTTCACTGCGCGGTCTGCGCCTGCCGATTTGTCAGGGGTTCGAGCAGTACGTCTGTCAGCGTCCCAGTTATCTCCTGCCCGGCATCAAGTCTCCGCTCGCGAACAAAAAGCCGGGCGACATTGATTTCGTCGTCGTCCGTGAAAACACCGAGGGCGAGTACTCCGGCGCGGGTGGTCGCGCGCATCGCGGCTTGCCCATCGAGGTCGCGATCGAAACGTCGGTGTTTACGCGCATCGGCGTCGAGCGCATCATTCGCTACGCGTACCAACTCGCGCAGACTCGGCACAAGAAATTGGTGAACGCGACGAAATCGAACGCGCAGCAACATTCGCTGACCTTCTGGGACGAGATTTTTGTCGAAGTGGGCAAACAATTTCCAGAGGTACAAACTGAGCGCGTGCTGATCGACGCGCTCGCGGCGCGCTTTGTCCTGCGTCCCGAATCGCTCGATGTCGTCGTCGGCTCGAACCTGTTCGGCGACATTCTCACCGATCTCGGCGGCGCGATCTGCGGCTCGCTCGGTCTCGCCGCGAGCGGCAACATCAATCCCGAACGCGCTTACCCTTCGATGTTCGAGCCGGTGCACGGCTCCGCGCCCGACATTTTCGGCAAGGGAATCGCGAATCCGATTGCGATGATCTGGTGCGGCGCGATGATGCTCGAATTTCTCGGCGAAAAGCAATCCGCCGATTTGATCATGCGCGCGATCAAAGCGGTGACCGGCGAAGGCAAGGTGCTGACGCCGGATTTGGGCGGCACCGCGAAGACGCCCGAGGTGACGGACGCGATTATCGGCAAGGTGCGCGCGTTGGCGTAGGGGCGGGGTCACCCCGCCCAGCCAGGGCGACCACACAGGGTCGCCACGCCCAGCCAGGGCGTCCACACAGGGTCGCTACGCCCAGCCAGGGCGTCCACACAGGGTCGCCCCTACTGGGGGCGCACAACCAACAACTGCTTTTGCGGATTGCGCGTCGCGTAAAAATCGGTGCGGTCGTACTCGCCCCAAAAGTGGACGATCTCAAATCCGGCGCGCGCGATCAGATGCTCCAACTCGCGCGGGAAAATGTACGTCATCTCCAAATCGCTCGCCCATTCGCGCGTGAGCACGTCGTCCGCATACTCGCGCATTCGAAAGTGGACCGTCATCTTTTGGTGAATCGGATCGAGTTCGCGCGCCATATCACGCTGAAAACGAAAGCCGAGTTCCGGATGCGCCAGGTCAATTTCCAACGCCCACCCGGGCACCCCTTCGACTTTCAGGCGATTGATGTCTGGGAAGAAGATGTCGAACGCGAAGACGCCGCCGAGCGCGAGATGCGCGCGCACCGTGTCGAACAGCGCGAGTTGATCGGCGGCGGTGAGCAAAACGAGGAACGTGTTGAATGGCAGATAGATCAGTTTGAATGTCTGATCGATCCGCAGCGCGCGCATATCGCTTTCGATCAAGGTCACGCGCGCCTGGGTCTCCGCCGACGCGCGCCCGAGTTTTTTGCGCGCGATCTCTAGCATATTCGGCGACAGGTCAACGCCGGTGACCGGAATGCCGCTTTCCGCGACCGGCAGCAGCACGCGCAGGGTGCCGCACGCAAGTTCGAGCGCGCTTTCATCCGGCGCGGTAAATTCTCGCGCGAGATTTTTCCAGAACTCGATGTCGTCGGTCTTCCACGCGTTTTCCAGATCGTAAATCGCGGCTTCTTTTTCGCCGTAATAGATTTTGCCGCGTGCGGTTGTTCGGCGATCCATTTATTCCTCCCTAATTTTGCGCGACGAATCACTCGGCCACGCGCACGCGATTGCGTCCCGCGGCTTTAGCGCGCAGCAACGCTTGATCCGCGCGCTCGATCA
>Ga0315289_10005407_pt1 | contig 18875 bp, 29 predicted proteins | sample YL17G11_40_MG_FD_203452 | JGI IMG/M metagenome (GOLD analysis project Ga0315289, IMG submission 203452) | Sediment microbial communities from Yellowstone Lake, YNP, Wyoming, USA - YL17G11_40 | ecosystem: Environmental > Aquatic > Freshwater > Lake > Sediment | place: USA: Wyoming | collected...
GCTATGAGGGTGAGCCCCGCCGGCAGTCCCCAGGTAATCCGGTCCAGCCCCCCCACACCAGTCCTCAACCCCGCGATGTCGGAGCCGGTCGTTTTAGCCTCCCGCACCGCGTCCCAAACCCCTGTCACAATATCCCGGACGTGCCGGAAGCCGTCCAGCCGCGCCGTCTCAGACAGGCCCAAGATGATCTGGGTCGCCCGTGCGACTGCCTCATCGCGGTCTGTCTCTGCGTAACCGAGTCCGCTGACTTCAACCCCACAGGCGATCATCTTCCGCAGGAGGGATTTCTCCTCGACTATCTTGGCGTAGTGCTCAACGCGCGAGGCAGAGGGCACTTGTGAGATTAGTGCCATGAGATACTCGACACCACCGACTTCCTCAAGCCTTCCTCGCGTGACCAACTCGTCCTTCAGTGTGATAAGGTCAACCGGCTCGTCCCGTGCGTTCACCCCACAGATCGCGTCGAAGATTAGGCCGTGGCTCGGTCTGTAGAAGTCCGCTTCCCGCAGGATTTCTGACGCCACCCGGATAGCGACTCGGTCGAGCATCATTGACCCGAGTGTGGCTTGCTCGGCGTCTATGTTCTGTGGTGGCACACGTTCAAGATCCCGTACATGCTCATTTGGCATTGGGTTTGTCCTTTCCCAGCCGGGGCGCTATCTTGTCGAGGGATTTGTGAAAGGCTTTCTCGGCGGCTATCTGATCTCTAGGGTCCAATTGCAGGTTTTTGCCGTCGGGCTTGCCGCCATATCTATTGCGGCCAGGTTCATGGATTGGACCGTCCCGTAATTCGTTGAACTTGGTGTGGAACGTCTGAATGGAGTATTTTCGCTCCACGATCCAGGCCGCGGTGCTCGCGAAGTAGTGGCCCATCCTGCACTCGACGTCTTCTTCGCCGTAGTCCTTAACCAGCGGCTTGAGTATCCCGGCGATGCTCCCTCCTTTTGTCACCGGTTTCTCCCCAATCTGGGCGGTCTGTCCATCAATAAATAGTGTAATGAGGTGTTGTGTGGCCGATTTTTTCTGAAAAATCGGTACTGTCTTTAGTACTGTCTTTTGTATAGTGTCTTTAGCCCCTCGTGATTTACGCTCATGACCCATGACGCTCAGGTCATGGGGTAATGACTCCAGCGTCATGGGTGTCATGACTCCAGCGTCATGGGTCGACACCATTTGGGTGTTGACTCCAGCGTCATGGGTTGGACCGGTATCCCAGGTATCGTAGTCCTTATTCACCGCATACTCCGTGACCTTGCCCGATCGGTGGTTCTTCGTTATCAGACGCTTGCGCTCCAGCGCGGTCGTTATCCTTGACATAAGGCCGTGGTCGGGGATCCCCGTCAGTTCGCACAGGTCGGCGACCGGTATCTTATCCTTCTTCTTCTGCCAGCCCCAAGTCTTGCGTATCACGGCCAGCATGACGGCATACTCGTGGCCCGTCAGGTGAGCCCGGCATAGGGCCTCTGTGACTGTGTTGGCGATGCGAACGAACTTGCCATTATCAACCTGTGGACTTGCCATTCGGACGCTCCGGTAGTTTGCCATGGAACTTAGAGTGGCAGGGGTGACATAGGAGGATCAGGTCGTCAAGGTATTGGTGTTCCTCTCCGTGGTGCTCATAGGTCCGATGGTGGACGTTCACGCGGCGCGAACCTTTGCAGATCGCGCACTCGCGCCCTCGGGTGTAGAGGACGTAGTCTCGGATTACGGCCCAGTAACCCGTCTTCAGGAAGTCGGCGTAGGGCAGGGACCTCAGGTCGAACGACTCGAGCATCGGCATGTGTCGGCACATCTCCTGGAACCTTATGTCGGGTTCGAGGTCACTGGGAAACTCAGTGCCCAGGCGATAGTTAAGGCGGTCTGATAACATGTCCACCGACGCCAGGAACCCCCAGAGATCGTGCTCGCTCGTGGCGGTTCGCACGTATTCGCGACAGACGGCGCACGCGGCCTCTGCTTCGTCAGCCGTTGGTGAGATCGGCCGTTGCAATTCCATCTCCCACCTCCGAAGATTTCTTCAGTTTCTTCTCCGTCCTCACTTGCCCAATGGCCCTGACCGCCGCGGCGATCTCTTTGTCGTCTGAACTCTCAGCGATCACCGTGCCGTAGCAATTCTTCACTATCAGGGTAGGGCTCATTACTCTCCTCGCTCTCTCCTCTTCAGAACAGTGCCCCCTGGCTCTGGAGCGCGTCTCTGGCGACCTCGAAGTTTTCAAATATGGTGGCGAGGACGTCCACATATTTCTCATGAACAGCCCAGCGTTTTCTCTCTGGATCGTACACGCGGCTCCCATCCTCGTGAGGCACGAGTTTCTTCAACTTCGCGATCGTCCGCTCGAAGTCGCCGGGCGCGGCCGAGATCCGGAGCTCGTACCAACCCCCCTGGCCGTCGTGCAGCTTAGTGAGATCGACAACCCTAGCCATCCGACGACGCCCCGATAGAAGGGGCTTCCTCCGCTGTGGATCCGTCCAATGCGGCATCGAAATCCAAGAGCGCACCCCGACCAAGCCCATCAAGACACGCCCACACATCGATGAAGTTCCGCTGTCCGTTCGCCAGCCTGGTCAGTGGCGTGAACGGCTGGACGCCGACAAGAGTCACCCCGATGAATAAATCCTTCAGCCTCGCCACATCGAGGTATGTCGGGATGGAGGTCGGCTGTGAGACGTTCAGTCGCAACCATCGCCGCCCGCTGACGTCATGGCCCGAGAGCATCACAGACAGCGGCCGGAACTGGCACTCGAACCCGGCCCTGTCCTCGAGGACCTGGTGTGGCTTGACTCGCCAGCCCTGGGCCTTCATCTCGTGGGCGTCGAGCGTCTCCAGGTGTTTCCGAAACCAGTCAAGTCTCACGTGCTTGTAGGGACTCACCATCTTCCTCCTCCAGATCTTCATCTGCCAGTGTCTGCGCCTGCTTTGTCCGCGCCCGCTGCGGACCGTATGGCCGCTGGCCCTCGTTTGCCACTGCCGCGTTGCGCCGAAAGCACGAGCGGCATTCCCAATTCGCGTCCGGCACCCACATGGGCGGCACGTTCTTCAGCTCATGGGCACAGATACGCGCCATCGCTGTCAGTTCTCGTGTTGCCCCGCTGTCACGTGACCGCAAGCAGCAAGGAGCTGGGCCTCCGAGAGCGTGCCTGTGTGAGCCGCGCGGTCAACGCCGGCCTTGGGCACATGGGACCGGCCCTGCATCAGCTCGCGCCAAACCCAACGCAGGAGACACGCCGGGCCGCAAAACTGCACCTTCACCCCTTCCTCTCGCGTCACTATGAGGTCGCCATCGTTGACCTGCGCCACATCGAACGCGCGAAGCTCCAGCCAGCCTCTCGGGTCGGCGGACTCTTCGCGGCAGTAATCGCAACCATGCTTCTTAATCTCGGTCAAATCTGATCCTCCCTTTCCGGGCCGGGGCCGGCTGACAGTTCCCAGCTAGGTTGAATTTGAAGTCGGCCCCATGCCCGAAACTGTCAACTCGCGTACCTGTCTATCCTGATCCGCACGGTCGAGGCGTCAATGGACTCGACGCAGATTCCGGCCCTCAGACTGTAGTTTGTGTGGCAGTGGGTGACGGTCTGATTGTCAAGGATGTAGAACTCGTCCCCGACATCGACCTGGATGCCCTTTCCGCCGCCGTCAACAAAGACGAAGGTGCCGGTAGTTTCGACGCGGATTTCCTTGTCTCCCGCAAGGCCCGCGGAGTTGTCCACGGTCTCATACGCGACGCCGGCGAACGTCTCGCCGGACGCGTCGGTTGAGTTGGTCGCGTATCCCGCGACGTTGATCGAGACCAGCGCGCCTTTCGGGATCTTGACGGCGACCATCTTGTAAGCGATCAGCTCGCCGTCCTTCCGTTTCGCTTCTCTCGCTACTGTTGTTGCTGTCATGTTGTCCTCCCGTGTTTTGCTCTCTGTATCAGGGGGGAAGCGCCGCGCCCAACGGCGCCTCCCCCGTCCTGGCCCTAGTGGTCAGAACATTGGTAAGCATCCTCATTGGGGATGCAAAGGGGCAAGTTCGCTCAAGTCATTGGGCAGAAACCCTTGGGCCTGCAGGTGCGCCACGATCTCCCCTTCGGTCTCGCCCCAGACAATGGTGATCTGCGTGTTCGGGAAACCAAGCCACTCCGCATCAAAGAGGATCGGTCGTCCCCGTCGTAACATCATCAGGTTCTCCTCAGAGAGCCCGAGGAGCAGGATGGTCGGCCTGCCCTCCTGAACAAACATCGCCTTGATCATGCGGAGTCCTCCTAAGCCACCACCACGGCCGTCGATGCCCCGCCGTTCTTCTCAACAACAATCTGCTGCGGCAGTCTGTCGCGCAGATTGTTGCGATGGGTGATAACCAGGATGCAGCCAAACGATTCGAGCAGCCGCATCACACAGTCTATCAGTGCGTCCTCCCCCGCCTCGTCGAGGGGAGCGCAACACTCATCGAGCACCAGCAGCTCGACCGGCGCCCCGGTTCGCTGCGCCAACAGGCGCCCCAGGGCGATTCTGACCGCGAGATCAACCCTCACTTTCTCCCCGCCACTCCAATCCTCGTAGAGCCTTTCGCCAAGTTGGTCCGCGACAATAATCTCCAACGTCTCGGCGATCCCGCCTGTTACCTTGAGCCGCTGCGTCGTGAGTTTCAAGGTCATCCGGCCATCGGAGAGTCCAGCGAGTATCTCGTTGGCGATCTCCTCGACGGCCGGCACTGTGGCATCAATAATCAGCGCGGGGATGCCGTCACGGGAGAACGCCTCCTGCAGTGTGGCATAGATCGTGCGGCTCTGCGCTTGGGCAGCAACCTGCTGGTCAATCTGGCCGAGGTCAGCCTCGGCCTCCGCGACTTGGCGAAGGCGTTCATCATAGACGGCCAACTCGCGGGTGTAGGACTCGACCTCGCCGCGCGCGACCTCAAGGGTTTGCTCAGCGATCCGCAGAGATTCGGCGAGCTGCTCGGCACCGGCGGTCTTGTGCTCCAGATCAAGGCATTCCTGGCGCCGCTCACCCAGTTCGCGCTCGCTCGTCTCCTGGCGCTTCGCGACCTCCCGCAGTGCTGTCTTCGCCCCTTCCGCGCGGGCCTCCGCGCCGGCAAGGTTAGCCAATTCGGGCCGGGCCCAAACGCGGGTGTCGTAGTCTGCCTGGGCCTCCCTGTGGGCCGAGTCGTCGTACGCCCCGTCAGCTTTCCGGGCCTCGGTCAACCTGTCCTTCAAAGTCTGTTCGGCCGCCCGCCACTGGTCCGCAATCCTGGTAAGTTCCTCCTCCGAGGTTGAGGCTCTGGCCTGTGCCAGGAGCGGGCAAGTCACCGCCTCATCCGTCCCGAGGCACGGGACTAGGCCGGCTGCCCCCGCCTGGTCGAGCGCGCGTTTGTACGCATCCTGGGCGGCCATGCACTGCAGGTTCGTTTTTTCGTGCGCAGATTCGGCCAACTGCAGTGCCTGCCGCCTCTCCGCAAACTCCTTGAGCTCGGCCTCCAGCCGGTCGGCTGCCTCGGCATCTCGCCGGATGACCTCGGCCTCCCGCAGTAATGCCTGGTCGGCATCGAGGACGGTTTGCCATTCGCTTGCTTGACGTGCGAGATCGCCCCCCTCGCGCTCCAGTTTGGTACACTCCGCTCTGGCAGCGGCCAAGCGGGTGAGGTCCGCGTCATGTTGTGCCAGCGACTCGCGCAGGGTGTTTGTCCGCTCTTCCTCCTTCGCAACCTTGCCGCGGGCGAGATCGAGTTGTTCCTCGGCGCCAGCCCTCGCAGTCTCAGTGGTCTCACGCATCGCAACCAGGGTCTGGAGCCGCTCACGACTGGCAGCCGCTACCGCCAGGGCCTCATCTAGCGTCTTGACGGTCGCTTTGGCCGCCTCGTGCAGCGCGGCGAATTGTGCGAGCCGGTCCTCCAGGACCCCGTAGAGCACGGCCTTACGCTCGGCTGGCGTGGACTCACAGAAGGCGCCGGTCTCCCCCTGGCCCACGAAGGACGAATGGCGGAACAGCGAGGCGTCCATCGCAAGGTCATGCACGATCTTCCCCTGCGTTTCGGCGATTGATGCCCCGGAGAGTGCCCACCAAAGCTCGTCCTCGGGCCCGCGCACAAGGTACTGCAACTCGCTTTTCTGGCCCCGGCTGCGTTTGCGGATCACCGCATAGGTGGCGCCGTCGTGGAGATACTCCAGTTTCACGCTGGACTCGCGCTCGCCCAACCGGACCACGCCATCAACAGTTGATGACCGCCCCTCGCCATACAGCGCGTACAGAACGCTCTCGGCGAGGCAAGTTTTCCCGGCGCCGTTCGGCCCGGTTATTGCCGCGGCCTCGATCCCTGACAGGTCCAGGTCCACGTCTTGAAAGCTCCTATAATTTTGCAGACACAGGCGAGTTGGCCTCATGGTGCCACCTCCGGCTCCCGCTGGAAACGATCGGCGGGTGCCGACCAATCGTCGGCGACCAGGTTGGCAAACCGAGGTTCGAAGTCTGGATAGTGGACCCGAACCACCTCCCATACTTCTTGCACGGACTCGGCTTCGACCAGGGCGCAGAATGAGAGTTCGGAGTGCCCGGGGTCGCCGTGCGCCGCCTCCCTCTCGCCAGTGAGCCAAACCTCAAACGGAGGTTCCGTGCAACCCTTGTCGGAATCGTAACTGCTCCACCAACTCGCCCAGAACTTCATCCGGTCGCCACCTTCGTCGCCCATGCGGAGGGCCTCAAGCCCTTGTGCCGCTCGTACCAAGTCCGCGAGTTGGAACCCCGCGAATGCAGGGTCTTCGTTACATATCACGTCTTCATCTCCCCAGTTTCCATCGCCAAAGTCGCTGTAGACATGCACAAATTCTTCGCCTTGTCCCAGTGACCGGCCGCATCTGGTGCAAGCCGCCGTGTCTCCCTTTCCCACAGTCCGTAATTCGACGACCCGCCTGGGGAGGTTTCCGGTGGCGCCCGGACCAGTCTGGGCCAGAAGCCAATCCCCTGCGTCCACTAACGCCTCCAGCGGCACCTCGCATGTTTTGGCCCTATGCCAGACGCCTAGAAGTTCCGTCAAACTCTGCGCTTCGACAATCTCTTTCGACCGGACTGCCGCCGTGCGCTCGACCTCCTCGACGAAGCCCCTGAAGTCGAAGCAGCTGGCCTGTTCTGCGATCTCGCGGAGTCCGGCGTAGTTCGGCTTGACTGTCTCAGGCCGCGTGATCCTCATGCGCACGATGGCATCTTTGCACTCGTCGAAGTCGAAGTCGTTGGTGTCTCTGACGCCAAGACCCTCCTCCATGTGCGCATGGAAGGTCTTGTACCGGCGACAGGGAATCGGCACTCGCTCCCAGGTCCCGGCATCCGTGTCCAGGAGGACGTAGGACTTGTCCTCGCCCTCCTCCCCGAAGTTGATCCTCTCAGTGCTGCCGCAGTAAAACACGTTCGGCCTGCCCTGAGCCGCGAAATCCTGCGGCTTGTGGACGTGCCCGAGAACTGCGAAGGTGAACTCCTGCGGGATGGCCGAGAGCGGAATCGTGATGTCCTTGCCAGCCATGATCTGCCGCTCGGCCCCCACCTCTGCGCTGTCTATCGAGATGTGCGCGAGCAGGATTGAGGGCATCGAGGGATCAACTTGGGCCGCCAACCCGCGCAGGATGGACTCCAGGTGTGCCGCGATTAGGCGGTCTGCATCCGCCGGGGAGAGTCTCTGGTAGTCCGGCAGGGTCGCGGCCAGCGCCGACCTGTTCGGCCAGGGCAGGTAGGCGAGCTGGATATCTTGCTCGCCAACCCTCCGGACCTCAAAGTGCGGAGCGACCATCTCCAACCAAGCGCTGTTCCCGAGTGGCGCCAGGGCAGTCACCTCGCCGATTGATCGGGGAACGTCGTGGTTGCCGTCAATGGCGATAATAGGTAAGGGCCCGCGCATCGCCCTTGCCGCGAACACCAGCTCCGTCGGCGTAGGTTTTGCTGTGGGCGATCGGAACATGTCCCCGGCGAAGAGGAGGAGTTCCGCACCCCGCCTCTTGGCGTCGTCCACCACAAAGCGCAGGGAGTTCACGCAGTCAATGAGGCGGGCGTTGAGTGCCGTTTCTGCATCGATCTTACTCCCATACGCGCCTATATGACAGTCAGCAAACGCAGCGACTCTCATCGCAATCTCCAGTCCCTTCTGCGCAGTGGCCACGGCCAAGCAATGCCACGTCGCGGCTCGGTGGGGGTCGGCTCCGGGACCGGAGAGCAGTCGGAAATGGCTTCGATCTTCTCTCGGAGTTCGGCGATCTCGGCATTCATCCCAAGAACCGCGGTTACGAGGGAAGAGGTAAAAACCCGCCCGCCGCTAGGGTGATCCTCGTTGGCTGGGACCCACACGTGCCGCGGCAACAGAGCCGGCGCTCGCCTGTCGATCTGTTCGCTGATGAACCCGATTAACGGCTCCACCTCACTCGCCCGTGCGACTACTCGCTCAGCGAACTCGACCATAAGCGGCTCGATCCGCTCAGCATCGGCGGGATCCGACCCAGGCACACAGGTCAGGCAGAGCGGGCCCGCCCCCCGCCATTCCACCTCACAGGCATCGTTCGCCGTCAGGTAGATCTTGGCGCTCATGACCGTTGCATCGGCGGAACGGTGCAGGCTGCAGCGCCACGGGTACTCTCCTGTCTGCGACGCAGGGATGCCGGCGAGCGCCACCGCTAGGGCATTAGCATTGCCCTGTATTCGCATCTCGATTCTGACTGTTTTGCCGTCCACGAGAGTTCTGGTTATCATGCCCTTGCCTTCGCCTCTCTCGCACGGGCCCGGACGCTACGCAAGCTCGGCAGGTCGAGAAGCGACAGGTGGGGCGTGGCCTGCCCGTTGCGTAAACCCAGGACGTCGCGCGTGATGTCCCGTACCGTGGCCTTGTCAAGTTGTCCGCCAGCGACCGAGGCGTTCAGCTCCTCGATTATTTCGCGTTTCTCGGCCTGGCGCTGTTCCGCTGGAGTCGGATGCACAAGACTCAGGGGTTCGCCTTCACTGGTCTCTGCGTCAACCACTGGCTCCTCCTCGACCGGCGGGGGAGCATCGGGTGCCTGGGGCTCGGAGTTGTGGGGGTCGCTGGGTGTGGCCGGAGTTGGCACTCGGCCGCCCTGGAATGTGCCGGAGTCGCCCCGGCCATCGGCGTCGCCGCCATTGTCCTCGAATTCCTCTGGCGATGCCTCGGCTGGCAGTTCGGGCACGGAGAGCGGCGGGAGCGCGGGGGCAGCTTCAGGCGCCCCGTAGAGCGCGAACATCGAGTCCACCATCCGCTGCGCCACCATCCGCTTGATCTCCGGGTCCGAAAGGTCGAAGAACGGGACTGATCGCGCAATCAGGAAGGGTTTGTCGAGTTCTTCTGGAGAGTAGGCCCTCTTGATATTCAGGAACGAGGTAGCCGCTCGTAATAGGGCCTTCGTCTCCGTTTGCTCGTCAGCTTTCTCACGATACTGCCGCGCTTGGGCCGGGGTCATCTCGGTCTGGCATTTCACCCAGGACCAAGCCTTCGACCTTTGCGCTGAATGGAAAGTGCCGTCCGGCAACTTGCCCCAGCAGAAGGCCGCGTGCCGGATCAGGTCAAGGTCGGAATCCGGGGTTAGTTTCTGCGTCCGATGGCTCGCCCCTGCCGCATTGAGCATCATCTCAATCACGTGTTTCGAGAGGCCGTATTGTGCTGGCTGCCTCACGCCCTTGTTGTCCTTATACTCATCCTTGATCCAGTACGCATCCTTGCGCGCGGGGTCGCGGTCGACGCGGATCAGGGTGAGCGACACCACATGCATCGGCGGCAGCACGTCCAGCGCCGTGACCGGGAAGGTAATGTTCACTACCTTCGCCAGTTCGTCTGATTTCCAGAGTTGCCGCTCGATTATGGTCGGGAGGGAGTAACCTCCGATCGTTAGCTCGGCGGGTTTTGCGAGCGCCGTCTCTTTTTGACTTTCTGTTCCCATTGTGTTACACTCCTTGTGTTAATATCCTGTTGAGTGGGCCTGGGGGTTGGCTGGGAAGTCACCTCCAGGCCCAAATCACTTAAAGTCTGTGCCTGCCTCCTTTCCGTCCAGACTGGCCTCGCGCTTCGAGCCGCGCTAGTTGCCACATGCACCACAGGGCGAGCACCGCCAACCCGATCCAGGCGAGATTCCCAAAGCATTCGCGCGCGTACGGGCCCTGCCAGACTATGCCGAGCCACCGGACGCCTTGAATGATCGCCAGCCAGAGGACCGCGCCAAGGATCATGGCCCCAAAGCAACCGAGGAGGTTCGCGCCCGGCCTGGTTCTCTGCCCATCGCTCATTCGCTCGCCCCCTTCCCCCGCTTGCGCTTCCTGATCTTGATCCTCTCCTCAGTCTCGGTCACGATCCGGGCGTCCTTGATGATTCGGGCCGCGTTTGGATACTCTTCCAGTAGCGCATCGACAAAGCCGCCGCTCGGGTTTTCAAGAGCGACCCGGGCGATTGCCCGCTCGCCAACTAGGTCATACAAATGCTCTAGCACCGGGTAGTCGTATTCGGTTCTACTGCCCGGGCCAAGAGAAGCCACCAGGTCGTCAACCTCTATCGCCCTTCCCGAGCGCGCGCGAAGCCGCTTTTCGAGTTCCTTCTCGGCCGATTTCCTGGCGTCTCGCGCCGCAGCCTCATACTCGCGGGTCCGTAGAACCAGCAGGACTACCTCCTCGTCCGAGATAGTCTCCGCCTGCCCCTCCGCCACGAGCTCCAATGTTGTCACAGCCTCCAATTTCATCCCCCCTTCTGTGTCGTCGCGACCGATTCGCGTTCCCGCAATTCGGCCAACAGGTCGCCTACATGATCGGGAAACCACGAGATCGGCAGTGCCCTCAGCACTTCCCGCAGCGGCAATCTCTCGATCATGGCGCCGACTGATTTCGCTATCTCGCGCTTCGCCCACGCGACCTTGGCCTGGGGCGATTCAACGGGCCCGATGACCTGAAGGTCCGTCATTGTCCTCCGAACCCTGTCCGCGCACCCGTAGCAAAGCCCGATCTCGTCGTCAGTCACGGTGCCCCGCACGCGCACCATCGCCTCTGACTCTTCACATTGATTGCATAGGGACATTCATCTCCTCCTTTCGTTCAACCCTGGATCGTCTGAACCCGATCCAGCTCTTGCAGTCGCGCCTCCAGGCCCGCGATCTGCCCCTTGACAATAGTCCGTTCGATTTCGACGGGGTCCGGGCCGGGCGGCCCCGATTTCTCGGGCTCCTCCTCCCCGAGCAATCGCCCAAGTGCGCTCCGGGGAACGAGTATCCTGCCGCCCAGCCGGACGACGTTCAAGTCCCCGCGCCGAATTGCCTCATAGCAGGTCGAGCGCGAGATTCCCAGATATAGAGCCGCCTCCTCGACGGTCATCGTGGCCTTTTCCACCACTTGATTCACGGTTTTAGCTCCTTACCAGCAGGGGGAGCCGGAGAGGGCACCCGTCACGGCTTGTGATAGACCCGACTCCCCCTGCCGGAAACCGGCCCGAGCCTTGCGGGAGCGCCCCGGGGGAAAGGCAATAGAACCCCGATCCGTCGGGGCGCCCCCTCCGCTCCGCTTCGCTCTGGACCCCCGAACCCAAGGTAGCCGCGACCCGCCAGACCCCTGCTGTTGCCAACGCTAGGTCCCGTTTTGTGCCCCCTGACGGGTCGCAGACTGTTTCCCGAAAAACTCTTGGCCATTGGCCGTCCTACGCCGCGGTCTCGACGGCCACAGCCTTCCCCTTCAGTGATTCGATGGCCGAGATCGCACGACTGAACCATGCCTCGGTCAACTCAACAGCACCCGACTCGACGTCAGTCAGTGTGTTCCTATGACCGAGCCCGAGCGCTTCCGCAAGCCTGGCCTGGGAGACCCGCCCCGCCTTCCGCACCTGCGCAATCGCCAAACCGTAGCCCTTGCTCGGTTCGGGGCTGAGATCGGGGGTGCCTGTAATCGCCGCTACAGCTCTCTCCAGCCATCCTTCCGTGACGCCGAGTCTCTCCAGCTCCACGTCCGTAAGGGTGCTCCTGGTAGACAACCCCAGGAGGCGCAGTGCTCTCATCTGGGAGATCCGCCTAATTCTTCTTGCTCGCAAAACCTCAAATCCGTCCATAGATGTCTCCTTGGCTTCCGGCTGCGCTGCTTCAGATTGCCTGCACGAGAGGCCATACGTATTATACCGCTGCTTCAAGGCGGAGTCAACAACTTCTTTGAAAAAAGTGTGGGGAGATTTTCCCCAGCTATTGCAACCTGCTGCCGCACATGGTATACTGCTATCAGATGGGGGCAGTGCAGACTAGAAGCAGCGGCACACGCGAAGCAGATGAGTCCTAAGTTCAGCGAAGAGTGGGGTGAATGGGTCGGGGCGATACTGGCGCATAAGGGTGTGTCTCCGCGCAAACTCGAGGTGCTGATAGGCGGGGTCGTTTCGGATAGCCTAATAAGCGCGATGGCTTACCAAGGCAAAGTCCCGACCTATGAGACGGCCATCATCTTTGTAGAGGCGATGATCCGGGCCGGGATCTTAGACAAGCCCCAAGCGACCGAGGGGCTACAGGTGGCGGGGTATCCGGCCCCCGAGGGCTGGAAGCGCCCGCTCGATCCCGTCCAGGTCGTTCGGGATGCGTTGAAACGCTCGGCCCCGGAGATTGCGGAGACGACCATCCAGCTCGCGGCAGAGGCAGTCCAGAAAATACTGGAGGAAAACCGAGACACGCCGCAGTAAAGGGGTGCAATGCAATGACACCATTGGCATTCTTCGTGGTCGCTACCTGTCTCGCGGCGTGCCTGATTTGGCCTCTCGTCGAAGCCATATATGACGCCCAGAGGGTGCCCGAGGAACGCACTCGGCGGACCCTGCTCGCGTTCGTTGTTGCTGCCGTAATTCTCGTGAGCGTGGTACTCTATCAGGTGTGGATCGCCAACGGCGTGGGGACCGCATTTGCACGGTAGGACTAATGGGTGATCGGCATGGCCAAAATGATAAACTGTGACAAGTGCGGAGCGCCCAATCCATTCTATCGGAGCGCGTGCTACCGTTGCGGCTCGGGTCTGCCTGCTCCGCTATGTGCCCCGGTCCAACCGCAGGCACCCGCCCCGGCCCGCGCCCACGTGTCATCTCGCGCCGCCTGGTGTGCCTGGGCGGTCATCTTCCTTGTCGTTTACGCATCCCTTCTCCTGCTCACCCGACCGGTGCCGCCGGCCTTGACCGTTCGACAGGTGACGGCCGAGTGCGATCGCTGGAACCATCAAACTGTTACAGTGAGCGGCGTCATCTTTGACGAGGGGCCGGGCGGATACACCATCAGAGACACCGACGCGGATATGCTGACCGCCCTGTCGCAAGCTGCCTTGCGCTACCTGGTCGCCGACGAGAAACGCGTCTATATGTCTGTCACTCCAAGGTTTGAAGGCATCTACCTCTTCGATGCGGTCCAGGTAACGGGCGAGTACGAAGCCTTCAAGAACCTGCTGCACGCGCGCTCAGTGCGGCGTAAATAGTAGAGGAGCACCGACATTAGGCACCGACATGCATGACCCGAAAGGAGTGTGGTTAGAATGTGCAGATCCAGATTCGTAGTCATAACGGTCGGAGTGCTCGTGCTCGTGTTTGGCGCACCCATGATCGGCGCGGCGAAGAAAGCGGTGCGCCCAACGAAGAAGCCGGTCCAGGCCGGGCACCGCCTACGGGGGCACCCTCTCAAGCCGCCAGCAAGCGACCCAGCGACCCAGCACTACCTCGCTGGCGAGAAAGCGTACAAGGCCGCAGACTACGCGACCGCCATCGTGGAGTGGGGGAAAGTGCGGGAAGTCAAGCCGTCAGAGCATATTGAGCGGGTGATCTACTTGGCGACCGATGCGCTCATAAAGCAGGAGGCGTCCCGCCAGGCTTACGGCACTAGGAACTCGAACGCGACAAGGTATGACGACTATGACTATGAGTCGAGACTGCCATCCTGGGGGCCAATATGGAAAGCAGATGCGGCCGGGCGCACAGTGATGGTATACGAGGTACGTCGTCCAGAATCCCAGGGCGGATCCTGGGTGCGGAACCAGGCCGTCTCGGACCGGAACGAGCGGGTCGGCGGTCGCGATATAGACATCGACGTGCAGGCCAGCTTCACTTGGCACCCGGCCCCGATGGTTGGTTGGAGGTCTTACCAATCCTACCAATCCTACCGATATGAGGTGACCACACCCGGCGCCGGCTTCGGCTTTTCGCCGTCTCCCTACGTCGATCCGTTGGATACAGCAAACCGCATGTTCGGGCCGACCAGTCTCTACGGGATTGCGTGGTGACGCCTGCGGTTGTCAACAAGGTGAAGACCTATTATACCGACCAGCTCGAAGAATACGCCGAGGTCCTGTGGCGCGAGCTGCAACTATGCTGCCCCGTAGACCTACTCGCTGTCTGCGAGCACCTGGGCATTGCCCTGGACAAGAGCCCGATGGGTTCCGATCTGTCTGGGATCTGTCTGCACGATGGGCGCAAGCCGATGATCGTCGTCAATTCGCTTGAGATACCAGGTCGCCAGCGGTTCACGGTCGCCCACGAGATTGCAGAACACTTGCTGATCAAGATGCTGGGTCAAGCTCTCGACCCCGGTCGTTCGCGCGTTGACAGAGACCACCGCTGCGACCGATTTGCGGCAGCACTCCTGATGCCTCACTGGTTGATGCGCACATGGTGGGAGGAACTAGCCTCGAACCCGACCGGCCGTGTCGCAGTCCTCGCCGACCGCTTCGACGTGACCAAGACCGCAGTCCGTGTGCGCGCCCGGGAGTTGCGGTTGGTCACGGCTGAAAGCGGACAACGCTATTGTAAACGCTAACGATGTCCGGTTTGCTCAGGAGTAGATGATGAGAGGCCACATCCGCAAGCGGGGCAAGAGCTCCTGGAGCCTGGTTGTTGACGCTCCCCGGGCGGAGGACGGCCGGCGTCGCCAGGTCTGGCGCAGTGTCAAGGGGAATCGGAGGACGGCGGATCGAGAACTCGCCAAACTGCTCGACGAGATCCAGTCCGGAACCTGGATCGAGCCGAGCAAGATGACGGTTGGCCAGTACCTGCACCAGTGGCTCGAGCAGATCAAGCCGGCCGTCAGCCGCAAGACGTTCGAGCGCTATGCCGAAATCGCCAGGAGGAGCCTGATCCCGGCGCTCGGGCCTCATAAACTCGAAGGGGTGCGGCCAATGGCGATTCAGGGATTCTATACCGAGGCCCTCTCGTCTGGTCGCAAGGACGGCGGGGGCGGGCTATCGGCCCGCACCGTCCTCCACTATCACCGTCTGCTCCACAAGGCACTCGCCGACGCAGTGCGCTGGCAGTTGATCGCTCGCAATCCGGCGGATGCCGTAAGGCCGCCGCGGGTAGAGCGCCGCGAGCGGCCAACCTTGAATCTGGAGGAGGTCGGTCGGCTTCTTGCTCTGGCTCGGGGAACCAGGTATTACATCCCAATCCTGCTCGCAGTAGGCTGTGGGCTACGCCGGGGGGAGATATTCGGGCTCGACTGGGAGGACGTTGACCTATCGGCGCGCCTGGTGAGAGTCCGGCGGTCCGTAGAACAGACAGGAGACGGCCTTAGATTCAAGGCTCCAAAATCAGGCCGTCCACGCACCATCAGGATCTCACCGAGCATCGCCGCCGAGCTTCGCTCTTATCGGTCAGAACAAGGCCGAATCCGGGGGCTCGTCTGCTGCCGGGAAGATGGCCAACCGCTGCACCCAGACAGCTTCAGCGGGGATTGGCGGAAGATTCGTGACCGCGCAGGCGTCAGTCACATAACCTTCCACGACCTCCGCCACACCTACGCGATGCTGCAACTCCTGGCCGGCACTCACCCGAAGGTTCTGTCCGAACTCCTCGGCCACTCCACGATCTCGATAACGCAGGACCTCTACGGGCACGTCACGGCCCCCATGCAAGACGGGGCGGCGGACCGTATGGAGGAGTTGCTCGGTCCGATCCTTCGCCGGGTGAATTGATCCGCTTTAGATGAGGCGGAAACTGTTACACAAAAGGTATTGACAAGGTGTTTGAAACGTGCTAGAATAGGGTAAGATAGAAGTGGAAAGCGGCAGAGGCCGCACCTACCACGCGCGGATACCGCGCAAAGGAGGCAGAGATGCACACACTAGAGGTCGAGCAGATCATTGGCGGCAAGCGGTACAACACCGAGACCGCCACGCTCATCGCGGGAGACGACTACTGGGATGGGCACAACTACGAGCGGCGCAATACAAATTGCTTCCTGTTCCGCAGCCGCAACGGCAGCTACTTCAGCCAGCACCGGTCGCAGTGGCAGGGTGCTGATGATGGCGCCCTCACGGCGCACACGCAGGATGAAGCGATCCGGCTCTACGAGCAGTTGCGCGAGAAGCGTCTGCCCTTTGAGGCAGCGTTCCCCGGCGTCAAGGTAGTTGACGCCTGACCGTCGGAGGCAGGGGCCTTGCGAGAGTGAGGCCCTCTCCTCCGGCGGTTGGGCCGGGATACAAGAGAGGAGGAACAGACAATGGGAACAGTAACAGGTCGGGCCGGGAATACAAGAGAGGACGAACAGACAATGGGGTACGTGTTGCACCGGGGCTGCCCGCTAGCCGCTAGGGTCTCGCGGGCAGGCAACCTCGTTGATGCCACTGGCGGGGACGGGCAGGGGCCGGTCGGCGGAGTGTTCTGCCGCCGCGCCGCTGAATCGGGACGGTGGCCCACCATCTATGCTACGCAGGACGAGGCGGGGGCTGCCATCGCGGCGCGAGAGGGTAGTTGTGAGCACAAATGGCGGCCGATCTCGCACGAGGAGAGAGGTTGCCATAAATGCGGGGCCGTCGAGTTTGTGCCCGACATCTGACGCCCTCCCCTGCCTCTGGGGTACGGGGGCAGGGATAGGCCGTTAGGCCGAATAAGAGAGGAGGTAGGAGGATGACACCACGCTCAAGGTTGTGCGACCGCAACGAGCTGAGCACGTTTGACCTGGCAGCGTATCTCGGCGTGCCGCGTGACACGATTCTGAGTTGGCTCAGGTGGGCGCGAATACCCGAACCACGCCGGTTGCCGACGCGAACAGGCCGGGCGGCCTGGAAGCGAGTGTGGACTCGGGTTGAGGCCGAGGAGATCAAGGCCAGGATCAGGCCCGACGACCACTCGGCCCTGATGTTGCCACTTTGTTAGCAAAACCTGGCGGAGAGGGTGGGATTCGAACCCACGGTGACTTGCGCCACAACGGTTTTCGAGACCGCCCGGATAAACCGCTCCCGCACCTCTCCCCCGTCAAGTGCAAAGTGAAAAAGTGCAAAGTGCGCCCCGCGCGTCACTTTACACTTCGCACTTTACACTTTGGACTTTGCTTCTTGGCGCCCTCGGAGGGAATCGAACCCCCTACGCCCTCCTTAGGACGGAGGCGCTCTGTCCAATGAGCTACGAGGGCATCTGGCGCGCTTGGAGGGATTCGAACCCCCGACCTAAAGGTCCGCAACCTTTCGCTCTATCCCCTGAGCTACAAGCGCGCTCTTCCGACAGGTCACAGTATATCACACAGGCACCGCACGGTCAATCAGGTTTGCCAGGCGGACAGCGTTCGGGGATTCGCCAACGGCCTGCTCAAGAAGAAGGTGATCGGGGCTTTCGACAAATTCCACTCGCTGCCGGCTGAGAGCTGACTCCGGCTATCTCATCGCAGCGACTAGACTTTGGGAGTAGTACTTACTTGAAAGATTCTCGACGGCGACCCCGCCGCGCGAGGCCGACGCGTGGATGAAATACCCGCTGCCCATGTAGATCCCACAGTGATCCACATACGGGTTTTTGCACGCAAAGTAGAGCCTATCACCAGGCTGGAGGTCCTCCCACGAGACAGGAGTGCCTACGTTGGCCTGATCGCGTGACACACGAGGAAGGTTGACACCGAACCGGCCGAAGACCGCCTTGACAAACGCCGAGCAATCAATACCGCTCGACGCAGAGCTGCCGCCGTACCGATACGGCACGCCCAGGTACTGGAGCGCCGTCTGCACGATCCCGTTCCCTGCCGGGCGCTCCTCCCATCCTCCCCGGTAGGCATATGTCCCCGTTGCCCGCGGCGACGCTACGACGCCATAGTTGAGCAGTTTGATCTTGTTCGACCGTATCCAGCCGGTGCTGCCATCTATCATCAGCACGCCGTACCACGCGCCCGGACTCGCCACGACCGCAAGCGGTGTGTCCTTGCAGCAGACGGCATAGACTCGCGATCTGGAGCTTTGGCGGGCATAGATGCTGGCCCGGTCGGCTGTCACCAGCGCGACCCTGCCGATGGTCTTCTGAGCCACCGCCTGGGCCGTTACGGTCGTGACCTTTGGCGCGCTCTGTTCCGGCTCTGGCTTTTGAGCCGAGGCCTGAAGGCCGGGCGTTTCAAGCTGCAGCGTGATGACGCCATCTGCCGGCGCAGGTTGGGCATAAGCCAAAAAAGCAAGCGCGCACAGGAGAGTATACTTCAACAACATCTCCTCCGGGTAGTTACGTGAGGCGACCGGCCGCCTCCAGTTCATGATTATCGGACGGGCGGGGGCTTCTTTTCAGACGACAATATTGCCGGGGCTGTTCCCGTCCGGCCAACGGCCTATTCTAACCCACCGCACCGTGGAGGTCAAGCGTCCGGGCCGATCTCACGGGGCTGTAACTATGAATAGGCAATGGCATCATTGGATGCAAAGGAGGTCAGTAGGTCCCTCTCAGATGCTTGGCATGTTCATCGCAACACAGGCACCTCTCTCATCTTAAGTAGTCCTATCGGGTTAAGCCGGTCATATCCTCCGAGGAGAATGAGTAGCCTTCAGTATTGACATGCCAAGAAGCCTTCGACTGCCCCGCGCTTTCCGGTTTCATCTGGAAATGTACGCCAATACTTGCGCCCTCTTCCACATCGAGGCACGCTCCAAGCGGAAAGACCCAGCGTCCCCAGTGTGTGTATTCGTCTGAA
>Ga0315289_10005408_pt1 | contig 18872 bp, 14 predicted proteins | sample YL17G11_40_MG_FD_203452 | JGI IMG/M metagenome (GOLD analysis project Ga0315289, IMG submission 203452) | Sediment microbial communities from Yellowstone Lake, YNP, Wyoming, USA - YL17G11_40 | ecosystem: Environmental > Aquatic > Freshwater > Lake > Sediment | place: USA: Wyoming | collected...
AAAAAATGTAGCGGTTTGATTCATCAAACGATGTCGCATGAATGCGACCGCTACAAAATCGGTCAAGTTAAAAAGTTGATAACCATAAGCGGAACACTCCACCAATCTTTTAAAGGTAATCTAAGACTAAGTCTAAATCATCCACGCCTTCTATGGGAACCGCACCTTCTTGGATCAAATCTTCCACTTTTTGGGAATTCTCTTTTCTGACCACAAATAAAGGTTTCCCTTGTTTTATGGTTATATTCATGGCATCCATGGTTCCGGGACTATCCTCATTCATCTCTACTATGATAACCGCCTGAGACAATCCCACCACGATTCTGTTTCTTGCCATCAATTGACCTACGTTAACCGGAACATTTAAACTGTATTCGGTGATCAAAGCTCCGCTTTTGGAGATCTGTTCTGCCAAGGAAACATTTTCGGAAGGATAAATATGGTTTAAGCCTGTTCCCAAAACGGCATAGGTTTTTCCACCTTCTTTGATTGCCCCGATATGGGCCGAAGAATCGATCCCTCTGGCCAATCCACTCACTACCACCACTTTTCTTTTTGCTAAAACCATCCCTATCCCCACCGCTTTTTCTATTCCCTCTGTGCTTGCGTCGTGGGTGCCTACTACAGCTACAAATAAATCATTCGGAATCGGAAATTCCCCTTTGAAATAAAGAAGCGGTGGAGGATCATCGATCTCCTTTAGGCTTTGAGGGTAGTCATTATCCAAAAGAGTGGAGATACCAATTCCCAGTTTCTCCAGGTATAAGATATGTTCCTCAATTTCAGTTAGAAAATCCCTGGAGTTAAGGATTTCGTCGACCTTCTTGGGGGTCATCCGGGACAAGGACAAAAGCTCCTCCTTGGTGGCTTTATATACGTTCTCCGGGGAGCCGAAAGCCAAAAGAAGCTGTTGAAACGTCTTGGGACCGATCTTGGCTTTCTCCCTCAAGGCTATCACATATTCTCTATATCCCAATTGATCCCTCCGAACACTAATCCTCGCCTAATTAGTTCTGAGACGATGCCTCCCCCTCACCCCCACCCTCTCCCCCAAGGGGAGAGGGGAAAGCGAAGAGAAATCCAGTAGAATGTAAAAAGACTTTCTACGTTTTTATTAGATAAAAGAAATTTCAAACATACCCGGTTTTGGCTAAAACCAAAACGAAAATCTTATCTGCTTTTGCTCGCCTCAAGATTTGACAAATCTGATTTAAGGTGGAACCGGATGCATAAAGGTCATCAAATAATAATATTCTCTTGTCCTCGATTAACCAGGGATCATTTAGACCGAAAGTCGATTCCACATTCTCTTTTTTAATGTCCCTGTCAAAAATTCTTTTTTGTTGACCAGTGATTCTGGTCCTTTTTATCACACCCTTTTCCCAGTGAATTCCCGTTGCCCAAGAAATCCTTTCTGCTAAAAATGAGATCGGATCAAAAGGGCGGCTGGTAAAGGATGGAGGAACAGTAACAATAAAGTCAGATGAGTTCAACAAGTTTCGGCTGTTTATCAATTCTGTCGCCAAATCAGCTAATATCACTCCTGCTTCTTGGTCAAACTGATACTTGAATCTATATAATAACCTTCCCACTGGAGTTTTGTCTGAGTGCGTGCCTACTGTTTCACTGTATTGCCCCAAAGCATAGCCAAAATCGAAACTCCCCTTGAGAGGAATAACATTTAGGTCGGTTAAGGTTACCTTTTCGATTTTTTGTTTGGATTCAAATAAAAAGCCGAATCCCAAGCTATCCAGAAATCTTTTGGTCCTACCCCAAACCACTTTATTTAACTGAGGCAAAAATCTCTTTAGCCGTCAGAAGGTTCAAAGCATAAATTAAATTATCTCTCTTTCTTTCGAAATCGGCAAAAGATTCTTTATTAACCGGTTTTGCCGATGGCACAATCATCTTAAGGGGATTAACATATCTGCCACCAGCTTTAACCCGATAGTCCAGATGCGGACCGGTGGAATAGCCGGTGCTTCCCACATAACCGATTAGGTCTTTCTGACCAACCCTTGTTCCCGTTCTTATCCCTTTGGCAAAGCTGGACAGATGCCCGTAGGAGGTGATAAAACCATTGGAGTGCCTTATCTCAACTACTTTACCCAGACCTTTCTCCCACCCGGCATATTTAATTACCCCATCACCCGAAGCCACCACTGGTGTTCCCAGGGGCGCAGCATAATCGACCCCCCAATGAGGACGATAGACCTTGAAGATAGGATGAAGTCGACTATAGGAAAAACCAGAGCTTATCCTGCGATAATTTAAGGGAGATTTCAGAAAGGCTTTCTTTAAAGATTTGCCTGAAGGATCATAATAATCTTTATGCCCGGTGGGATCTTGATATACCACCGCCGTATGGGTCCCGCCAAAGGCGGGACTATATTCGGCGGCTAAAATATCACCATACTTTACGAACTCACCGTTTTTATTATATTCTTCAAAGATCAGTCGAAAGCTGTCACCCTTTTGGGGCTCGGTCAAAAAATCTATGTCCCACTCGAATATCTCAGTGAGTTTCAAAATCAACTCTGGATTTTCGCATAAATCTATCATCGATTCCCACAGGGAATTTTCTATTTCTCCCTTCATCGACTTAACTATGTGATTAAATTCAACCGGGACCATGGAAGCTTTGAGTTTGCCATCTTGTCCGCTCACCTCATATTTTTCCTCCATTCCTTTCTGATACTCAAAAAACAGGATTGAATCTGGGGTTGCCACCAATCTATAAGAATCCCGGGGCAAGGATTTCTTTAAGTTGAACACATTGCTTAGAGTCGAGGTAAGCTGATGGATAAGCTCAATTGGCACTCCCTTTTTCAACAAAGAGAGATATAAAGATTCATTTCTATCCAGCTCTCCTTGAAAAATGCAGGCCAGGTTTGGGGTGTTTGGGTCATGTTCTTTGAGGTTTTTCTGTAGTTGAGGTTCAAAATTGTTTAGCCGAGGTCCCAGTTGAGTCAAAACAAAAAGAAAAACCAAAAAAGAGAATATCTTTACGATTTTCCTTTTGCCAGGCAATTTAAAGCTCATTTCTCCGCTCCTTTCCTATGGTTGTCCCCAAAATTGTCTTTATGGTTCAATCCTTAGCAAATCAGCACAAAATCAACGTGTCTCAAGATCCTGCGGACAGTTCCCAGCCCATTTGGGCTGAAGCTCCAAAACCCGACTAAAGTCAGTGCGAATACCTGGCTAAAGCCAGTTAGAACAATAACAAGGTTTTTGCTATCTCTAAATCTTGAGGACACCACAGTCTCCTCCACTAATGGGTCTCCGAAAATACGTCTGCCGAGTATATGTAGATTTCCGCATCTTCACCTTTCCAGCAATTAGGGTCATCAATACCCGCTTTGAAGCAGAGCTCATTTAGGAAAGTAATCCGATCCCAACCTTGCTCGGTGGCTACTTGTGGGAGAAAGACCCCTTGGCAGACCCCACGATAGCAGGGTTTTTTCAATAAAATCCCGTGCTTGCCGATCTCGATTTCATTTATATCCTTTATCTTTTTTAGAGGGGTTAAGACCGAAATTTCCAGCTCCAATTTATCCAGCTCCTCCGGGGTAACTGGCGGAAATCTGGGGTCGTTTAGGGCGGCTGCCTCTGCCATCTCTTGGACGGTAATATAAAGGGGTTTTATGGCTTCGATATAACCGATGCATCCTCTCAATTGACCATGTTCTTTGATGGTAACAAATGCACCCCGATTCTCTTTCAAAATGGGGGAATCAACTTTAAACTCCGAAAGTTTTTCTCCCTTAACTTTACCCTCGATGGTCTTTCGAGCAATGTTCAAGAGAACTTTCTTATCTTCTTCTGAAAGTCCTAAACTGACTCCAACTTTTTTCACCTCCGATTTCATCTTCTCTTTTTTCGGATTTGCCTGGGAATTATAGATCACCGCCGCCATATATCCCACAATGCGTGAATTCCGATCTCCCACGATGTCACCTGAGTTGGCATATTTTACCACCATCGCTTTGTCCGCTCCCAACATCCTGGCGGTAATTAAAGTGGCGATCATGGGGAGTGAGCCACAAGCTTCGCACCTTCCTTTAGCTATGTCTTCATATAGTCCTCCGGGATCAAAGGAACTCACTCGTTCTGCTACTCTGCGATCTAGCTTCACCGCTTCATCATAAGTATGATCATGGGACAGGTCAGAGGAAGCCACAATCAGGGCATTTTTTCCTTTTAGCGAATTTGCCAATGCCGTTGCCAGCGCCTCACAAACTTCATAATCATGTTCTGAGATTTCTGGGTAAGGAATGGCGAGCATTATCGGGACGAGATTAAAATGCCCTAGCACGATTTGGAGGAATGGAAGCTCCACTTCCAGGGAATGCTCCCCGTACCTTCCAATTGGCGCATGCCCGCTGTCTGACAAAAACACTAAATCATTCTGCTGGGTGATCCCCCGGCACAATTGGGTATCCACCGGAATCGTGCCCAATGGCGTCTGGTAAGCGTCTCCATCGTACACCGAGGCACCAGACAATCTGACATAATGACTTGGTGCAATTACCACTACGATGTCGTATTTCATTCCCTCCAGAACTTTGTAGGCATAAGCAGCTACTGGTCCGGAGAAAGGATAACCTGCATGTGGCGAGATCAGCGCCAGGATCTTGCCAGGGATCGGTTCCTTTTTGGCTTTTTTGAAATACTCGCCTATTTCTTTAGTCAACTCCAGTGGGTCACCAGGATAAAACTGTCCCGCCACTGCGGGCTTTCTTACTTGTCCCATTTTTAATCCTCCCTCCTTCGTGGCATCCTCTGCCCCCGCTTTCGAATTTGATTGTTTGCCACAGTTTGAAAGATAAAGAAAGATAAACAAAAATACAAAAAGAAAATTCAAATTCCTTTTCATTTCTTTACACCTCGATTTGGTCTGGGTTCATCTGCAATAGACTCCCCGTAGTTTATCAACAGATAAAACACACTAAAGAATACTACCTCTAAAATCCTTTCCTCTGTGAGACTTTGTCTTTTCTGCTACTCCAATGCATACTTTTTATAGATTCTTATTTTTTTATCCTTATCGTACCATCTTACCAGACAAATGTTGTGTGCTTTCAATTTATATCGGGGATGATAATTCTCCAAATCTTTTTTAGCTCTTTTAAATTTACTTTTAGTGAGGTCTTCGTGGGCCAGGGTTACGTGAGGATGCCAATTTTGAGGAGAATAAAGCTTGAAGGTTTGGGAACAATATTTTCGCAATAACGCATCAATTTTTTTGTGAATCCTTTGCAGGTTTTTTGTTTGGATGACCTCCCAGAAGATAACCCGATCAGGCTTTTCAAAGGTATTTATTCCTTCGATCCTTATGAAAAAAGGTTTTATCTGGAGAGATAGCTTTTTTAAATTTGTGTCAATCTCTTTAATATCTTCACCTATCCCTCCTTGAAAACCAAGATGAGGGTGAGGGAAGTTTTGAACTGCTTTGGAAGCATACTCTTTTTCGAAAAACCGCCACATCCTTTTGATCTCTTTATAGGCGTCCCCCTCCAGAATTGATACGACTCCGAGTTTGATTGATCTCATTTTTATATCTTAAAGTTTGCGGTTTTATGGTAAATGTGCGAAAGACCTGTGTTTTTCTAATACAAGCCCAACTACTCCTGATACAATGCTACCCCCTCTCCCTAACCCTCTCCCACAAGGGGAGAGGGAAGTATGTATGAATCTTAAAGGTAGAGGAAATCAAGGTGAATATAAAATTTTGTGCGTTTGAATTAGTAAAGGTGCCGGATCGAAAATGAAACCCATATGGGGACATAGCGGCCTGCGCCATTTTCTATGTTTTCCTTTTCCTGATTTTTTTCGCTTTTTTCTTCGTATCTATAGCTAGCCTTAACACTTCCTCCATGGTCTGAGCAAAGACAAATTTTATTTTCCTTTTGATCTCATCGGGGATTTCTACCATGTCTTTTTGATTCTCTTTGGGCAGAATTATGGTTTCTATGCCAGCGCGATAGGCGGCCAAAGCTTTCTCTTTGAGTCCTCCGATGGGCAGGATTCGACCTCTTAAGGTGAGCTCGCCGGTCATGGCTAATTTTGGCTTTACCGGTTTCTCGGTTAGAAGGGAAGCAATGGCACAAGCCATGGTGACTCCGGCAGAGGGTCCATCCTTGGGAATCGCTCCCGCCGGGACATGCACATGAATATCATATTTTTCAAAGAAATCCGGAGAAATCCCTAAGTTTTTGGCAGTGGATCGAATATAAGACAAGGCGGCTTGCACCGATTCCTTCATCACCTCCCCCAGATGTCCGGTCAGGGTCAAGGTCTTTTTGCCCTTCATCTTGGTAGCTTCCACAAACATTATATCTCCACCGGTTTCGGTCCAGGCCAATCCCGGAACCACCCCTACCTGAGGGCTTCTCTCTACCACCTCCAGAAAATACTTTATCGGTCCTAAATATTGGTCAAGATTTTGAGGGGTTATCTCCAGTTTTTTCTTTTCACCCGAAGCCACCATTTTGGCTACCTTTCTGCAGATGGTAGCGATCTCCCGATCCAGGTTTCTAAGTCCCGCCTCTCGGGTATAGTCGCTTATGATCTTTTTTATACTCTCATCCTGGAAACTTAGATTCTTTGTCCCAAGACCATGATTTTCCAGCTCCTTGGGGATGAGGTATTTTTTGGCAATCTGAAGTTTTTCTAAATCCGTATATCCCGGGAGCTCAATCACCTCCATCCGGTCCCTTAAAACTCGAGGGATGGGATCCAGGATATTGGCGGTGGTGATAAACATCACCTTGGAAAGATCGAAGGGAACATCCAGATAGTGATCAGAGAAAGTATGGTTTTGTTCCGGATCTAAAACTTCTAAGAGGGCGGAAGCGGGATCGCCTCGGAAATCCTGCCCGATCTTATCCACCTCATCCAACATAAAGACGGGATTATTGAAACCCGCCCTTCTGATTCCTTGAATTATTCTTCCGGGAAGCGCTCCGATATAGGTTCTTCTGTGCCCTCTGATCTCTGCCTCGTCATGCATGCCTCCTAAGGATATGCGATTGAACTTCCTTCCTATGGCGCGAGCGATGGACATGCCCAGAGAGGTTTTTCCCACTCCCGGAGGACCAACAAAGCATAAGATAGGTCCTTTCATGTCGGCCTTCAACTTTCTAACCGCTAAATATTCCAATATCCTTTCCTTTACCTTCTCTAAATCATAATGATCCTCATCCAAAATCCTCTTTGCCTTTTCGATCTCCAAGACATCCTGGGTGCCTTTGCTCCAGGGGAGGGCCGTAAGCCAGTCCAGGTAGGTTCGAGAGACCGTATATTCAGCCGCCGCCGGGTGCATTTTGGAGAGTCGATCCAATTCCTTTTCAGCGGCATCTAAAGCTAAAGGAGGCATCTTGGCTTCCTTTATCTTCTTCTTAAACTCGTCCAGCTCCGCGGTTCTCTCGTCAGTTTCCCCCAATTCCTTTTGAATGGCTTTAAGCTGTTCTCTCAGTATGTATTCTTTTTGGATTTTACCCATCTCGGTAGCGGCTTGAGATTGAATTCTGCGGGAAAGCTCCAAAACCTCCACCTCTCTATTTATATGCGTCAGGACTTTTCGCAGTCTCTCCTTGACATCGAAGATCTCCAAAAGCTCCTGTTTTTGAGCTACATTTATGTTCAAACTGGAGGCAATTAAGTCCGCCAACCTGCTGGGATCGTCGGTATTGATGGCAGTTATTTGCAGCTCTTCAGATAAATAGGGAGCTAAATCTACCACTTTCTTCAAAAGGTCCAAGATGTTCCTGATTAGAGCCTCCGTTTCCACGGTTTGCTCCACTTTATCCTTTATGATATCCACTTTAGCCACCAAATAAGGATCGGTCTTAACGAAAGTTTTTATTTTGACTCGGGATAATCCTTGCACCAGAAATCTGACGCTTCCGTCCGGAAATCTTAACATTTTTAAAATCGACCCGGCTGTTCCCACATGATAAATATCTTCCGCTTTGGGATGTTCTTTCTCCGAACTTCTTTGAGCAAAAAGCCCGATCACCTTTCCTCCCATCAAGGTTTCGTCAATAAGCCGGGCATATCTTTGTTCGGTTATGATCAAAGGAATGATCAAATAAGGAAAGACCACGGTTCCCTTGATGGGAAGGATGGAAAGCTCCTCCCCGATTTCCTTGATCTCCTCAACCTTTTTATCATTTTCCATAAGCAATGTCCATTTCCTCACTTTAAGAGTTTTTTGTCTTTCGGTTATCGTTGCAAAAGCTCGTATCGAAACTCGAAGCTTGAAACTGGTGTAATGTCCTGTAAATGACTTAACGTAAAGGCATCCATTGAACCCATAATAGTAAGGTCAATCATTATAAGGAAGCGTTAGGAACATCACCCTAGGTTAGAAGGCCTTCAAGTCTCCAGATTCTTTGATATCCAGCTTCGATACCAGCTTCCTAACCGTCAAACCAGCTTCGAGAGCTTCACTATTCTATCTCTATTTTAATTTCTTTAGCTTTTGACCTTTTACCTTCCTTTTGGTTGAGCCTGATCTCCAGATAACCATCCTTATACTCCGCCCTAACGCTGTCGGGATCTATTGATTCAGGGAGATAAATGTTTCTTTCAAACATCCCGTAATTTATCTCCATGTTTCGATAAAAGGTCTTATGGGCTAAAGCTTTTTCTTGCCGGTCACCCCTGATCACCAACACGTTATCTACGAGGGTGACATTCAAATCTTTCCGCTTCATCCCGGCAATCTCCATTAAAACCACCACCTGGTTTTCGGTCTCAAACACGTCCGTGGGGGGCCTCCATAACCTCTGGGCGGTTAAAACTGGAGAGTGTTTGATCTTATAGAAATGATCAAACAATAAGTCCATCTCCTCTTGAATCCTTCGCACATCTTTGAAAATATCTTTTTTAAAATCGTCCATAAATTACCTCATCCATTATAATCTTTTATCTTCGCTAAATACGTTTTTACTACGTCATCGACGGTTTTCTTTTCTCCTTTAAACGGTGTATACTCTGGCATTTTGTTACGATTTTGAGTCCGAGGTCTTTGATTTAAGTAAAGCTCCATGTTTTCAACCTTATGCAAACGGTGAAATAGCCGGCGTCTTTTCACCATGAGCCTATGAGTATATATTCTTATTACTGTTTGGACGTTCCAACGGTTTGCCGGTGTCTTTTATCTTTTTATAGATATTTATCATAGCAATAAAATAACGTGGAATCCTTTTTATGGCAACAATCTTTTTTCAGTCTTAAGTAACAACCCAAGCCAATCTTTAAGGAAAGTTGAGCTTTATTCTAACTCTATATTCACGTTTTTCAATAACTGCTGGACCCTTTGATAATCTTTTGGATTCCGTTTGAGGTAAGCTTGAAAAAACGGAATAACCTCCTCGGGCTTTCCCATTCTCTGATAGGTGGAGGCTAAATTTTTATAAGCTTCAAAATAATCCGGGTTTATCTGGATTGCCGACTTAAGCGCTTCCAGAGCCTCCGGGTAATCCCCCATTTCTGCGAGCAATCCTCCTAAGTTACAGTATGTTTTGAAATAATAAGGATCCAGCTTTATTGACATTTGATACTGTTTTCTGGCTTCCTCATATTCTCCGAGACGGACAAGGGCGGCTCCCAGATTATTGTAAGCGTTCGCAGAAATTGGATTCAACTGGATCGCCTTTTTAAACATGGGTATAGCCTCTTGATATTTTCCCAATTTTGCATAGCAGATTCCCAGGTTCACCACGTAACGTTCATTTTCTACCGCGGATACTCCCTTTTTCCATTCCTCCAGCTCCTCATTGACCATTCCTCTATCCCGATAGTATATAGCTAAGATCTCATGTCCATATCCGCTTCTTTTCACATCCAGGTCCAATAGATCTTTGAATCTTTCCACTCCTTTATCTTCTCGGGCATTCACATATATCCAGGGGAGAGTGGAAAAAAGGGCAGTGAAGGTCACCGCCATTATGATATAATTTAACTTCCTGATCTTGGCTTGCCTAAAATAACCAAACCCCAGATAGATCGCCAAGAGGGTATAGCCCAAGCCGGTGGACGAAAAAAGATCCCAATCTCTGGTATAGCCTAATTTAGGATCCATGAGGAAGGCGAACATAACTGAAAATAAGGTCACAATCGAAAAGAAGGTGACCACCTTGTCTTTAAAATTAACCTTTTTTGCAAAGAAGATCACGATCACCCAAAGAATTATTCCAACGGGCGAGAGCAAAAACTGTTCATTTATTATATCGACCAGATGCGCAAAAGAAAAAAGGGAATAGGGATCTTTGGGGGTTCCAAATAACGATATAAAATAGGTGACCGGACTGATTTTGTTGGGATTTTGGATGCTCAAAATAAAAAGACCCGTCCCCACCAGCAAAAATATGAGCGTTACACTAAATATACTTTTGAGATTGTATCTTTTTTCTTTTCTTTTAGATTTGGCAATACATAGATAAATTAAAGAAGGTAGAAGATAGAGTGCAGAAAGATGGAGGCTGACAGAAAAGATCAAAGTCAGGCTGGGGAAAAAAAGACTGCATTTGCCCTCCAAAAACCATAAGGAAAATAAAAAATAAGCCATTATCCCTATATATACCAAAGTGTAACTTTCCACATAACCGAAGAAAAGCTGGACCGATCCCATGCTAACTAAAAGCATGAAGGCGAAAACTTTTTCCTTGTTCTCTTTTCCTAAAAGATGGGAAAGCCACAAAGCCAAAAATACAAAAAAGGCACCGGCTATACAGCTGATCAAGGCATAAGTTTGGTATACGTCCAATTTCAATAGCCTATAAGCCAAAGCATGCAAATAAAAGTCCAAGGGCTCGGTGACCGAAAGCTTCGTTTTTGCCACAATCTCGCTTCCCCTCAGAGAACCATCACCTAAAAGATGGGACTGGGCTTTAAAGACCCAAAACAGTATTGTGCTGACCAAGCTGAAAAAAATATATTTATAATATCTATTTATCCTTTTGAGATTCTTTTCCACCAGATTGAAGAATCCGGCAAATACATCATAAACTATTCTATTTACTTTTGGGACTAAAATGAGAAAAGCTAAAAGGATTATTATCCCGCGAGGAATAAAAGAGACATAGGCCAATTGATTTACCCCCCATAACCTTTCTTTAGGGAAAAAAGAGGATACCGCATGAAGAAAAATTAAAAGGGTACAAGCAAAAAACACAATTTTTTCCAGTTTGGTCATGCCAATTCTTTTGAATAAAGTTATCGCCTTCCAAAATTTTTAAGGTCTGACTCCCTTTTCTTTTCCCTTCAATTGCTTAATGATCTTTTGAACGAAATCACGATCCTGGGCTTGCGGTTCATATTTAAGGTAAAGCTCCAGATATCTTATTGCTTCTTCATTTCCTACCGAATCAGCACAAACCATTCCTAAGTTTCGGTAATTGGGGATGTAACTGGAGTCTGTCTCCAGTCCTTTCTTGAAAGCCTCTTTTGCTTCTTCATAGGATTTTAACTTAAAGAAAAAGAACCCCAAGTTCTCATAATACACGGGATTGTCAGGTTGAAGCTCAATCGCCTTCTGGATCTGCTGTTTAGCCTCTTCATATCTTCCTAAAGACACATAGACTTTACCTAAATCAGAATGAGTCAGAGGATCGTTGGGATCTTTAGCCAAAATTTTTTCCAGCTGCGAAGCCGCCTCCTGGTATTTGCCCGCCTCGATCAAAGCCACTGCCAGGTTTTTGAGGTAGCGTGGTTTTTCGAATAGGGCTATGGTTTTCTTCCACTCCTCGATTTCTTTCTCCTTCTGATTGTGATTCCTATAATAATAAGCCAGCTCCTCATGCCCCAGAGCACTTCTTTTTCCATCCAACTCCAATATTTGAGCAAGCCTTTCCACTGCTTCTTCCTGGGTCGCATTCACGTAAATCCAGGGTAGGGTGGAGATGAGCGCGGTTAGAATCAAAGGCAAAGTTATATATCTGAGCCTTTTTAACCCTGACTCTTTCAAAACGTTAAGGAATAAATAGATTCCCAAAATTGTGTACCCCAAACCGGTGAAAGCAAACAAGTCCCAATCTCGAGGATATCCCAATTTCGGGTCAACTAAAAAAGCAAAAACAAGGGCACAAAGGCTTACCATCAAAAGAAAAACGACTTCCCTCTTTTTGAAATTGATCTTTTTTAGGAAGAACAAAACCAAAATGATCCAAATGGGAATTCCCAATGGTGAGATCAAAAGCTGGTGGTTAAAAAAATCGAGAAGGTGCGAAAAAGAAAAAAGAGAATAGTAGTTTTCATTTGCCCCCAAAGGGAAGATCAAAAATGAATTGAAATCGGTCTTTTTCGGATTGTAGTGACTCAAAATCAAAAGACCTCCACATACGAAAAGAAACAAAAGAGCCATCTTGAAAATACTGGCTAAAGAAAAAATTTTGTTTTTAGCTTCCATTTCTTGCGACCTTTTAGCTACGCTTAGATAGAGAAGGGAGGGCAGAAATAAAATCGCTGAAAGATGGAGGGCTACGCTAAAAAGAAAAATAAGACTGGGCCAGAAAAGCCCGCATTTTCCTTTCAAATAATACAGGGAAAAAAGAAGAAAGCCGGCCAAAGCTACATACATCAGAGTATAACTTTCCACATATCCGAAGAAGAGCTGATTTGCCCCCATGGTGACCAGGACCGAAAAGACCAGTAATTTGTCTGGCGCCTCTTTTCCCATCAGGTTGCTCAAAAGCAAGATCAAAAAAACAAACACCACTCCCGCCAAACAGCTCAAAATTGCATAGGTGGTAAAAGGATCCATCTTCAAAAGCCTTGAGAGAAAAGCATGCAAATAGAAATCCAAAGGCTCGGTTGCTGAGAACTTCCACCCGGCCGAAATCTCACCCACCCTCAGGTTGCCATCACCCAAAAGGTAGGTCTTGATTTTAAATATCCAGAAGGGAAGAAAACTGACTAAGCTGATTAGAGCATATTTATAATATTTATTTACTCTTCCTGAGCCACTTTCTGCCAATCCTAATAATTTAGCTAAACCATCAGCGATGAATCTGTTTACCGGCGGAATCAAGATCACAAAGCCCAATGCGATCAAAAGCCAGCGTGTAAAAGGAGGCACATAATGAAGTAGATTTAATCCCCACAGTCTCTCTTGGGGGAAAAAGGAGGCGACCGCATGAGCTAAAAGCAGAAAGGCACAAGCTAAAAATATAACCTTTTCAAGTTTTGTCATACGTTGAATCTAAAAAATATCACATCACCATCTTGCACCACATAATCTTTCCCCTCTAATCTCAAGGACCCTTTTTCTTTTGCCTTATGGATCGAGCCCAGCTCCCAGAGTTTATCGAAGCCTATCACCTCCGCTTTGATAAATCCCCTTTCCATGTCGGAATGCACGACTCCCGCAGCTTTTATGGCTTTAGTTCCCGAAGGGATAGTCCAAGCTTTGACTTCATTTTCATTGGCGGTAAAAAAGGAAATCAAATCTAAAAGCTTAAAGGAGCTATCTATTACTTTATCGACCGCCAGCTCTTCTATGCCCAGATCATCCATGAAAGCCTTTTTCTCTTCCGGCTCTAACTGGCTTAATTCCATCTCCAGTTTTCCACAGACCGAACAAACCTGAACTTTTTTTCGCTTTAGAAATTCGGACAACTCCGACTCCAAGTCATCTTTGATTTTTATCTGCTCCTCATCCAGATTCAATATCAGAAGCATGGGCTTTAAAGAAAGGAAGCTATATCCGCGCACCAGCTTCGCCTCTTCAAAAGAGAGCTCCACCTCCCTCAAAGCGATTTCTCTATCTAAAGCATCTTTAAATCTATGCAAAACCTGCAACTCTCTTTTGTCTTCTTCGCTTTTGGACGAAGTTACCGTTTTATCTAAACGTTTCAATCTTTTTTCTATTATATCCAAATCGATCAAGATCAGGTCTAAATCCAGGCTTTTTATATCTCTTTTAGGGTCAATCGAACCGGAGACATGCATGACGTTTGGGTCTTTGAATAACCTCAGCACATGTGCCAGTTCATCCACCTCTCTTAAGGAGTGATAGAATTCTCCTTCCGATCCCTTCTCTTTGGTTTCCTTTACCAAGCCCGCAACATCAATGTATTCAACCTCTGCTGGGGTAACCTTCTTGGGATTGTATAATGGAGCAAGTTTATATAATCTTTCATCTGGAACTTTGATCACGCCCCGATTTGCTTCCTTTGCTCCCAAAGAGAACTCGCCGGTTTTGGCAGAAGCACTAAGGGGAGCCCGACTATTCCAATTTTCATGATTCTTTTTCCTTGATGAGTGGTTAGCTCTTTGCAAGCGGTGGTGAGTTGTATCTGGAGTGTCAAGTCTCAAGATCCTGCGGACTTTAGCTTGACCTGGTCTGGCTAAAGCCAGACACTCCAGACAGAGATCTCACACCTCACCGAATATTTATTTGACTTATATTCTGATAAATAAAATCTGGTTGAAATTTTTTATTTAGAGTTTTTAAGATTTCTTCATCCTTATATTTGCCGGAGGTCACGAAGACCGTCTTCATCCCTAACTTTTTTGCGCCCAACAAATCGGAGAGGGGATCATCACTTATCATCATGCACTCTTCAGGTTTTGCCCCAAACTTTCTTAAAATCTCACGAAAAAATGTGGAATTGGGCTTGCCAAAAACTTTTGCCCTTTTTTGGCAAGCGTATTCCAAAGCCTTAACCACCGCACCCACAGAAGGAGAGAGTTCTCCTCTCTCATCTTTATACAATCTATTTTCGTGAAGGGCTAATAAATATGCATTGTTTTTCGCCAAAGCATTGGTGGCGATTTTCAGTTTTTGATAATCCAAAGATGTGTCCAAGCCGACCAGCACCGCCTCTGTGTTCTCATCTTCTTTTGCCTCGATTTCATTTTCATTTAAAAAAGTTTTCAATTGAGAATTGCCTATCACAAAACAGCTTTTGATCTTTTTAGCCTTTAGCCAATTCAAGGCAGCGGATATACATGTTACTAAGTTTTCTTCATTTACGTTAAAACCTAAATTTCTTAATAAACCTAAAAGGTCAGCTGGTTTGTGAGTTGTATTATTGGAAACCAAAACAAATTCTCGATCTTTTGATTTTTCTGACATAGTCAGATCCGCCTCTGGCAGAAAAGAATTTATCCAGTTGATTGCTCCCTCTATGGGGACGAAGGATTTGTCTTTGACTATGGTTCCTTCAATATCTATTAAATAAAGGTGGCTCATAACACTTGTATGCTATACTATTTTTACTCTCTTGTCAACAATTTTGATGGGCTTTCCAAATATAGAATTTTTATTGTCGGATATCCCCCCACAGGGAAACCCGACCTAAATTTGGTTCGCCTGATGGTTATCAACTTTTTAACTTGACATCCCTAGCAACTACATATTGTTCTAACTGACTTTAGTCAGGTTTAGGTAACGCCACTAAAGTGGCTGAGAACTGGACCTTGATCTTATGTGGAATCAGAGTGTGTTAACTTATTTGGTTGAAGAGCATAAGGCGAACACTCCAGATTTTGGTAAACAATTTCTTCATTCCTTCCACCCCGGAGATTTTGCATTTCGCAGCCGCCACGTAATTGGCGAAATTGACAGATTTTATTAAATTCTTCGTGTGCATATAGCAGATCAAAAAACCGGCAGAGAAAACATCCCCACATCCGGTGGCATCTTTGAACCTTCTAACCTTCAAACTTTCAAACCTTCTAACCTTACCATCAAAAATCAGCAGAGAGCCTTCTTCTCCCAAAGTGACCAACACTGCTTTTGGTCCCAAATTCAAAATGTATTTTCCGAATTCCTTAATCTCTTGGTATGATTTTAAATTTCTTTTAGCCAGTTCTTTCATTTCAGGTAGGCTCATCTGCACTAGGTTCGCTTGCTTTATCCACTCTCTCCAATTCTTTGGCGCATCAAAATATCTTTTTCCCCCGCCAAAGGCGGGGTCAAATCCTAAAGTCAAGCTGTGAGCATCTATAAAAATCAAGCTATCTGTGTTTTTTTGTATCTTTTTCAACGTTTCCAGCGAAAGATCAAAACCCGAGATAAAATTGACCAGTATCACATCCGCTTTTAGAAACGGTTTGATTTGAGAAAAACTCAAAGGTGGAACTCTATTTTTTAGAATTTCTTCTCTTTGATTTTCCTGGTTAATTGAAAGAAAAGCATGGTTGTTTTTGCAGTTGACTTTTTTAATTCCTCCCAGCTCTACATTATTGCAATTTTTCAGACGTGATATAACTTGACTATACACATCGTATCCCAGATTGCATACAGGATATATCTCTATTCCCTCTCTGCCTAAATAAGACAAAGATAAAATGTTGTAAAGTATTCCGCCGAAGCTTTCGGTCTTTTTTCCATCAGGGAAGATTATAGTATCTTTGTTTATGGTGCCAATGACTGCGATTTTGAATTTGTCCATTCTTGAAATTAATGACGCAACACAAGTGTCGCTACTCCGGGTTTTATATCACCCCTCACCCTATCCTCTGCCCCAAGAGGATGTGTCAGAATTTCGGTTTTTGTAGCCGCAGACTTTAGTCTGCGAAATCGAGATGTTAAATTCCAATGACTTACGTCCATATGGACGGCTACAACCTCAAAACACAATTATGACACAGTCTCCAAGGGGAGAGGGGATTTTACAGGTCTGCCTGAAGGCAGACACTCCAGCTATGTTATCCGTTTAATCCGTTGACGTTTTTCTCTCCCCTGAGGCAAGAAGGGGGTCTCGCTACTCCTGAATATTTATTTTGGTCAAAAGCGCTTCGAAGACTTCTGATGTGGTGATTTCGGTCACACATTTGAAATGCTTTTTGGGACATTTATTTTTCCCGTGAATTCCACAAGGACGGCAGTCCATTTTTTTCTCGATGATCAGATGACCCTTGCCATAAGGGGCAAAACCAAATCCCGGGATGGTGGAGCCAAATATTGCTACTACCGGCTTCTTCATGGCAGAGGCGATATGAACCGGGGCACTGTCGTTAGACAAAATCACCTTACATTTGGACATGATTGCGGCTGATTGCAAGATGTTCGTCCTTCCTGCCAAGACTACAGGCTTTTCCTGCATAAGATTTGCAATCTCCAGACAGAGCTTTTCATCCTCCTTTGACCCCAGAAAGATCACTTTGGCACCAGCCTTTTTAATTAGAAGATCCGAAACTTCAGCAAATCTCTCCGGTAACCATCTTTTAGTTGCCCATATTGAGCCCGGGGCAATCCCCACGATCTTCTCATTTTCCTTTATTCCTGAATCTTGCAATAATTCTTGAGCATAGGAAAAATCTTGAAAGCTGGGAAAAAGCTCAGGAGTCTTGTCCAAAATATCGCCGGTGAAATCGTCCAGAAGGGAAAGATTGCGCAGGACTTCATGCCAATTGCTTTGATAAGTCACCTTTTGGGTGAATAGAAAAGAGCCTGAACTTTTATCAAAACCGATCCTTTGAGGAATTTTTGCAAAATATGCCAAAAGTGCGCTACGCAAATACCTGTGTGGAATTATGGCTAAATCAAAGTCTTTCTCTTTTACATATTTCACCATCTTAAAGAAATTCTTAAGCCCCTTATCCTTTCTTCTTTTGTCATAAACAATAACTTCATTTAGGTGAGGATTATTCTCCAAGATGTTTTTGGTTTCAGGAATCAACAAAAAAGAGATGAAAGAGTGAGGAAAAAGCTTTCTGGTGGCTTTGATCAAAGGGGTGCAAAGAATCACGTCCCCTAAAAAAGCGGTCTGAATAATCAAGATTCTGCTGACCATCACTTGGGATCCTTTGGCCATTGTAGTAGATTCTCGAGCTTAGAAATTAATACGAAAGCAGTGAAATTTTTTTATATTCTGTTTGATTCCCCCTCACCCTTACCCTCTCCCCAAAGGGGAGAGGGCACTTTATATCAATGCAGATACATCTAACAACTTGGGCGCAAGTCTGCCTAAAGGCAGACACTCCAATAGCTTACAGTTTTAATCCGTTACCTCCTAACTTCAAGACGGACAGGGTTTGGGAATTCCAATTCCCGAACCAACTTAGAACGAATATGTATCCCTCTCACCCTAACCCTCTCCCACCAGGGGAGAGGGGACTCTATAGGTCTACCTGAAGGCAGACACTCCATTGGTTTACAGTTTTAATCCGTCCATCCGTTCAATCCGTTGACCGTTTCTTCTCTCAATACTCATCCCTGGTGCTTTTCCAGCGGCGGTGGGGCCAGAACCAATGATCCGGATATTTGCGTATGTAATGCTCCAAGATAGAGGTATAAGCTTGGGTTAATTTTCGAATATCATCCTCCTTGTTCTCGCTCTTCTCAATGAAGATGGGCTTTTCTATGACGATCTTCTGCTTCTTTTTATTCCCTCTAACAATAAATCCTAAGATTATGGGTGCATTCATTTTTAGGGCAAAGGCGGCTGGACCCTTGGGAGTTGAGGCGGGGCGATTGAAGAAATTGACCACGGTCCCATCATTTCCCGCATCCTGATCAGAGAGCATGGCAACGAACCGGTTATTCTTCAAAGCTTTGATTACCCCCTTGGCGGCTGCCCCCATTTTGATGATTCCGATTCCCATAGATTTCCTATAATCGTTCATCAAATCATCTACTAAGACATTATGCTGTTCTCCTACTAAAAAATCGACTGGATATCCCCTTTGGCAGGTAGCTGCCCCCATCAGCTCCCAGCTACCGAAATGACCTGCCACCACAATTGCTCCCTTTCCTCTCTTTAATGCCTCATCGAAATTCTCCGCCCCTTCAAATTCCACTAATTTTGAGATTTTCTTCTTATTCAGAGAAGGGAATAAAGAGTATTCCACTAAGGATTTTCCTATGTTCTTATAAGCACGGCGCCCAATTTTCCTCAGTTCTTTAATATCCTTTT
>Ga0315289_10005410_pt1 | contig 18871 bp, 21 predicted proteins | sample YL17G11_40_MG_FD_203452 | JGI IMG/M metagenome (GOLD analysis project Ga0315289, IMG submission 203452) | Sediment microbial communities from Yellowstone Lake, YNP, Wyoming, USA - YL17G11_40 | ecosystem: Environmental > Aquatic > Freshwater > Lake > Sediment | place: USA: Wyoming | collected...
CATTCCTTGCGCTCTGTGACTGCGCGGGAAAGCTAAACAGTAATACGCTTTGCGCCATTACGGAGTCTCCTTGACCGTTAGCAGAACAGTCAGGCTCATGCCTGCTGTTGTGCTTCCTACCTGGTTCAAGTCCATCGTGAACACGTCGCCTGCTACGAACGTGATCGTGTCAAATGACAGGGTGTTTCCGTTCGTCACACCTGCTAATATTGTGAGCCTGTGATCTGGTGCGGGGAACCAGATGTTCCCACCGTTCTTGTTGATCTGCACTTTGATTGGAGTGCCCAACGGAGCTGATACAACATATGCATCGGCGCGCACGAATGCTCCGTTGAATGGCATCCGTAGCGTGACGCTCTTGCTGTTTCCTATGACCAGATTGCCATCAACGTACCATACCAGCAATCTGTATACATCAACATACTCCAGCCCCGTTGCTCCTACATTTACCCGCAGTCGTTGTCCTGCTGTGCCGATTGGCAGCCTGTCCCAGGCGTTTACAAGTGGGTCTCCATTAAAGTATAGCACATCTCCAGCCACTTGACCGGGAACTATGCCGCCAGTGATAAATGACCTTACATCAGTAATATCCTCTTTTGTTATCGTGCCCATTCCAGGAGACATGGCTATCTTTGCCAGCGCGATCTTTCCTTGAAAGGGTTTTGCGATAGGGCTGGCTGCTTCATCCCCTGTCTTGACCTTAGGCACACCGTCCGTATCAATATACACCACATCAATCCTTGGGTTGGCAGCAGGCATTGCAAGCAGCAAGTCAGTGTCAGGAACGGAGTAATTAAGCACTCCATAGTTAACTCTGCCCGGTCTTACCTTAATGCTCATTGTTGTGGGGTCAGTCGGCTCTACCTTTAGGAACAGGTCGTGTGTATCAGGAGTGGTTCTTTTGTCATATAAAAAACTATCCAGCGCTGGCCCTGTGTAATGACAGAACCCTATGATAACATCATTTACCTGAAGGCCGCCCGAATCAACAGCAAGGAATTGCACATCGTTTGATACTGTGCCATTGTACAACCATCGTAGTATAACGTACTGAGTGCCACTCGTTACGTTTACCAATTGAGGCCCGTCAGTCATCATTCTAATCTGGTACTGCCCGTCGCTTATCTCACACACGAGCTGTGACACGTTTACCTGGGTGTCGTTGACTCTCGAAAGATACCCACCCGAATATATGCCCACCACTCGGACATCCTGGAATCGTTCGTTGACCACGTGCGCTTCAACCGGGTCGAAGAATCTTACTCTTATAGTTTGGGTAGCCATCTTGTTCCTCCGTTATTTTAGTAGCCTTAGTATGATCCTCAGTTCGACGCCAGCTATTTTGAATATGTCAGGAAATGTGCATCCTATCACCAACGTTGTACCGTCGCTTAGGTATAGCCCAAGCTCGGAGAATCCGCCCGCTTCTACTATTGATTGATTCACTACTACTTCGTACTCTGTCCTATCGGGAAGGATTCGTATCGTTTGGGGGAACGCCATCGTTCCTGTATGTGTTATGGTTACGAGGTTCCATCCGGGTGTATCCGGTGATACTCCCTTGTTGCCTGTTCCCAGCTTCCATACTGTCACAGATTCCAAAAATGCCAACTGGGAGAAGTCAAAGAACCTTCCTGATCCGAAGAAGTATTGATAGTCGGTCGTTATGCCCACGCCCTTAGCAGGAGCGCCTTGGAATGTTACATTACATATTCCATTCGTATAGTTAATAGTTCCTACACCACCAAGGTTGCCTGTGAGCGTACCGTCCCCGTTATCTATGAATATCTCTACCCCATCCGTTACGGTGACGAATCCCTCTCTAATCTTGAATCCCACGTTGTCCATTGTGTGAATGAAGGTTACGGTTCCTCCATCACCAGTCCCATACGTCTCTGCCGTTATGGGTATGATCATGTCGTTGTCGAAGTGGAATGTCTGCCCCGGCCCCAGGTGATCCTGATCAAAGTACTGCCTGGTGAATACCCACGGCTCATATAGTCTTATGGACTTAACCTGTGTTGCTGATACTGTATATAAGGTGCCGTCCTCATTGCACTGTGCGTCCATCTCAATGATGAATGTCGGCACGGTGTTGACAGGCCGTATCTCCTCAACCAGCGCCCTCACGTTCGCAAACTTGTCATCACCCTTCCACAGGTATGGGTTAGCCGGTGGCTGCATAAATACCTGGTTCAGAACGATCTGCAATCCGAAGTGCGGTGACTTGTAGTATGTAGCATCCAGCCCCGGTGGGTTCTCCCCTGGATAGCTTGCTATGAACCAGTCCTCCTGAATGAAGTTGATGTAGTCGTTGGTGTACAGGTCTTTCACTGCTATGGCCTGGTTCGTGATGTATATTGCGTCCTGTAGTGCCTGATATGTACCTTTGATCTTATACCAGTCGATCGCATTGATGAGCTGGCGTCGTAACCTGTCCCTATACTGCTCTTCCGTCTCTCCAGGGTTCCTTCCTTTGGTGATCGTCAGCCCTATGAGCGCTCCCAGCCTCGACATGTACTCTTCATCGAACACCAGGTTATGTGCTGGTATCGTCTCCTTAAACTGGTCGCTCACAGAATATATATCCAACAGCTTCAGCATGTTGTCGATCTTGGTCAGCCATATGCCTGTGTATAGACCTACTGCCCGCAGATATTCCTGCAGGATCTCGGCGCCCCTGAACTTCTCAGGCACGAGCTGTATCAGATCCACATACTTCGATGCGACGACATCGACGTCCGTTATCGATGTCATCAGTATGCCCAGATTGAAAACGTATATCGCTGTCGGATAATACTGCTGCCACTGGTAGCTTGTTGTTATGATCGCGCCCAGTAAGGGCGGATTGGTAAACACTACGTGTATGTGCCCTGACACATAGTTCACCGTGCCATGCAATCCCGATGCTATGCTGGTATAGTTGATAAGTATCTGTGTGCCGGGAGGAGGTATGTATGTAAACGTGATGGTTATCGTGCCTGATGCATAGTCAGCAAATCCAAATCCACCCAGCGCTCCTTCCAGAGGCCCGATTCCTGTATCAAAGAATGTTTCAACGCCGTCCGTTATCATGATCGATCCAGGCTGTATCCCAGGATTGATTATCGTATTTGTGAATGTCGGTGAGTTTATAAGCGGATCACCTGGGGATCGTCCTACCGCGAACAGCTCTGCCACGATAGGCACGGCAACATTTACGAGGTTGCCGTTGCCGTCATCCTGATACGTCTCCGCCCCATCCGTTACCGTGACGAAGCCATGCCGTAATTCAAGATATGTCGTATCGTGATCGAACGCCGGGTTCAAGCCGTCGCCAAAGGCTATGAACTCGCCCACGGCAGACTGCGGCCTATTCAGCAGTTGCTGCGTCGATTGTATCGTAAATTCTAGTTCTTCGGTGTATGTCATAGTTTATTGTAGCGTTACTGTATACCTCGCCAGTAAGCTGTCTCCATCCAGCAATGTTCTTGGCAGGGACAGGTTGACGAATGCCGTCAGCAGTCCACTGATTCCTGTAATCACTGTACACAGAAATATGATGTTCACAGGCCCAATAGTGCCTCCAGCAGCCATGAACTGTACCTGCTTCGATATAGCCCTGTAATTTCCCTCATGTAGCTCAATTACAGGCCATCCTGAGTCCGATTCGTCCCTGAGGACGGCTTGACGGGCATACCCATTACCTACAGGCTCATTCGGCACTGTGGCAAGCGTGCTTCCCACGTCCATCGATCCGTTGCACATCCCCACGAAGAACCCTGTGGCGGGCGCTCCCAGGTTCCTGAAGTACACGTTCAGGATATTATTCTCGCCCTGATTGGTGAGCGCATTCTCTTTGTCCTCTGACCACAAAAGCCTCCCGTTCCTGTCACGGTGCTCTATGCGCCATACTCCTTTGTACCCTTTCTTTGTGCCTATCATTGTATCCCCCTTTATTCAAAGTCGATTGTTAGGTCGCCTTGATCCTCCCACAGCCTGCAGACCTCGTCCTTGTCCACGATAATATCCCCCGTGAATCCGATCGAGGTATTGTCCTGAAGATATTTAACCCATATGAACATTCCTGGCGGAAGCAAGTGGTTCAGCATATCCAACCCACAGTATCCTATCGGGTTCGGCCCTGCGTTGTACTGCACCTCACCGCCAAGGAACTGAAATCCCGGAGGAAGCGGATTTGGAACTGTGGGAGTGAATGTTCCTGCACCGTCATCCGTTCCTACCAACAGTGCCACGTCATCCGATTGCCCCACATACACATTGACCGTACCCGTCTGTATGGGATTTGCCAGGAGTATGCATCCAAAGTCATGGTGCACATCGTAGTTAGCCAGGTTTTCGCTCCTCGCCACAAGCTCCATGTGTAAGTATGCCACCTCTGCCAGCGAGTTGATGGCCTGCACGATCTGGGACACTCTTATCGATTGCCCCAGCCTTGTTGTCGTCCCCAGCACAAAGTTCTCCTGCAGCACGGTGTTGATATTCTGCTCTGCCGCGGATATCGTATAGCCCTGATGGATCCGCACTGTTGCTGTCGGCACGATCTCGATGACCTTGGGAGATGTGTACTCAAACTTTACCGTGAGCGTGGCCTTGGTTGTAAGGATGGGATTTATTACCGTGGTCTTAAAGTTTGGCGTCGGCTCTGTAAAGTTGGAGAATATGGTGACAATCTTAACAGCATTCATTGCGCTTGCAGGGGCGCCCCCTGCAGGATACTCCTCCTGCTCACCCCACACGTTCGCATTGGCTATCCCGGGTATGTTTTCGAGTATGGAGATGCAGTCCGATTTTGTCACCGCACGATCACCGGTCTTGAAAACATTCGGGGCGTTCTCTCTTATCTCATCTATGCTTTCCGAATCAGCACCGCCGGTGAATAGTCCATTCGGGCTCGCATTGGTTACTGATACCTTGCTTGTCACGAGGACGTTGTTCGCGTCGTACAAAGGGGAATATATGCTGATGATCTTGCCTGCCTCAAACACATTGCCGGATGCACCTTCCGACCTGATGTACTTGACTATTATCTGGTCTCCCACTCCAGGCGCCTTGCCGAACTGGTTGTTCCCAAATAGCACTGATACCGTATCATCCAGCTCTGCCCGTATCATGTAGTGCTGAGAGTCAGCCGTCGATGACGTGAACGAGCTTACCCTATGCCACTGTGTGCCATTGACGAACACGCCCAACGTCGTATCAGGATCGATGAGGCCGGGGAAGCTGTCGTTCTCTATCTGTGTGTCGCTTATGGTGTACGACTGCGCTGGCGCTGTTGCTCCGTTCGATGAGAACGTCACTTGCACTATAGATCCTTGTATGCCTTGAACGTCTACAGGATCACCCACACCAAGCCCCGCCTGTATGATCTTCTGCTCGTTGGTCAGATACTTCATGCCTGCGTTGGTTCGGCATTCGGTGTACTGTGGGATCGTGATATCTACCGCCCACGCCGTATTCTTTGAGAACTGAAGCTGGCCTGTAGATGACACGGCTCTGGTTGGAATGTATCCAACGAGCCTGACAAGGTTGACCACGCTTGACTTTAGCTGTGCCGTCTCGATGTAGGACTCTTCTGCCCGGCGTTCGATGTAGTACAGAACAAGGTTCGCTATGTACGCATACAGCTCTATCAGCATCTGCCCTGTTGACGATCGGTAGGTGTCCTTCCACGGTGAGTCCGGGTTGGCCTTTAGCCTGTTTACGAGCTGCTGTGTCAGCGTATCAAAGTCGTAATTTGCATAGTCAAGTGGCGTTAGTGTCGACATCTCATCCCCCTTAGAAGTTTACTCTCTTTGTGTAGGTAAATATATTCTGAAAGCTTTTTATGGCGAACTCCAGACGGAACTCTACAAAGTTTTTGTCTGGGTCGAACCATACATCTACGGCCAAGACAGTCACCCTGTCGTCCCAGGTCTCTACCGCCGCCTTAACCTGATCTGAAAGGAACTGCATGAACTCTTCCGTCATCGGCTCGAACAGGATGTCCTTTAGCCTGATCGCAAAGTCGGGGAGCATCACCCGCTCCAGCCGTGCTGTTCCCAAGATGTTGTCGATAGATGTGATGACCGAATCGACATTCGTCACCTTCTTGATCGCTCCCTGAGAGTCGGTCAAGAACCTTGCATCCAGATCTGACCATACTTCTGCTTGCATCATGTTACTTCTTGCCTTTCTTTCTGCCCCACAGGTTCATCCATGTTACCGAGATGGCCCATGCACAAATGAATATCCCAAGGATGCCAGCACAACTGTAGTCGATCAGCTTCTGAGTCGTCATTACGTCTCCGCTCATTCTACAAGCACCTTTCTTGGAGGAGGGGCTATTACTGCACCGCACCCTGCAACCGCACCTTCCGTTATAATCAGCTTGCTCTCGATCCTGCTCTTCGTTGTTATAGGAGCTATCGGCGTTGTCCCGTGCCCCGGTGTCAAACAAGCAAATGTCGCGCCCTGTACTGCTATCACCACTCCTCCTGCCTTATTCATTCCGGTCTGTCCACTGGTGTTGATCACGCCTGGGTGGCTTGCCGGGTCTCCCAGGCATGCTATCTTCTTCGTTGCCATCAGTTTATGTCTACTCCTAAAGAGCCTACTATTACAACGTTCTGCCCCATGACTTTAGCTGTGCCTGATGCTGCTACCTCAACGTCGTTGGTGGCAGAAATGGTCGTCTTTCCTATTGATAGTATCTTTGCTGTTCCACTTGCGTTTATAGCCGCGTTCACCGCGTTCACTGTAATGTTACCAAGTGTGGTTATATTAACGGCTCCTGTGGCTGTGATTATGATAGCTCCCGTAGCAAGCAAAGCGATATCCACAACAGCTTGAATGCTCACCCCGGCCACAGATGTTAACTTGACATTGCCTGTGCCATCAATCTCAATAGTCGAGTTAAGCGGTGTGGCGATCTTGATTGATCCATTGGCGTCGTTCACCATGATCTTGACACCGCTCGGGCTTTTCATCACACGAGTGTATGGATAGTCACCTGCCACCTCTGCAGGTATCCCAGCCATCGCATTCTGCGCCTCTGCAAAATACACAGGCTGATAGACGTCGCCTGCCTCAAAGAATACGAAGACGTGCGTCCCTATTGCCGGTATCGCCATCATCCCGAACCCACTGCCTGCGCCACCCCACAAGGGCATGGCTGGTACGGCCCACGGTAACAGGTCAGCATTCACGATCTCCGACATCATAGGCCATACCTGCACCTTGATCCTGCCCTGTTTCAGCGGATCCATGTTGTCAAAGACCTGCCCCCTGTACATCCCTATAAACTTCGTATTTAAGTTTGACGGTGCCATTACACTACCTTTATGGCAGGAATGAGCGTCGTATCTTTATCGGTATCCACGCCTGCCCTTGTTAGCAATAGCTTTGTCGAAAATGTTGATCCGAACGAATGCACTACTCGCTCGATCAGCCAGTTGCCTGAATACTGATATGCTGATATGTTACCTGCCTGCGCCCCTTGCGCGAACAGCACCTGTGCTACCTGCCCCGGCACTACGTTGGCAAGACCCCAGGTATATATCCACATCTTCGTCAGGTCGTTGATCCTGCGGTAGTATCTTGCTCTTTCGTTGCCTACGAATGTCTCTGTGAACTCGTTCGTCCTTCCCAGGTTCTGGATCGTGATGCTCTCTTCGGAGTCCTCTATGTCGGCTGTAATAAAGTCGGACAGCGATACGTAGTCCTCATAGTTGTCACGTGCATCGATGAGCTCGCCCAGGTTGTAATCGAAGTAGAAGTATTCCTGCGTCTTCACTCCCTTGATGCCTTGTATCTTATAGTTGTCGAATATGGTGTAGTCCGTCACCGGCAGGTAGTCCATGTATGGCCTATCCCCGACGATGAACTTATATTCCGGGTTTGCATTCATCATGTCGCTTAGACTTCTCAACGTAAATATAAAGTTGCCGTCGACTACCTTGATGAATGGCATATAGCAATACCCGCCCGTATCTCCAAGCGTCCTCTTCCAGTATTTGAACAGTTGTGCGTTCGTCCATCTCGGTTGCAGTATCTTCTTTGTCAACGTCATGAGACTTTGGCTTATATCTATATCGTCGCACCCCATTTCGTTGATCGCTATGTAGGCCGCGACGTTGCCTATGGTATCAACGAACGCCCTGCATATGCTCGGGTTGAACAGGTTCGATACATCCAGCAGTCCACCCACGTCATAGTGGTTCGACACAACATACATCGACTCGGGGAATCTCCTGTACACTACAAAGCTGTAGGCGTTCTGTATGTCTGTTCCTATGCTGCCTGCGACTTGCACAGACACTCTGCTCATGCCTTTGTCGAACGGGGCAACGTGTGTAAATATGCCGCTTGAGTCCATCAATCGTAGCCTGAAGTAAGGCAGGAACCTGTTCATGTCCTGTATGATCGTGAACTCGTCCATGGCCGTCGGGTTCAACGGTATGTTTGTATCACCGAACTTTATATTCAATGTATAGTTACCCTGTACGGCGATGCTCATGGACTAACTCCTGACGGCTTTAATAGCACGTTCGGCCTCGGTGCGACCACCCTGAAGTTCTTCCAGAAGTTGTATATGTCCAGCACGTTCGGTATGGTAAACTGCTGCCCCACCTGTGGGTCGTTGAATGGATCGTGTATGCCGTTCTTAAACAGTATGATCCACCAATACCCTATCGTGCCGTAGTTCCTCTGGCTGATCGTGTCGGGCCTGTATATGTCCGACTCCTCCACCCTATAATATGACGGGAGATATGTCATCACGAAGTTGTTCAGGCTGTTGTGCAGATAGTCCAGCTCCTGCTGGCGCACCCCCGTCACCTGATCTGTTACTGTCTCCTTCGCATAGAATACGGTCCTGTCCATTTTATCCCTGCGGGTTGTGTGATTCCTCTATCGCCTCTTTGGTGTATATCTCGTATGTCGAGAATGTTATCTCTACTCTTGCGCCAACGGGCTTGCCGTCCGATCCGAACTTGTTCAGGTATTCCACCTGCACACTCTCTACAATAACATTGTTGAACTCCACCAGCCTGCCTATCTTGATCCTGATCTGGTCTGATCCCGATACTACGATCTGGTTAAGCCTGTTCGTGAAGCTGGTTAGATTGCCGGTCTCGAAGTTTGTCTTGACATCCTCGTTCAGCATGAACGGGCTGGGGCCCGGCGGTTCAAGTACAGGTATTGTAAAAGAAGATCCGAACCTCTGAAATGGTTTTATCCCTCCCTCACCGGGTAGGGACATCTGCATGAGTCGAAGGCATGGCAGGACTACCTCTTGCCATGAATTGTTCACCGCCTCGAACTTCAGCCTCAGCTTCATCTGGATCGGTGACGTGCCACGCCACACGCGCCTGGATGCAAATCTTGGGAATAGTGACATGTGGAACAGTGCGCCGAGCTTCACCAGGTTGTCGCTGATCTTGGGGTTCAGGAATGGAATCCAGTCCGATGTCGTGCTCATCATAAATGACTCTTGAAGCGTTGCTCTTATGACCTTGTTATATGAGTTTTGTATCGTCACCATATACTGCGGTGGGATGCCTCCTTGAACATCAGGAACGACCCCACTGTACTCCATCACAGGTATCTTGGCCGAAGATATCGCCAGGGCGCTTTGATTGTATACGTATCGCCCGTGTTGTATATTCGCCCCGGAGACCAGCTGGCTTATTAAGGAGGATGCATATCCTATCGCATTAGCCTGTGTCGATGCGGCAACCCCCACTCCAAGACCCTGGAGCAGCCCCATCGTCCTGGTTCCCTGCTGATTTATGAAGTCCCCGAAAAAGTCACTCATGCTGTTTCCTCATCAGTCCTGTTGAGATTATCTGTCAATGGATCGTCTGGCCTGTACATGGCCTGCGTCGATCCTGTTGTTGGCATCGTGCCCTGGCCAGGGAACGCCTTTTGAAATGTGTCTGTCACGGCCTTGAGGCCTGACTGAACCGCATTCCCGATCTTGTTCATGGCATCGTATATAGCGATCTGATCCTTGGAGAAGTACTGCGTCACGTCCATGCCCTTCGACCTCATTATGTCGAACGACTTCTTGGTCAGCAGGGTCTTCTCCGCTGATGGGCCCATCTGAGGCAACATCATACTTGCCAGGGTCTTTGGTATCCCTTCACCTTGCCTGCCTCCTGTTGCCATCGACAGCCAGAAGTTGTCGTATGCCTTGTCGCCTACGGTCTTCCTGATGCCCTCATCTATCTTGCGGCCGAGCATCCATCCACCTATGCCTGCCAGTGCAACGGCCACTATTTCGAGCACGGGCACAAGCTTGCCCAGCTGAGATAGCCATCCTGTGCCACCTCCCGGCCCTCCTGACATATTCTTCAGGAGCTGCAGTACCTCTTTTGTCCATCGTGACCTGTATGCCTCTGTATCAAAGAACCCCGCCATGCCTGCTACGGTGGCACCACTCATGTCACCGTCTCTTGCTGTCGATCCACCTCCCAGGCCGGCCATTCCGAATATATCCTTGACGCCCCGTCTACCCGCTCCTGCTGCACGGCCGCGCCCCATGCCTCCCATCACGTCCTCACCGATATCCGCACCGATTGATCCGAGCCTGCCCGATATTGATTGCTTCTGCCGTGCTATCCTTCGTGACCTGAACTCCTTTGCTATGCCCGTTATCCCTCGCGTGGCGATCGCGCCGATCTCGTAGAACGGCCCCAGTGCTGCCATCCCGAGGAACCTTGCGGCGCCCGCTCCCATCTCGTACAGCTCAGGCGCGTGCTTCTTCAGGAACTCGATCTTGCTCTCGCCTTGCATCTCAAGATTCTGAAGCTCCTCCTCTATTGCGTTCAGTGCATTGATGAGAGTGTCAAAGCCCACTCCTGTCATACGGGCTATCCGCTGTGACTCCCTCATGAACTTGGGGCTTGTATTGTACTTATTCCTGAACCACATCATCTGGAGCTTCAGGCTCTCTATGTCCTGGAACAGCTTGTCGATCTCATCCGCTGTTGACGGCCTGCCTCCCAGCCCCAGCAGGGTGTCAAGCCCCCTGATGATCCTGGACGTCAGTATCAGCCCTCCCTGAAGCTCTTGGCCCACTTCACCCTTCGGAGAGTACACAGTAATCATACGCCGGAAGAACATCATAAAATCAGTAGCGAGCTTTGCCCGCACTGATTTTATTATGTGGGCCGACTTCTCCGTGAATGTTGTGTCGACCTTCTCGTATTTACCCTTCCAGTTCTGTGCCATCGTGTCTCCGTTAGTCGGGCGGCAACTCCGTCTTGCCTGTCATCGCCTGCTTTGCCGTCTTAGCCTCTTCCTGCTTCTGCTTCGCCAGCCTGCTGTACAGCCAGTCTATGTCCTTCAGATCCGTCTCATCGTATTCGGACGCCGACAGTATGTTGTGGTACGCCAGGTTAAACTGTACCTCCAAAATACTTTCGTAGCGCCTTGCCGTAAGGAAAAAAGAACTCAAGTCGAAAGGGTACGGGAGCCACCTCCGAGGCTCCGCATTTCGGGCATTCAACCATTGCTTCCATCTTCGGGCCATGATAATACTGCTCATGGAATGCCCTGATCAGTGCGAGGTCGCGTGTGTTCAGCTCTTCGAGGTACGCCACCTTATCCCAATCGCTTTTCTTTTCATCTATGATGCTCAATGCAAACCGGTACAGCCACGTCTTGTATCCAGCCTTCTGAACGTCGAACAGCTTCTCCTCGTCCTTTACCCTGAACAGCCTCATGTTAATTATGTCGCCGTTTGACATCGTTATCGGACATGGCTCCTTGAAGCCTGCAGGAAGCTCTACCACGGCCAGCGTTGATAAGTCTATCTGGTACGTCACGGTCTGCAGGCACGACTTGCACTGCATCTCGATCTCCGCTATCTTGTTGTAGGAGTTGATCGCCTCCCACAGCATGACGTACAGCCTGTCGCCAATCGTCAGCTCCCGTGGGTCGATCCCCACAATGACGTTGCGGATTATCTCCGCAAACTTCCTCTCGAAGTTGTCATAGCTCAGCTCCGCGATCAGCTTCTCATCCTTGCCTTTGAGAAGCCGAATGCCGACCTTGGTTGGGTCGATCCCCTGATACACAAGATATTTTGAGGGAAAGTCTATTCCGACGTACTGAGTAGATGCCTGTGATGCGGGTGCCTCTGGTGCTACATGTGCCTGCTCCTTGCTGTCCTTCAATCCGACAGCAGGGCCTTTTCCTTTACCGAACTCTGTTCGTATGTGCTTCTTTTCGCTTTCTGACATGTCTGCCTCCTTTGCTTTTTGTCAGGAGAACATTCTCTCTGTTGCCCTTATGGGCACTACTATTTATCCTACACCTCCACTTATAGCAAGAGGAGTGTGTATTGCAAATGTAGATGTCTCACTTGAAACCGCCTTACGCAATGAGTCCGACAACGATCCCATCTGACGATCCGTCGGTGCATAGTTAATTGTCGATGTCATGGAGGATTGCTCACGTGACGGTACTGGTGTCAATGAAGCCCATGATATACCAGTGCCTGCTTTAGCGGCCAGTCCGTCGGACAAAGATCCTCTAATAGCAAACGCAGGCTCTGCCTCTGCCACAGGCTTCGCAATAGCTCCTATGACTTGCTTCGCTCCGGCAAACACCGTACCCACCGCAATACTTATCAACTTTGGTGCTATCGCAGGAATTATAGCCCCTAAAAATCCAAGTGGCGATGGCACATTCGAAGTTGGTACACCACCTGTCGGTACTGTATATCTTGCAGGCGGTGCTATCGTCTGCCTTGTCCTTGGCGTAACGCTCGACGTGTCCTCTATGTCTACCCGTGTAAACGGCTGGACGGTATCCTGTATGAACACTGGTGATACGAACTCTCCGAATGCCATCCTGTCCACACTGATCGTTATCGTCAGTTTCGATACATTCTCTGACTCATAGCTAAAGTCCCAGCCTGGCAGATCCTTGGGGAAGCATCCAACCAGTTGTATCTTGTTCGCAATTGCGCCTGTAGTATCGTACAGGTAAAAGTAGATGCTCCGTGCGTAGTTGCCTTTCGGATTGTAGAACCCGTCATCCGTCACTATCAAATGCCGCCATGCGTAAAAATACGCTGTCACCTGATCGGGCACCGGGCGAAGGAATGTAAGCGTCAGGTCTGGTATGTCCAGCTCTCCTGCATACTTAGCCCTGAACGCGCCGTACTTGAGGGAGGCCACTTCCTCCATCCCGTAGTCGCCGAACTTGATGTCCTGGCAGTATGTTGATAGAAGCGTTCCTGAGATGCCTCCTATATCCGGGAGCATGACCTCCCACATATAGGCGCGTTGCAATCTCCACGTATATCGTGGTATCTCAAGGGTCGGGTCAAATAGCATTGTTTACACCCTCACCCAGCTGTCGAAGCTCCACGTTACTGCATAGTTGACGATCGCCTCCGACTCATAGCTTAATGCCACATCACCGACCGCCATTGGGAATGCGCCGATGAGTTTTATCTGCATCGACTCCTCTCCCTTGGTCGTAATGAGCTGAAGTATGACATCGGCTTTGATAGCGATGTCACCTGCTCCCACGTTCGCTACGTCGTGGACGATGTTCTGATTCCATGCGTAGATGGTGTCGAACACCCTGCGATCCTCACCCTCCACGAATGTCACGTCCCACGTGTGCGAGTACGTCAGCTTGCCGTGGAACCGTAGTCCCGCCGACTGCTTGTACGGCACGGGGATCTGCCCCACGCTTCGGCCGGGTATCTCGGTTGATTGCGCCCTGAGCGTGAGCACATCCGAATCCCCTCCACCCACAGGGTTCGGTACGATCACGTTCCACATGTATACCCTCTGTGGATTAGTCAGGTTCGCCTTAAGATTATTCACTGACAGATTGTCCGGCATGTTCTCCTCCCTCGTTATTTGCCTCGTATTGTTAAGTACAGCTTCCAATTATTGATGACAAAGGCATATGCCATCTCCGTTGACTCCAGCAGTATCCTTCTATGCCCTGGGCTGTCGTTGAGGTGCTCAAAGATTATTCTCCTTGCCATCCCATTGATATCCTCTCCGTTGTAAGAGCATTCATACACAACCTCCGACCACCCGTTGAGATAGTAGTCAGGTGCGTGGTAAATGTACCCTTCTCGCGCCATTGCCCAACAGTGCTCTTTGCAAAAGCTGGACATCAGCCCATCCCATATAAATATTATGGGTTTGCCGTTTGCTCTTCTGTATTCGTTAATCGTGTGCTGCAAGTTAGAACATCACTCCCTGTGCAATGAGCTCTTCGAAGCTCGCTCCTGTCTGGGTGATTATCGCCTGGAGCTGGATTATTTCTGCTGCCCTTACCGGCTTCAGGAACACATCCACGTGAAGCTCATTTGCATCGATCGTTTGCGGGGTGTTGTTGGTCGTGTTGCATACCACCCTGTACCCCTTATCTCCCAGCTCTGTCTGGAAGGCTCCCCTTGCAGAGAGCAGGTCGAGATACTGCTCCAGCGTCGTTGACACTCGAAGTCTCGTGACCTCTGTGTTGGGCTCAAAGCAGAACCCCCGAAGTGCCACAGCCATTGCCTTCTCGAGCGTGATGAGGAGCCTCCTGACGTTCACCCTGTCCAATGCGGACGGTATTGACTTCTCCATCTTCTGGCCCCATACCACGGTGCCCTCACCCCTGAATGTCTGGAGTGGGTTGATCTGCTCTTCGTACAGCGAATCGCGCTCACCCTGTGTGAATACGTTGGTCAGTCCAAGCACGTTCAGGAGTCCTCTGTTGAATCCTGCCGGTGCAAACCATGGCTCTGCCACGTAGTCATTGTAGGCAAACTGCGCCGCCACGTATCCTGACGGAGGCACCTCTACGATCTTGTCGTTGTACGAGTCATATATCTTCACCCACGGAGCGTAGAGGGCACAGTATGTCGAGTTGAAGTTCTGGACGCCTGTCCTCCACAGCACCATAGCGTTGACACTTGTCAGCTGTGCATACGGTATATCAAGCACCGCCACGCAGTCGGCTCTCGTCTCCGCAAGGTTTCTCATCGCATCCTGCACTGCGAAAGCTGTGTTGCCCGCGTTGATTAGTATCCTGATGTCAATGTCATCGGGGTTAGCGAACAGACCCCACCCTGTTACCAGCTGGCCGTCGGTTGGAATTGTTCCCGAGTCCCCACCGCCCATATCCAGGTATGTATCCTGCGGTGTCGGCAGCACCGTATCAGCCTCTGCCGTGTTGTCGGCAACAAAGATGTAGCTGGAGAACCCGTTGATCTTGTCCTGTATGTACATCTGTCGGCCGTATCCGTCGTTCTGGTGCTTCCTTGATACCGTCCATACCTCCTGCTTGGTATAGTTGCCGTCGGAGTCTTTGGTGTACACTTCGATGTTGAACTGATACAGGGGCGCATCGATGCTCGCCGTCGGTATCTTTATCGATATGCTGTTGTTCCATGCGCCTGGATCCACAGCGTATATGTAGAACAGAATGTCCTGCCCACCAACGGCGTGGTATGCCTGGTCGGTCGATCCTGCCACCAACGCTGTGTTGGCTCCTGCACCACCCGGCCTGATGATCCACTCACCACCGTACTTCGGAGCGTTTGCTACTCTCAGTGCGTACAGCCTGTTCCCTTTTTCGAGGAAGGCCAGCGCAGAGTAGTGGAAGAAGGTAGTCGGTGATCCGGCGGGTGGCTTGCCGTACTCATCGATAAACTGCTGTGAGTTGGTCAGCAACTTTATATCATTGACACTTCCCTTCTCCGAGTATCCCACGATCGCCCCTATCGTGCTCGACAGGTTCGGAACGATCGTTGAGATGTCCCGCTCTCTGGCGTAAACTCCAGGCGATAAAAATATTGACATGTTATGCCTCCTCTTGTTTTATATTCCTGTCACTGCTCCGAACGCATCCCGAAGCCAGCCGACGATGCCTCCGGCCTTCAGGGCTGGTTTCAGCTCGTCTCTTAGGTCTATTGATACGATAAACTCTTCCGTGTAGTCCTTCGCGTCCATCCCGACGTACTTCCTGTATATCTTGATCTTGTTTATGTTCAGCTCTTCGATGTGCCATGTGCCGAACATCTTCAGGAGATTCTGGTCAGCCATTCTGCCCATGAACTGATTCCTGCTGACCTTGTCCTTTACCTTGTTCTCAGGATCTATGTGCATATATGATACCTTGCCCCACAGCTCGATCCTGTCCAGCCATCCGTCCAGTGATACGTCGAACGGCTGCGGCCTCATGTCAGGAGTAGTAAGCTCATGCCTCATGCTCTCTTTCTCTTCGGGCGTCATCTTCTCCTGCAGTGATCCCTGTATAGAGTCTACCATTCCTTTCATGTGCAGACAATCTCCTCCTGCCATAATATCGGCGGTGTCGTGTCGGTGTAGGTATTGTCATATACCGTTACCACAACCTTCTTGACTGTCCTTACCAGGCTATCTGTAAACACCCACCCATCCACTATGACGGGTGCATGCATTACAAAGTACAGCCCCTTATCAAACATGTCCGGTGTCGTTGACTCATCCGATACCTCACCAAAGTGTAAGTCCATCTCCAGCGGGTAGTTGCTCAGTCCGGCGTTGTAGTTTACATCTAGGTTCGGATTCTCTTGCTGCCAGAACAGATACTTCTCAGCACACCTGTTGTACTTGTCGTAGTCCTTCGTCCACCACCACACCCCATACTCGAGGTGCACCGGCACCGTCTTGACGTTTATGATCCTCTTCTTGGTGCCGTCGTCGTACTCAAGGTTTATGCCCAACCTTGATACAGGCGTCCTCTGCAAGGCCCAGTCGTAGTTCGTTACCTCGCGCCACAGGTTGATAAACTCGACCGCTGCCTTACCTCGCTTCTCAGCGATCGTCCTCATCGCTATCTCTTTCGGGAATAGCACGGTGTCATTACTCATGTCAGTGATGGACAGGATGTCCTTGAATCGGTTGAACACCGCCGCCTGTATTCCCTTATCTATCACCTGCATGAAGCTGGTTATCACGGTGCCACCCAATCTATCTTCCTCGGCGTGAGCACGATCGTGTCCTTCAATAGCGTGTACACTTCTCCTGTCGGAGGCTCCACCTGGATCTCGATCTGTGCTACGTCAAGGAAGCCTGCCGTCTCGCCTTTCAGGATGTGTACGACGAACTCCCCGTTTGACAGATCTGTCACCTGTATCTGATCGTCTGTGCCACCTGAGTTGGCTGTCGCCTTCCTTATGACGTTGTCGTCCTCGTCCCAGATCGTGGCGCGTATCTTCCAGTTGATGACCGGCTCTTCGATCCGTGATCTGAAGTCGATGTTGTCGCCCTTCGTTACTTCTGTCACCATGTTATGGATTCCTTATTAGGTCGATGACTCTTCGTACCCTGCTCACTGGTGTCAGGTCTATAAGCATGCTCAACGTCTCGATGAGTGGCCCCGACACTATCACATCGTCAAACTGTATGTCTTCAAATTCGTTTATGCCGATCAACATCTCTGGCAGTCCTATGTCCTCCACTATCGATATCGTGTCGAATATGAGGAGCTCCATCACCTCCTGATCGACCAGGTTCTCATCAATGACGATGTTCTCTACCAATAAGATGTTGAGCGGATCGGGCGCTATGCTTGTGGCCTCTGATATCGATATTGCATCAATCCTGCTGAAGCTCGATTGCAGGTCACGTATGACCTCTTCCACAACGGTGATGATCTCTTCCGCTGCCATGTATACCAGTGGGTTCTCTATCACCAGATCCTCGATGATGGTGATATCCTCTGCAAAGAATACGTCTATCGTCTCCTGGTCGGCAAGCACTTCCACAATGGATATGCTGTCCACCAAGCTGATGTACAACGGATCGGGGGTTATGACCAGTACCTCTGTGATGCTGATCACTTCGATGATGTTCTGCATGAACAGTGCGTCGATGTATATGCTTGAAACCCGATCTATCAACAGGACGTTCTCGACGATCGGCCCCACTACCGGCTTTGCGTCCTGTATAAACGCAACCTCTGCGATGCTGATGGTGTCTATCAGCAGATCTATGAACATCTCGTCCGGTGCGTTCTCGGCCTCCTCGAATATCTGCACGTATTCGTACACGGACATGAACAGCAGCGGTATGACGACGGCAATAAACGAGTCGGATACACTGATGTCTTCCCAGACGCAGAAGCTGGCGAATGCCATCACGTTTACTGATTCCGTTACGTGCGTCAACTCAAATCGGCTTATGTACGACAGCCCTATTGTATCGAACACCTCTACTATCGTTACGGTGTCGGACACATTGACGCTGATGGTCATCTGTCGCTGCAGGTTCTCTATAATTGAGATCGTATCTACCAACTCCAAGATCAATGGATCTGGAGCGAGGTCTGTCGGCTCGCCTACTGCTATGCTATCTGATGCGCTCACCTGCAGCGGATCCGGTGAGGCCGTTACGACCTCTATGATCATCACAGTGTCGAACGCAGTCGACATCCACGGATCGGCTATGTACGTCGGCTGCTCTGTAATAGTAACATCGTCGAATGCGAACATGAACAGCACATCCGGCAGCAGTGCTACATCCTCCACGATCACAACGTGTTCTTCAACAGGGCCCACATCGCATATCGGTATAGTATTTCCAATATCGAATACGGAAATGTCCTCGCCTGCGGACATATTCAGCACGTCCGGGAGCGCCGACGCTACCTCCGCTATGGCGATGCTGTCAAACACATCTGGAACTAAGAATGGTAGTACAATGCTCTCGTCCTCTATGATCGACACCGTATCGTCTATCGCCACGTACAATATAGTCGGATGTGCTAATACGAATTCAGCAATTGTTACGGTATCGAACGCGCTTGCGTACAGCACATCGAGGTATGCAGTCACTACTTCTGACGCGCTTATGTAGTCTATGCAGATTCCTACATATAATGG
>Ga0315289_10005412_pt1 | contig 18869 bp, 13 predicted proteins | sample YL17G11_40_MG_FD_203452 | JGI IMG/M metagenome (GOLD analysis project Ga0315289, IMG submission 203452) | Sediment microbial communities from Yellowstone Lake, YNP, Wyoming, USA - YL17G11_40 | ecosystem: Environmental > Aquatic > Freshwater > Lake > Sediment | place: USA: Wyoming | collected...
TGCGCGGCACGCGTGCCGCCGCGGGCGGCCGCCGCGGCATCGACTTCACCGCCAAGCGGCAGCCCTGAGCACGGCCGGCCCTGCCGTTACGGTTCGTTGACGCGCGGCCCCGGCACGCTCACCATGCTGCCGACAGCGCCGCCGGAGATGGGCATCAGGAACGAGGTGGCCGCCCCGAGCAGGTTGACCTGCACAGCCTCGCTGAAAATCGGCAGCAGCTTGGTGATGTCTTCGAGGGCCTTGAGCTTCTTGGCCTGAGGTTCCGTCAGCACGGCCCGGATCTTGGTCCGGGTGCGCGCCAGCTCGGCGCTGAATTGCCGACGGGTGGCCTCCATCTCGGCATAGCGCAGGCCGATGGCCATCGGATCCAGCGGGTCCTTGGCCAGCTCGTCCATGAGCTCCTGCTGCACCTGGCCCATGCGCCACTGTTTGGCTTGCACGAAGCGCTGGTAGTCGGCGTTCAGGAAACTGATGCTGTCGATCTGGGTGTCGCTGAGCTCCAGGTAGAGCCGGAGCGCGGCCGGAAAGCCCGGCCCGCCGGGCATGCCCGGCATGCCGGGAACGGGGACTTGTGCGAGCAGACCAGCGGCTAGTGCCGCCGCTGAAGCCAGGATAGCGATCCTCATGGCTCCAGTATACACCCCGCAAAAGACGCCTTTCCTGGGGCGCACCTGCCCAGGTGTATACTGCAACCCGGGCCGGGCCCAGGGAAGGAGCACCCCGGATGTTGCGATTGGAAAACTGCCGCCGCCGCCAGCAGCGTCTGCTCGAGCACATGGAAGATCAGGAGCTGGAACTGGTGGTGCTGGCCAATCCCAAGACCATCTACTACTTCTCCGGCGTGCTGGTGGATCCCGGCTTGCCTCACGTTTTCGCGCTGCGCGCCTCGGGCCGCAGCCTGCTGTGCACCAGCCACGAGCCGAGCCGGTCGGCGGTGGACGAGGTCTCCGTCTACACCTGCCACAGCCTGGAGCGCCCCTTCAGCCGCTCGACGGTGGACGAGGAGCTGGACGGCAGGGTGTGCCAGGCGGTGAAGGGCATTCCCGTCGGGGCGGGATCGGTGGCGCTGGAGTACGAGTTCATCGACTTCCGCCTGGGCGAGGTGGTGCGCGCGCTCTCCCCGCAGCGGCTCCGCAACATCACCCCGGTGCTGGACGAGATGCGGCGGGTGAAGCACGCCGACGAGATCGAGAGCATCCGCGCCGTCACCGTCCTGGTGGAGGCGGCCTTCGCCGCCATCAAGTCGCGCCTGGAGCCGGGCATGACCGAGTACCAGGCCCACGCGGTCATCTATGAGGCCATGGTGAGCCGCGCTCACACTTCCGTCGAGCTGAAAGGGGACTTTGCCAGCGGGCCGCGCGCCATCGGCGGCGGCGGGCCGCCCACCGGCCGGCGGGTGCGTCCGGGTGAGCTTTACGTTTTCGATCTCTACCCGACGTTTCGCGGCTACCGGTGCGACCTGACGCGCACCTTCGTGGCGGGAGTTCCCAGCGCGCTGCAACTGGAGGCCTGGGAGCACGTGGCCCAGACGCACCGGCTGGCGGAGAATCTGCTTCGCCCCGGAACACCCGCGCGCGCCGTCTACCAGGAGGTGCGCGCCCACCTGGACCGCTTCACCGCCATCAAGAATGCCTCCGTTCATCACGCGGGTCACGGGCTGGGTTTGGAGGCCTGGGAGTCGCCGTGGCTGGTGCCGGGCAGCGATCAGGTCATCCAGGAGGGCGAGGTCATCGCCTTCGAGCCGGGCCTGTACGCCGAAGAGCTCCATGGCGGCATCCGCCTCGAGCGCAACTACGTGGTGGGCCAGGACGGGCTGACGGCGCTGGACACCTTCCCGCTGGAGCTGTAGGGGTCGGGCATGCCCGACCCCTACCATGGCGATACCATCTCAGAATTCGTACCGCAGGCCGAACTGCATGACGCGCGGCACGGTGAGCTGGTCGGTGTACTTGCCGTAGGTTCCTGCGATAGAGATGTCCAGCGACGCGGTCCCTACGTCGAAGCGGGCCGTGTTGGTCAGGTTGAACACCTCCCAGCGGAACTGAAGGGAGTGACCCTCGCGGATCCGAAAGCGCTTGGAGAGGCTGGCATCCATGTTGAAGATGCCGTCGCCGCGGATCCCGTTGCGCATGCCGATCCCCCCGGGCATGGCGCCCTCGAAGGCGTCCAGTGCGGTCTTGGGATCGGGGAACATGTTCGGACCGCCCGTGCCGGCCACGGCCGGAGCGTTCTTGGTCTGCTTCCGTTCAAACTGCTTGCCGTTCCAGAACGCCCAATTGTTGTTGTTCCAGTTGGTGGGCCACACCCCGGTGTGGTAAACGCTTACCGGGAAGCCGCTGGACCAGCGCCAGGCGCCGGCGATCTGCCAACCGCCCACCAGCGCGTTCAGCAGCCCGCCCGCGTTGGACAGGTAGCGCCCCTGCTTGCCGACCGGCAGGTTGTACACGCCGAGCATGTTGAACAGGTGCGTGTTGTCGTAGTCGGAAACGCCCTTCTGTAACCCCGGGTACCAGGGATTCCAGATGACGCCTGTGGCGGATGCCACCCGCTCGGTGTTTGAGCGCAGATCCATCGACTTCGAGAAGGTGTAGTTCACAAACACCGAATCGCCGTTGGCGAAGCTCTTCTTGAGGTTCCACTGCAAGCCGTGATAGTTCCCGCCGGCAATGGAGCTGAACACCGACAAGTAAGAGAACTGCGGGTGGAAGAACGCCCAGGGGCCCAGGTCGCTGCAACGGTTGCGCGTGGCGGTGATGCAATTGCCCTGGCCCGTGCCCGTGTCGAGCTGGTAAAGGGCGTAGGTCCAGTCGTAGAGATTGGCGCTGAAACGGCTGTAGGCCACCTGCGTCGCGGTCTGCGTCGAGGTCGCCGCCTTGCTGTAAAGGTTCTCCCAGTAAGGCACCTTCTGGACACTGGCCACGGGCACGTTGGCAACCACCTGCCGGGCCAGGATGGTGGCCGCCTCGAAGTAGCTCGTGCCGGACTTGGGATCCGAGAGGTTCGTCGGCATGGCAGCATCCCGGCGCACCAGTGAGCGCCGCGAGAAGCGGCCCACGTAGGAGGCCTGCACGAACCAGCCGCCCGAGAACTCGCGCCCCATCGAGAAGTTCCCGCTCATGTTGTAAGGCGGAAGGAGCGTGTCGTCCAGGCCGTTCGTGATGGCGAACAAGTCCGGGTAGGCGGCCGGGAACTTCGCGGCCGGCGCCGCCGGCAGGAGACCCGCTGGGATCTGATCGATGGCCGTGAACCGCGGAGCGGTGGCGATGGTCAAGACCGCCGAAGGGTTGGTCAGAGCGGTGGACAAGCCGAAGGCGTTGGCGCTGAAGGAGCGCATCAGGCCGCTGCCGAACAGGTCGTAGTACATGCCCCAGCCGAGGCGGATGGACGTCCTCCCCGGTCCGCCGAAGAAGAACTTGCTCAAACCGCTGTCGCCCTGCGGCGAATAAGCCAGCGCCAGCCGCGGCGCGAAGTTCTTCTTGTGGAACGCATACAGTGGGCGGCCGCCCTGGTCCCTGGGCACGAACGAGATGCGCCCGGCCTCCATCTGCGACTTGCCCTGCTGGGCCAGAGTGCCGCGCAAGTTGAACCAGTCGCCGATGGGGACGTTGGGCGAGACCTGCTGCCCGTTCTTTTCGTAATACGGCGGCATCAGGGAGTACCGCAGGCCGCCGGTAGCCGTGAGCCCCCGGCTGATCTTCCAGGTGTCCTGAACGTACATCTCGTACTCCTGGTTGGCGAAGTTGCGCATGACAGGTTCGCCCTCCTTGAGCACGGTGCCGTCCACCTTGTAGTTGTACTGGGCGTTGCCCTGCGTCACCAGGCCCATCACGTCGGTGACGGCGTAGCGGAAGTAGGTGGCCCCGGTGCCGGCCATGTCGGTGAAAGGCCGGCTCAGATCGGCGCCACTGTCGTTCAACCAGGAGGCGTTCGCGCTCGCGCTGGAGAACGCGTTTTGCTGGTCACGCCGCTGGTTCCGCGTCCAGCGCCCCACGGCGCCGAACTGGACGTTGTGCGCGCCTTTGGTCCAGGTCAGGTCCTCGGCGAGGGTGTGCGTGGGAATAATGGCGGCGAACCCACGGCTGAGCCCGACGGCGGAATCCAGGCCGCGCAAAGTGACCGCCGAGAAGTTTGCGATCCCGGTGGTTTCCCAGCCCTGGCGGGTCAGGCCGTAGCGGAGGTTGCTGACCAGGTTCGGCCGCAGCAGGCTGGTCAGGCCGGTGGCGAACCCCTTGTTGTTGGTCAGGCTGACGGAGTTGGGCGGCTGCCCCGGCAATTGCGGCATGCCGGACGAGTGGTCGTTCTGAAGGTTGCCGCGGAAGAAAGCCGTGTGCTTGTTGGCCTGGTCCACGATGTAGTCCAACCGCGTAATGTAAGTGTTCCAGCGCAGCGGCGTGGGCGACTTGAAGCGGAGCCCGACGATGTTCAGGTTGTCACCCACGGTGTAATCGTTGGGCGCGGGGTAGCTCTGCATGAGTTTCAACGCGGCCTGGTTCACACCGCGGGGGTCCAGAAGCTGCGCCAGATCCGCCGGAGTCACGGTGGCGATCGAGCCGTCCTTGCGCTGATAGTGCAGGATGCCCTGGCGCATGTCCAGCGAAGGGACGTAGCGGGTCGCCGTTCCATCGCGCGCGTCACGCCGCCCTTCGTAGTTGCCAAACAGAAAGAGTTTGTTCTTCTTGAGCGGGCCGCCGGCGGAGGCGCCGAAGATGTTGCGAATCAGTTTCGGCCGCGGCACCCCGGACAGGTTGTTGAAGAAACCGTTCGCCGTGGTGACTGTGTTGCGGTGGTACTCGTACAAGGCGCCATGCAGCGCGTTGGTGCCGCCTTTGGTCACCAACGTCAACTGCGCGCCCCCGCTGCGCCCCTGATCGGCGTTGGCGTTCATGGTGATCATGCGGAACTCCTGAACCGAATCGGGCGTCATCCGCAGAACACTGGTGAAAGCGTTGCGGTCCATCTGGTCGTTGACGTCCACGCCGTCCAGCGTGACGTTGGCCTGATCGCTCTTGCCTCCGTTGACCGCCCCGTTGCGGGAGTCCGCATCGCCCTCCGTAGTGAAGACGACGCCCGGCTGGCCGGCCAGCAGAGCCACGATGTTGCGGGCGTTCAGCGGGATTTGCAGGATGGCCTGGGTGCCGATGGCGTTGCCGATCGAGGCGTCGGTGGTGTTCACCTGCACGGCTTCGGCCGTCACCGCGATCGACTCGCTGACCTGGCCCACCTCCATCCGGATGTTCACCGTCGCCGGATTGTTCACCAGCAAACGAACGTTGTGGGTGGTCGTGGTACGGAATCCTGTCACCGTGGCGGTAAGCTTGTACTGGCCCGGCATGACCTGGAGGAAGGAGTAGGCGCCGGCCGTATCGCTCTTGGTGGAGCGCTTCAGGCCCGTGTCCAGGTTCTCCAGCTCGATAGCCGCGCCGGGGATGACGGCGCCGGAGGGGTCGGTGACGACCCCGGAAACCTGCGTCGTCGCCTGCGCAAGCAGTGCGACGTGGATGGAGAGCAGCAACCCTACTGAAATCAATAGCCTCTTCACTGAAGTCCCCCTTCTGGGCCCGCATCTGGACGGGCCCTCCCTAGCAGTTGACAACTACTCTAGATAGCAGACGCCTGCCAGCGCCGTCAACCACGGGGAAAGGGGACAGCCTGATCTGCCCCCTTTTTTTCACTACTTCGCGGGTGGGTTGTCCATCAACCGGAAGTTCGTCTCAATGGTGGCGCGGACCTTGACCGGCTGGCCGTCCTTGGTGGCGGGCCGGAATTCCCACTGCTCGACGGCCTCGAGGGCCTTTTCTTCCAGGCCCTTCCCGAGGCCTTTCTTGACCTGGGCGTTGTGGATCTTGCCGTCCGGCCAGACCTCGACGGTCAGGATGACCGTTCCCTCGAGCTTGGCGTCGCGGGCCTCCTCGGTGTACTGCGGCTCGGTCTTGCGAATCAGCTTGGGCGACGTAACGCCCGGCCCGACCTTGTAGACGTCGCCCGGGGACTCCACATCAGGCACCGCCGCGGCAGCCGGGAGCTCCCCGGCCGGAACCTTCACCTCGACCTCGGTGACCACCTCGGCCGGCTGCCCGTCCACGGTGGTGGAACGGTAACGATACTGCTTGACAGCCTCAATGACCGGGGGTATCAGCAGAGGATGCCCGCGGGCGGGCTGGACGGCCTTGACTGCTCCGTCTGCCGCAATGAGGATTCGGCAAGTCACCGTGCCGCGCACGCCGGCCTGTTGGGCCAGCGGGGGGTACACCGGCCCGGCTTTGTAGATGAGCTTCTCCTCCTGGTCTGCCGCAGGCACCTGGATGCGTCGCACGCCTTTTTCCGGTCCGATGGAAGCAAAGGGCCGCGCCGCGGGGGCCTCGGACACTACGCCGGCCGCCGTCGCCACGGCCTCACCTGGCCCTGCTCCGCTCAGCGTGAAGTTCACGTCGATCTGGGTGATCACTTCCACCGGCTCGCCGTTCAGCAGGGTCGGCTCGTAGCGCCATTGCCGGACCGCTTCCATGGCGGCCGGGACCAGCAGGGGGTGCCCGCTCACCAGTTGAACATCCTGCACCGTGCCGTCCTTCCCAATGATGGCCGTCAGCCGCACCGTGCCCTGGATGCGGGCCTGCTTAGCCAGCGGAGGGTACACCGGGGGGACCTGGTGGATGAGCTTCTTCTGCTGGGCGCTACCGCCCACGCGAATTTTCTGCGCCGTAGTCGGCGGGCTGGCCTCCTGGCCGCTCCCGCCGCCGGTGGTGTCCTCGGAAGCGACGAACTCGGGGGCGCCCTCGAGCGGGAACGCCCGCGCGGCCAGACCGCTGGCCAGGGCCACCCCGGCCGCCATGACTGTCAACGAAAGGATTAAGCGAAGACGCGACATCGAAACCTCCTTCAGAATCAGCGCCACACGTTGGGCGAAGTGTCTCTTTCTCAGGAACAGCGGCGCCAGGGCTGCCACCGCCGGCCGGGGCACATTGGCCACCTCCAGCAGCGCCTCCAGGTAGTGCCGCCGGGCTTGCGTAAGCTCGATGACCTCGGCATCCACCACCTGCTCGCGAGCCAACTGGATCCGCCCCAGCAGCCACCAGATGGCGGGATGAAACCACAGCACGGCACGCACCAGTTCCTCGAAGATGGTCCAGGCCCAGTCGCGCCGCCGCACGTGCATCAGCTCGTGGCAGGCGATGGCCGTCTGGGGGCCGGCTTCCATCTCTAAGAAGCGGGAAGGGAGCAGCAGGACCGGGCGGCGCAGCCCAAACGTCACCGGGCTGCGGACCTCCTCCGAAACTCGGACCTCCGGGTACACGCCCAGGCGGTCCTGCATCTCGGCCAGCGGCTCGGGCAGCGTCTCCAGTGGGCGCGCGCGGCGCCGGTAGGCCCCGAGCCGGCCCAGCCCAATGGCCAGCCACAGGAGCCGCGCCGCGAACCCTGCCGCCAGCGTCACGGCCACGGCCTGGCGCGCCGGAAACGGCCGCGGCGCCGGGGCAGCCGGGTGCGCGCCCGTGACCACCACTACCGGCGCAGCGCTGGTGACGCTGGCCACCTGCTCGTGTCTCCAGGGTTCAAGCGCCGGCAGCAGCAGGCACGCAGCCAGGGTGAGCTGCCAGTAGGTCAGCAGCGCCCGGGGCAGCCGCAGCCGCAACGCCACCGGCAGGACTCCCGCCACCCCCACCAGCACGAGCAGTTGCAGGCTATACGCGCCCAGGTTTCCCAGCCACATCGACCCGCTCCTCCGTCGGGTTAGACCCCATCGCCGGGGGCGAGGTTCCTGATCCCGCTGCCCGCCTCATTCGCCCTCCCGCACCGCCCGCGCGATGCGCTCGAGGTCCTCTTCGGAAAGCTGGCCGTCCCGCACCAGGTGAACCAGCAGGGGTTCGGCCGCGCCGTCGAAGACGCGGCCGACGAATTCCTTCACCATGGCGCCCACCACCTTCCGCTTCGCTCGGGTGGGCTGGTAGACGTGGGCGCGTTCGCCGCCGGCGCGTTTCAGGAACTTCTTCTGCTCAAGGATCTTCATCATCGTCAGCACGGTGGTGTAGGCGATCTTGCGGCGACGCAGGAGGGCCTCGTAAACGTCGCGCACGGTGGCGCGCCCCGGCTCCCAGACGACCTTCATGATCTCCAGTTCCAGGGGGGTGAGGGTGTGGGGGGTGGGCATCTCTACTAACAGCTTAGTACTAAGCGGCTTGAATGTCAAGCTCCAAGATCCAGCCCCATGCGGCCCGCCCGGCGGGAGGCTATGTCACAATGAATCCTGTGACCGGCCACGAAACCCGCCAGAGGTTCCTGGATTTCTTCGCCGCGCGCGGCCACCGCGTCCTCCGCAGCTCGTCGCTGGTGCCGGCCAGCGACCCCACGCTGCTGTTCACCAACGCCGGCATGAACCAGTTCAAGGACGTCTTTCTGGGCCGGGAGAGGCGCGACTACTCGCGCGCCACCACTTCCCAGAAGTGCGTCCGCGCCGGCGGCAAGCACAATGATCTCGAAAACGTCGGCTACACCCGCCGCCACCACACCTTCTTCGAGATGCTGGGTAACTTCTCCTTCGGCGACTACTTCAAGGCCGACGCCATCGCCTTCGCCTGGGACCTGGTCACCCGCGACTACGGGCTGAGGAAGGACCGCCTGTTGATCACCGTCTTCCGCGACGACGACGAGGCCGCCGAGCTCTGGCAGACGGTGGCCGGCGTCCCCCGCGACCGCATTTTTCGCGGCGACGAGAAGGACAACTTCTGGCAGATGGGCGAGACCGGGCCCTGCGGTCCCTGCTCGGAAATCCACTACGACCTGGGCCCGGAGGCCTCCGAGCCGCACCCGCCCGGCGAGGAGTTCCCGAGCGACTGCGGCGGGCGCTACGTCGAGATCTGGAACCTCGTGTTCATGCAGTTCGACCGGGACACCAACGGGGTTTTGGAGCCCCTGCCGCGCCCCTCCATCGACACCGGCATGGGACTGGAGCGCGTTGCCGCCGTGCTCCAGGGCCAGATCTCGAACTACGAAACCGACCTGCTGCGGCCCATCATCGACCGCGCCGGGCAACTGCTGGGCGTCGCCTACGGGGAAGATGCCGCCTCCGACACCGCGCTGCGCATCGTGGCGGACCACAGCCGTGCCGCGGCCTTCTTGATTCACGACGGCGTGGCGCCCTCGAACGACGGGCGCGGCTACGTGCTGCGCAAGATCATGCGCCGCGCCATGCGCCACGCCCGCCGCATCGGCGCCACCGAAGCGTTCCTCTACCAGCTCACCGGGTTTGTCGCAGAGCTGATGCGGCCCGCCTACGCGGAGCTGATGGAGAGCCTGCCGAGAGTGGCCCGCATCGTCAAGGACGAGGAGCACCGCTACCAGACCACCTTCCAGGTGGCCGAGCGCATCTTCCACGACGAGGCCCGGCGCACCGCCGGGGGCGTGCTGCCGGGAGCGGCGGCCTTCAAGCTCTACGACACTTACGGCCTGGCGCTCGACGAGCAGCAGGAGATGGCCCGCGAGTACGGCTTATCGATCGACACCGCCGCCTTCGATGTCGAGATGGAGAAGCAGCGGGAGCGGGCGCGCGCTTCGTGGAAGTGGGCCGAGAAGGCCGCCATCGCGCCGGTCTACCAGGAGCTGCTCGAGGCCGGGCGCACGGAGTTCGTGGGCTACGAAACGCTGGAGACGACGGGCCCGGTCCTGGGCCTGCTGATGGATCAGGCGCGGGTGAAGGACGTCCAGCCTGGCGCTCAGGCGGAGGTGGTGCTCCCGCGCACGCCTTTCTATGCCGAAGCCGGCGGCCAGGTGGGCGACCGCGGCGCGCTGCACTCGGCCGACACGGGCGAGAAGGCGGCCGAGGTGGAGGGCACGTACGCGCCGGTGCCCGGGCTGGTGGTTCACCAGATCCTGTGCCTGGCGCCGCTGCGCGAGGGCCAGATCCTGCGCGCCGTTGTGGACGATGAGCTGCGCCGCGCCACCATGCGCAACCATACGGCCACCCACCTGCTTCACGCGGCGCTGCGCAAGCTGCTGGGCGCGCACGTCAAGCAGTCGGGCAGCGTGGTCGAGCCTGCCCGCCTGCGCTTCGACTTCACCCACTACGCGGCCCTGGATGCGGCCGAGCTCGCAGAAGTCGAGCGGCTGGCGAACCAGCAGGTCCTGCGCAACACCGCCGTCCACACCGATCTGATGGAGCTGGACCAGGCTCTCACCACCGGCGCCATGGCCCTGTTTGGCGAGAAATACGCCGACCGCGTGCGGGTAGTGGCGGTGCCTGATTTCAGCCGGGAACTGTGCGGCGGCACGCACGTCGCTCGCACCGGCGACATTGGCCTGGTGAAAATCGTTTACGAGAGCGGCATCTCGGCCGGCGTGCGGCGCCTCGAGGCCGTCACCGGCGAGGGGGCCCTGCGGCGTTTCCGGGAGGCCCAGGCGGCCCTGAGCGGGCTGGCCCAACTGGTGCGGGCGCCCGAGGCGGAACTCCTCGCGCACGTCGAGAAGCTGCTCGTCGAGCGGCGCGCGCTCGAGCACCAGCTCGAGCAGCTCAAGACCCGCCTGGCCCAGGCCCAGATCGACGAGCTCGCGCAGCAGGCCCGCACCCTCCGGGGCGTTCGTGTGCTGGCCGGGCGCCTGGACGGCTTCGACCGGCAGCAACTGCGCGCCCTGGCCGACGCGTTGCGCAATAAGTGGAAGACGGCCGTGGTGGTGCTGGCCTCTGCCGGAGACGCCGACATCGCCATCGTCGCGGCGGTCACCAAGGACCTCACCGGCAAGGTGCACGCCGGCAAGCTGGCCGGCACGGTGGCCCAGGCCGTCGGCGGCAAAGGCGGCGGGCGTCCGGACATGGCCGAGGGCGGCGGCAAGGATCGCTCGAAGCTGCCAGCGGCGCTCGAGTCGGTCTACGGGGAGGTCGAGGGCCTGCTGTAACAGGAAAAAGGGGACAGCCTTCTCTGGCCACGGGGGGCCAGAGAAGGCTGTCCCCTTTTTCACGGTGGTATGATGTCAGCTTCTTAGGAGGCAATGCATGTACTCAAGACGTGATCTGGCCAAATTGGCCCTGGCCGGCCTGCCGGCCGCGAAATTGCTCGCCAAGCCCAACTCCGTCATCCACGGGGTGACCATCGGCCTTCAGGGCTACAGCTTCCGCGACCGCTCGCTGGATGAGGCCATCAAGGCCATGGTGGACATCGGTTTCAGTTCCTGCGAGCTGTGGCAGGGGCACGTCGAGCCGCGCAAGGTGTCGCGCGAGGACTTGCGCAAGTGGCGCCTGACGGTCTCCATGGACGAGTTGAAGCAGGTCGCCGCGAAGTTCAAGCAGGCGGGCATCAGGCTGTGCGCTTATAACTACAGCTTCCGCGACGACTTCACCGACGAGGAGATCGCCCGGGGCTTCGACATGGCCAAGGCCCTGGGGGTGAAGGCCATCACCGCATCGTCGAACGTCCGCACCGCCAAGCGCGTGGATCCCTTCGCCGCCAAGGCCAGGATCCTGGTGGGCATGCACAACCACTCCAACATCAAGCCCAACGAGTTCGCCCGGCCCGACGACTTCGAAGAGGCCATGCGCGGCGCTTCGAAGTACATCGGGGTGAACCTGGACATCGGGCACTTCGTGGCCGCGGGCTTCGACCCGGTGGCTTACCTGGAGAAGCGCCACGACCGCATCCCCACGCTCCACCTCAAGGACCGCAAGAAGAACCAGGGCGCCAACCTGCCGTTCGGGGAGGGGGAAACGCCGATCCGCGAGTGCCTCCAGCTACTGAGGACCAGGAAGTGGAATATCCCCGCCGTGATCGAGTACGAGTACAAGGGCGCCGACGCGGTGGCGGAAGTGCGCCGCTGCTACGAGTACTGCCGGAAGATGCTTTCGTAGCCTGCCAGTAGCTCGTAGCTTGTGGCCGGTAAACGGCCCTACAAGCTACCAGCCACACGCTCCAGGCTTGGGCCGCTACCCCTTTCTGGCGGCGAGCTCGGCGAGCGCGCGCTTGACGGCCACCCGCGCCAGTTGCACCTTGTAAGCGTTGCCGCTGAGCGGCGTGGCGCCTTCCACCGCCGCCTGCGCGGCCTTGTCGATTATCGCGGTCGAGAGCGCGCGGCCTGCCAGCGCCTTCTCGGAAGCCGCCGCCCGCCACGGCGTCGGGGCCACCTGCCCCAGCACCACGCGGGCGCTCGCCACCGCCGTGCCCTTCATGGTCAGGGCCACCGACGCAGTGGCCAGCGGCCAGTCCAGGGTCTGCTTCTGCCGGACCTCGTAGGTGGCGTTGCGCACGGCCCCAGCAGGGATCAGGATCTCGGTCAGAATTTCGTTCGGCGCCAAGGCGATCTCGCGGTCCGAGTCGCCCTGGGGCGTCACGAAAAACTTCTCGACGGGAACTTCCCGGGTTCCCTTGGCCGAGGCCAGCTTGACGCGCGCGTTGAGGGCCGCCAGAGGCGGGCCGAAGCTCGAGGCGCTGATGAAGCAGGCCCCTTGGTTGCCGAAGATGGCGTGGTAGCGGTTGTCGCCGTCGCGGGCCAGGTTGCGCCCGTCTTTGTCTTGGGCCAGCACTCCGTAGCCCAGGCGGAAGTACCAGCAGCGTGGCCGCTGGCACAGGTCGCCGCCCACCGTACCCAGGTTGCGGATCTGCGGGCTGGTGACGCCCTTGGCGGCCGCCGCGAGGCACGGGTAGTCGGCGACCTCTGGGCTGTTCAGGAGCTCATCCAGCGTGACCAGGGCGCCGATCCTGAGGCCGGCGGCGGTCTTCTGGATACCGCCCAGCTCCTGGAGGCCCTTGATGTTGATGACGCGCTGGGGCGTGTGGAGGCCGTCCTTGAGCAGGCTGAGCAGGTCGGTGCCTCCGGCCAGCACGTCGGCCTCGCCCCACTTGTCCGCCAGCAGCGCCAGCGCTTCCTGCAGAGTTCTCGGAGCAGCGTATGCGAAGGCTTGCATCAGGCTTTCCTCCCTTCCAGCGCGGCCAGCACCTTGTCGGGGGTGATGGGAACCACCGGGATGCGCACGCCGATCGCGTTGGTGATGGCGTTGGCGATGGCGCCGATCCCGGGAACGACGGGCGGCTCGCCCAGCCCGATCACGCCGCGCTTGTCGTGCTCGGGTCGGATGTCCAGGTGCACGATGATCTCACCGATGTCCGGCATGCCGGCCAGCTTGTAGAACTCGAGGTTGGCGTTCAGCATGCGGCCGGTCAGGTCGTCCATGATGCGCTCCTCGCACAGGGCGGAGCACACGCTCAGGTGAGCCGCGCCGAAGCACTGGCTCTCGGAGGTCTTGGGGTTGATGATCAGGCCGCAGTCCTGCACCACCAGCAGGCGGTTCATGCGGGTGATGCCGGTCTCGGTGTCCACGGAGACGTCGGCGATTTGCACGCCGGCCACGCCTCCGGTATTGAGGCCCTCCTTGGGGGCCAGTTTCGGGTCGTTGGCGCCCATCTCGGAGATGGGGTTCGCGCCGAGCTTCTTGCAGGCGGCCTTCCACGCCATGCTCTTGGCCGGGTTGCCCTTCACCTGGATCTTGCCGTCCACGGCCTCGAGTTCCTCGGCAGGCGCTTCCAGGCCGGGGGCCACCACCTCGAACAGCTTGGCCAGAGCGTTCACGGTGGCCTTGCGCGTCGAGCTGGAAACGCCGCCCACGGTGGTCGAGCCGCCGGAGGAGCCGGAAGGCGGGTACTTGGTGTCGCCGATCTTCACCCTGATGGCGCCGACCGGCAGGCCCAGCGTCTCGGCGGCCACCATGGCGATGATGGTGCGCGTGCCGGTGCCCAAGTCCTGGCTGGCCAGCTCGACCTCCACGGCGCCGTCCGGGTGAATAATGGCGCGGCACTGGCTGGGATGGCCCGCGCCGCCCCAGGTGCCGGTGCCGATGCCCAAGCCCCGCTTGACGATACCTTTCCCCGATTCGCCGCGCGGGTGCCACAGCTTCTTCCAGCCGGCCATCTCCGCGGCCTTGTCAAGCTGCCAGCGGTACACCTCGGCGAAGGCGGTCAGGTCGGCGTTCTTCTTGAACACCTCGAGCGGATCCAGTTGGAGCGCCGCGGCCAGGTCGTCGATCGCGCAGCAGGTTAGGTAGGACGCCTGCGGATGGTTGGGCGCGCGCCAGGCGCGCTGGCCGCCGGCGTTGATCTGCACCGCGGTGTGGTTCAGCCGCCGGTTGGGGATCTTCGTGTAGACGTAAGGGATGGGAGGCATGCCTCCGCCGGTCATGCCGCCGCTGGACCAGGACTGCGACTGCCAGACGGTGATCGTCCCGTCCTTGCGGCCGCCCAGTTTGATGCGGGCGAAGTCCGAGGGACGGTTGCCGGCGATCATCTGCTCGGTGGCCCGGTCCAGGAACAGCTTGACGGCGCGGCCGCCGGCCGCCTTCGACAGCCGGGCGCAGAAGACGCCCCAGCGGTCGCAGGAGAACTTGCTGCCGTAGCCGATGCCCATGTGATCCTGCATCACGTGGACATTGGCCGCCGGGATGCCCAGGTTCTTGGCCAGCTCCCCGCCGACCGAGGAGACCGCCTGCGTGCTCGACCAGTATTCGATCTGGTCGCCCTTCCACTCGATCACCTGGCCATGCGTCTCGAAGGCGACGTGCGTGATCACGGGCAAACCGTACAGGCCCTCGGAGACCCCGTCGGCTTCCTGGAAGGCCTGGTCCGGGTCGCCGGCCACCTGTTGCGCCGCGGGCTTGGCGCGCGTTCCGACCTTGCCGAGATCCGCCTCGTTGACCACGTGAGGCAGGACCTCGTATTCGACCTTGATCTTGCCGAGCGCGTCGCGGGCGATGTCCAGGGTTTCGGCCGCCACCGCCACCACTTCCGTGCCCGCCCACTGGATCACGGTGCCGGGCTTGGAAACGACTTCCACGGCGGCGACGCCCTTCAGCTTCTCGGCGGCGCTGGTGTCCAGGCTGACGATGCGGGCGTGGGCGTGCGGCGAAGTGAGCACCGCGCCATGCAGCAGGCCCGGCCGCTTGATGTCATAGGCGTACTTGGCTCGGCCGGTGGCTTTCACTACGCCGTCCACGCGGCTGAGCCGCTTGCCCATCACCCGCCGCTTCTCTTGGGGAGGCCACTTGTAGTCAGGCATTCTTCCCTCCTTTCGCCTCCGTGGCCGCCTGCAAGACCGACTTGCGGATGGCCATGTAGCAGCCGCAGCGGCACAGGTTGCCGCCGAAGCCTTGCTTGATCTGCTCGGCTGTAGGGTGGGGGTTCCTCTCCAGGAACGCCTTGGTGGCCATCACGAAGCCGGGCGTGCAGAAGCCGCACTGGAGGCCGTCGTTGGCCACGAAGGCGGCGATCACCGGATGGAGCGTGCCGCCCCTCGAGAGGCCTTCGATGGTCTGAATGTCTTTGCCCTGCGCCTCGATGGCCAGCACCGAGCAGGCGTAAACCGCTTTGCCGCCCACCAGCACCGTGCAGGAGCCGCAGGTGGCCCGGTCGCAGACCTTCTTGGCGCCGGTGTAATCCAGGTGATCGCGCAGCGCGTCCAGCAGCGTCACGCGCGGTTCCAGGTTGAGCTTGTGAACCTTGCCGTTCACTTGCAGGGTCACGGGCACCGCGCCCGGGCCTGCCCACTTCGCGCCCGCAGCCTGCGGCGCCGCCAACGCTCCAGGTCCTAAAATGCCGGTGCCAATCGCCCCGCCGCCCAGGCCGACGCCACGCACGAAGCCGCGCCGCGACACCCGGGACACGGGTTTGGGTTCCTTTGTCGAACTCACGAGCACCTTCCTTTCTGCCCCTTGTGCTAGAAGCCAGGTTTCAGGAACTTCGCACGCAATTGTATCACAGCTAGGCCCGCAAGGGTACGGTTCGTGGGGCGGGCGCTTGGCCCGCGGGCGGATCTCCAGCCGCCCTGCTATGCTTCTGGCATGCGACCACTGTCATTCGCGCTCGGCGTTCTCGCTGCCGTTCTGCTCTCCGGCGCCGACCGCCGCCTGATCTTCCCGCCCGGCGCTAAGCCGGTGGGGCCGTACAGCCCCGGCATCCTGGCGGGTGACTTCCTCTACGTCTCGGGGCAGGGCGCCCTGCGTCCCGACGGCGCCTCCCCCGCCACGGCGGAAGGGCAGGTCCGCCAGACGCTGGAGAACGTTCGCGCCATCATCGAGGCGGCCGGCCTGACGATGGAGCACATCGTCTACTGCCAGGTGTACCTGGTGGACCTGCAAACACTCGAGGCCCTGGAGCGCGTCTGGCGCGAGTACTTCTCCCAGGCGCCCCCGGCGCGCGCCATCCTCGGGGTGGCCCGGCTGCCCGTCGAGACGCGCGTGGAAATCACGGTGGTCGCCTTGCGCGACCTGACCCGCCGCAGGACAATCGTGCCGCCCGGATGGCCCGCTGGGGCGCCCTCCTCGCCCGGCGTCATGGCAGGCGAGCGGCTCTATCTCTCGGGCGTCTTCGGGTTGGACCGGGCCTCCGGCCGCGTCCCCGTTGATCCCGCCGAACAGGCGCAACTGGCGCTGGACCAGATGGGGCAGATCCTCCGCGCCGCCGGCCTGGATTTTCGCCACGTGGTCTTCGTCAACCCCTACCTCACCGCCAGCATGCCCGTGGAGGTGATGAACCGCGTCTACGCCCAGCACTTCGAGTTCGGCAACACGCCGGCGCGCGCCACCTTCCGGGTGGCCGGCCTGCCGCAGGGCGCCCAGGTCGAGTTCACCGGCGTGGCCATCGCCGACCTCGGTAAACGGCGCGCCGTGCGCCCGAAGAACATGGCGCCCAGCCCCACCGCCAGCCCTTGCGTCTGGGCGGACGACACGCTCTACTGCTCGTCCAAAGCCGGCTTCATCCCCGGCCCGCACAGCGGCATCTACGCCTCGACCATCGAGCCCCAGCTCCGCCAGACCATGCGCAACCTGCTGGACGGGTTCGAGGAGGCGGGCCTGGATTTCTCGCGCGTGGTCGCCAGCAACGTCTACCTGGACTCGATCGACGACTTCGCCCGCATGAACCGCATCTACGCCCAGTACTTCACCGGCCCGCCGCCCACGCGCACGACGATTCAGCCCGCGCCTTCGGTGGAGCGCAAGCCCGGCGCCGAGGACCGCTGGCCGGCCCTCGAACAGGTCTCGGTCATCGCCGTGCGGTAGGCGCATAGCGCGGGCGCACCAGCAGCCAGTACGCCGCTGCGCCAGTCAGCAGCAGCACCGAGATCAACTGCATCGGCGCTTCGTAGCCGTAGGTGGCCGGTTTGAGCCAGCCCGTCACTTTGGGCGCCACAATGCCCGCCAGGTTGGAGGCGAAGTTCTGTACCCCTACGATCAGTCCGATGGCGGCGCCCGGAAACAACGTCTGCGTCAGCGCCCAGTAGTTGGCCGTGGCTAACCCGAGCCCGGACAGCGAGAGCACCGCCAGAAACAGCGCCACGCCGTGCGATTCCACACGCGCTCCAATCCCAACGGTCGATGCCAGCACCAGGCCGGCAATAGTGAACGCCTTGCGCACTTTCACGGGGTCGCCACCCCGGGCGATGATGCGGTCCGCCACCCAGCCGGCCAGCGCCGCCACCACCGCCATGCCGCCGAAGCTGAACATGGTGTACCAGCCCATGGAACTGAGCGAGAGCTCGCGCTGCTCCTTGAAATATGCCGGCAGCCAGGTCATCGAGAAGTACACGAAGTAGTTGTAAGCGAAGGTGCCGATGATGATCCCCCACATCACCGGGCTGGCCAGCACCCGGCCGAAGGACACCGCCGGCACGCGGCTCTGCCGCGCGGCTTCCCGCTCGAGCTGGCGGTCGTCGTCCGGCACCAGGAGGCGCCACGCCACCAGCCAGACCAACCCGCCCACACCCAGGATGACGAACATCCAGCGCCAGTTGAAGGCTTGTATGAGCGCCACCGCGACCGGACCTGCCAGGGCCGGGCCGATCTTGGTTCCGGTCATGTACAGGCCCACGGCCAGCCCGCGCTCCTTCTCCGGGCAGTGGAAGCGGATCCAGCGCATGCTGGCCGGGGTGACCACCGCCTCGCCGATGCCCAGCAGCATCCGCAGCAGCAGGAGCTGCCAAATGGCGTTGACCGCCCCGCTGAGCGCCGAAACCAGGCACCAGAACAGGAAGCCCAGGGCGTAGGGGGACTTTACGCCCCAGCGATCCACCACCCAGCCGGCCGGAATCTGGAGCAGGGCGTACGTCCAGAAGAAGGACGAATTCAGCGTCCCACGCTGGGAGTCCGTGAGCTGGAAGAGCTTCTTGAACTCGTCCAGCGCCAGCACCACCGAGAGGTTGACCCGGTCCAGGTACGCGATCACCATGCCCAGGCTGAGCAGGGCGACGATGAACCACTTGCGCGATGCGGACATGTCCCGAATGTCAGAAGATATCACAGCGGAGTGCGCCGGCGCTGGATCGGCCTACGGGTTCCGCCGGAAGGCCTCCAGGCTCCAGGCGTCACCGGCGTGCGGCGAGTGCCGCAGGATGTAGATGTTGCCGTCCTGGGCGCGTACGCGGAAGAAAGTGTCCTCGGGACCGTACCACTGGTCGAGCACCTCTTCCACCTCGTAGCGGTGCTCGCCCAGATAGAACCGGAGCGGGCGCTCATCGGCCTGGTAGCCCGCGTAACACTCCACCCGCACCTGCATAGCGGCCCGCGCGCTTCACCCCGTCGTGCTCAGGTAAGCGAAGCGCAGGATGAACAGCGCCGTCAGCAGGCGCACCAGCCAGCTCAGGCTGCGCCACTCCCCGCGGAACACCTTCAAGAATGTGTACGCGATGAAGCCGATGGCGATCCCGTTGGCGATCGAGGAGGTCAGCGGGATGGTCACCATGGTTAGAAATGCCGGCATCGACACCACCGGGTTCGACCAGGCAATCTCGGCCACCGTCGAGACCATCATGCTCCCGACGACGATCAGCGCCGGCGCGGTGGCCGCCGCCGGGATGACCCCCACGACCGGGGCCACCAACAGCGCCAGCACGAACAGCAGCCCGGTGACCAC
>Ga0315289_10005413_pt1 | contig 18868 bp, 13 predicted proteins | sample YL17G11_40_MG_FD_203452 | JGI IMG/M metagenome (GOLD analysis project Ga0315289, IMG submission 203452) | Sediment microbial communities from Yellowstone Lake, YNP, Wyoming, USA - YL17G11_40 | ecosystem: Environmental > Aquatic > Freshwater > Lake > Sediment | place: USA: Wyoming | collected...
CTCTCTCTCTCTCTCTCTCTCTCTCTCTCTGTGTCTCTCTCTCGTGCTCAACCTCTTTTACCTCTCCCGAACCCCACACGCACTCCCAAAACTCCACCAGACTCCTACTCCCAGACCCACGCCTTCAGCGACGTCGCCCACTGGATCGTCCCGGGGGCCCTTATGGTTGGGCGCTACCCGTACGTCGAGCCCTCGCGCTGCCCGAAGCGAGAGGTGGGAGAGGCGCAGATGCGCGACCTCCTCGAGCGCGGCGGCGTCCGCAAGTTTGTCTGCCTTCAGGCCGAGCTGCCCCCGCAGGAGCAGATGCCCGTGGGGGGGGTCAGGGGGTTCCTGCCCTACCGCCCCACGGCGACGCTGATCGCGGCCGCCCTCTCGGGCCCGCCCTCCTTGGAGGTCATGGAGGGCCTCAGGAACCCGCACCTGGACGCCTTCCTGCCTCCGAGGAGGAAGGCGGACAGGCACGCCAAGGACGCCAACCACGTGAACGCCGAGGCGGAGAGGCTCCGCGTCGACGTGGCGTTCGCGCACAGGCCCCTGGACGACCTGCAAGTTCCGAAGACCACGCAGGAGATCAGGGACATCGTCGACGAGGAGATCGTCCCGTTCCTCTCGGCGGCGACGGCGAGAGGACAGGGGGGCGACGCAGCGGAGAAACCCGGCGGCGGCGGCGGCGTCGTCTACCTCCACTGCTGGGGCGGAAGGGGCCGCGCCGGCATGGTCGCCGCCGCGGCGCTCGCAAAGCTCTACGGCGTCTCGGCGGAGGAGGCCCTCGAGAGGGTGGACAGGGCCCTGAAGACGAGGGAGCCGGAGGGGCGGGCGCCGCAGACGGACGGGCAGGTCGAGTTCGTGCGGCAGTTTGTTCGAGACCTCTGACTTTTGTTGATCCCTTTTGTTCGTCCTCTCGCTCTCTTCCTTTCTCTTTTTTTTTGTTACAGAGTTACACGCACGAGCAAGTGATCGATCTCCGTGCTTGACCTCTCTGGTTTTGGTACTCAAACGCTCGAGAAATTTCGAAGCGAAAGAAAGAAAAGAAGAAGAAATGATTGCTTTTAAAATAGGAACTGAATTCACGGTGGCGGCGCCGCCGCCGCCGCCGTCCCCTCTCTCCTCTCGGCCCCCCTTCCCTCCTCCTCCTCGCTGCTCCTTTTCCCCGGCGGCGCCCCCCTGATCCTCAGGAACTCCACCACGGGCCCCGCTCCGACCCTCTCGGCCTCGTCGAGCGGAGTGAACCCCCACCTGTCTCTGGCCCCGAGGTCGGCCCCGCCCTCCTCGGCCAGCACGCGCGCCAGCGCGAGGTTGCCCTCGGCGGCGCAGACGTGGAGTGCGGTCCTGCTGTCGTAGTCTCCGCTGTCGGCCCGCGCGCCGGCCTTGAGCAGCCTTTGGAGGGAGTTTTTTTTTCAGGGGAGGGAGAAAGGCAAGAGGGGGAGGAGGAGTGACAGGGTGAGAGAAGAGGAAGAGCGACGAACAACGACGGGGAACAAAGAAGAGGAGGAAGAAGAAAATCGAAACTCCCCCCCCCCCCTCCCGCCGCGGCGCGTTGGTCGGCGAGGAAGCTGCGCGTGCGAGCTCCCAGCAGCATGCTGGCCAGAGCGGGTCGCTCTGGTGGCGCTGCCCCACCCCCCCCACCCCAACACACACAAAAACAACAACAACAACAACAAAAAGCTTTCTCTCACCTCCGAAGCAGCGGCAAGTGGCACTCGGACACGCAGGTGCACAGCTCGCTCGCCGTCGCCACAGCCGACAGGTGCCACCTCGCCCCCCCGGCGACCAGGGCGTCCAAGATCTCGTCGTGGCCGTGGCGCGCCGCCTCGAGCGCGGCGGAGCCGCCAAAGTTGTCCGTCGCCGACGGGTCAGCCCCGGAGCTCAGCAGCAGCGTCACGGCCTCCCTGTGGCCCTTGGCGCTCGCCAGCATCAGCGCTGTCCGCCCGTCGTAGTCGGCGGCGTCCGGGCTGATCCCCGTCGCGAGCTCGGAGCGCAGGGCGGGAAGGCGGCCGCGCGAGGCGGCGTACAGGAACCGCGTCGTGCGCTCCTCCTCGGCCCGGGCCGCGAGCGCGGCGACGGCGGCGCGGACGCGCAGCAGGTCGGACAGCGCCGCGCGCTGCGCCGCCGAGAGGCCGCCCGGCGGCGCCCTCGCGCCCAGGGTCGCGCCCGCGAGCGCGTCGTCGCCCGCGGCCCCCCCCCTCCCGGCGGCCACGGCGGCGGCCCTCACGACGGCGGCGTCGGCGGCGCCGTCGAGCGACCCGCCGCGCACGACGCCGCCGCCGTTGAGCCCGCGGCCGCGCCCCCCGATCGACGACGGGCTCGACCGCAGCTGCCTCGCGAACTCGGCGTCGCCCGCCCGGCGCGGGAACTCCTCCTCGACGATGGCCTCGGCGTGCGACAGCAGGTTGCCCAGCAGCATCCGGGCTGCGGCCGGGAACGCGCGGAGCGTCGCCGCGAGGCCCCCGCGCGGGATGACGACGACGCGGCAGACCTCGAGCGACGTCACGACCTCGGCTTGGGCCTCTTCAGTGAAGAAGGCCAGCTCGCCGAAGAGGTCCCCGGCCCTCAGGATGCGGCGGCCTGTGGTGGAGGGAGAGGCGCCGCCGCTGCTGCTGCTGCTGCTGCTGCTTATCGCCGCGTCGAGGGAGTCAGCAGATGCCGTCGAGGTCACGAGGCTGCTGGAGGAAGAAAGAGAAGAAAGAGAAGAAGAGCTCGAGGTGCCGCCGCCTCTTCCGATGCTGCCGCCAGTGCCGCCAGAGGAGGAAGAAGAGAGCAAGCCCGCGAGCCTGTTCGGCGCCGGCCTCGCCTCGACGGATCCCTGCACGATCAGATAAATCTCGTTGACCGTCTCGCCCTCAGAGAGAATGTCGACCTGCGGCAAAAAGAGCTCCACGCGCGTCTCGGCCATCACCGCGTCGCGGAACCTCCTCGGCGTCCCCGAGAACAAGAAGCACTCCCTGATCGCGTCGCCAAACAGGTGGCGCAGGACGCGGCGGCGGATCGCCGACGGCATCGCCGCCAGCACGGCCTCGTCGCTGGCCTCTTCGTTGGCAAAGTAGAGCCTGAGGTGATCGTCCATCGACCGCTCGAGGTCCGGCGGGACGCCCGAGCGCGCGGCAAAGTCGCGGAGCCGCGCCGAGCGGTCCCGGAAGCGCCCCGTGCGCTCGTCGGACTTGACGACGAGCAGCGTCGTCGTCCCCAGGATGTAGGACCACAGAGCGATCTGGAACGCGAGGAACAGGGCCGTACGGGCAGCCGCGGCTTTTGTGGCCTCAATCGAGAGCGGGGAGGGGTTTCCTTTTTTTTTCAATCGAGAGTGAGAGAGGGGGAAACAGTGAGTTTTTTTAGTGGTTTTTTTTTCTCGCTCCCCTTTCTCTCCGCCTCGTTTCTCTCCCTCCCTCGCATACATCGTGCAACCAGAAAACCCACTCCCTCTCCCTCCTCTCTCTCACCGTATTCCCCCGACGAGAGCGTCGACAGAGCCCACCAGAGCGACATGAGGTACCGCTGCCCCCCGTCGAGCGACAGCAGGAAGTCCCTGTCGGCGCCCACGAGCGCCTCGGCGTCGAAGCCCGACGCCCTCGCCGCGAAGTAGAAGCCGCAGGCCGCCGCGTGCGCCGCCAGGGCCACGAGGGCGGTGTTTCGCGCAATGGTGACCCAGAGGAGGTCGAGGCGCGTGTCGTACTCGAGCTGGGCGAACGCGGCGCGGACCCGGTGCAGCCTGCCCAAGGTCGCGAGCCGCAGCAGCGCCAGTCCCGGCAGCAGGCCCGCCGAGGCCGCCGCAGAGGCGCCTCCGGCGAGTGCGACCGCGATAAAGTCCCAGGGGACGATCGAGACGACGTCGAGGAAGAAAGTGGAGGAGCGGCCGTAGTCCGCGGCGACGAGCGAGGGAGCCGAGGAGGTCGCCGCTGTCGCCGCCGCCGCCGCCGCTGCCGGGGTCGAGCTGCCGCTGCCCGCCTCGGCGGAAACTGCTCCTCCTCCGGCGGGGCCCGACGACGACGAAGAAGAAGAGGAGGAGGAGGAGGAGGAGGAGGAGGAGCTCGCGTCCCCAGCGTCCGGCGCGACGAAGAACGACGCCGCGACGTCGCAGGCCCAGACCAGGGCCAAGGCAGCTTCCGCCCAGGCCTCCGGGGACCGCAGCGGGTCGGAGTAAAAGTCGACGGCGTCCGCCCCGAACGCGAGCTGCCAGGGCGTGAAGAAGGCCGTCGAGGTCGCGGCCACGACGGAGAAAGACCACCAGAGCTTGTAGCGCCAGTCCGAGGCGGTGACGGCGGCGGCGGCGGCGGCCGGGGGCACTTCTCGCCGCTGGGGCGAGCTGAGAGCGCTCGGAGGCCGGAGGGGAGGGGGTCGGCGGAGAGGAGGACGAGGAGGCCGTCGAGGGCGAAGAAGAGGCGCGGAGGAAGAAGAGGAAGAAGAACGAGTAGCGGATTGTTGTTCAAGCGCGCTCGGCGGCCGGCAGGGGATCCGGGCACGATTCTGAGCAGTTCGTCTCTGGAGAACGCCCAAAGACATCGACGTCGCTTCACGAGCGCTGGCTCTTGGGACCTGACCGCCGGAGGCGCGAGCCAGCGCCGGTGAAAGAGATGCCCTCGCCGTCGAAGAAGATGAAACCGTTGGCAGCCCTAAACTCGTCGACGTCGTCAGAATGATCGGTCTCCGAGCTCCGGGTGCGACGTCCGGCCCTCTCCCTCGAGCCAGTTGCGACCGCATATGCATGCGGTTGTTTCAGTCGAGGCTCTGCTCTCTGCAATCCCAGACAGGATGTTAGAAGGAGATGATGCTTTTCGGTCGCAGAATACTACCCCTGCATCGAACGAAGAAGGGAGGAGCTTTTTATTCAATAGCAAGCACATGCTCGCTCCGCCTCGCCAAGCTGTTTTGGCGAGCTCTCTGATAATCACAGTTTAAAAAAAAACGAAATTCGAAGAATACCAGAAGAAACCATGAGCTCTCCCCAAGACCTCGTCCAGGACGCAACCCGCCACCGTCAGGCGCAACAAGAGGACCAGCGGCGCCGATCGGGGGGGGACAATCTTTATCCCGTAGCAGGTTTGCGCCCACGGGTTTGCGAGAGAAAAGAGATAAGGATTTAAAAAGAAAGGTGACGACGATGCACCTGCATGCGACATCGCATGCTTAACTTCTTGTTCGAGGGAGAAAAAGACTCATAAACCTCAAAACCTCGAAACACCTCAAAATCCCTCAGACCCCGACGACGACCAGGAACAGCCGCCGAAAGAGGACCCGAACTCCCTCCGCAGCCTCTTGGCTTCGGAGTCGCTCGAGAAAGACCGCGGCGACGTCAAAGCCGCGACGGGGAACAAGAACTTTGACGAACAGGGGACGCCGAAGCAGCAGCAGACGCCCGCTGTTCCCGCCCCTCAGCAGCAGCAGGAGCCCGGAGGCGGCGACCACCTCGAGCGCTCAAGGGAGCCTTGTAAGCCCGGGAGCTCGCACCCGGTGATGGACTCGTCGAAGTGAAAAAGAGAAGGAAGAAATAAACAAAGAAAAAGAAAGATGATTTTTGTTTCATTCGCTCAACAACGATAACAACGACGCTTTCTCTGCCTCTCGCGCAGCGATCGCAACTACTAAGAATAGTTCTTTTTTTTCTTGGAAGAGTTACTTGAGTGAGGGCAACGAAATACTAAAGAAGAAAAGGTTTCGTTTTGTTTGTTTGTTTCGCGGACATTTTTTCACCGCCCTCTCTCTCTCCTGCCGCCGCAGACGTCTTCGCCGTTTTCGCCGACGCCGACGACGCGGACCTCTGTCAGCTGCGTCGTCGTCGTCGTCGCCGCCGGTGTCCCGTTCCTACCGGCAGCAGAAGGAGGAAGATGGCGAGAAGCAGCGGGAGAAGAAGAAGAAGAAGCGACACCGGCCCCCTCTCTTCGCTGCTCCTCCTCCTCCCTCCTCTTCCTCTCCGCCGCCTCGTCCCTCCGCTCGACGACGCTGCCTCTGCCGTCCTTCCCTCCTCCTCCCCCGACCTCCGGCCTCCTCCCGCTCAGCCTGCGCCACCGTTGCGTCTTCGTCAGCCCGAAGAAGATCAGCGGCACCGCGTACCACGCCACGACGATGTCCACGGAGTAGTGCTTCCTCGACGCGATGATCAGCAGCGAGAGCGCGACGGTGGCGAGCCACCAGATGACCTTGAGAACCCTTAAGTTCCCGCGGAGCGAGTAGAGGATGCAGAAGGACAGGGCGAACGTCAGGTGGCTGCTGAAGATGAGGTCGCCGCAGGACTTGCTCGCCTGCGTGACGACATTGACGGCGATGAACTGCCACCAGTGCGCCGGGCGGGGCTTGACCGCGACGGGCGACGCCGAGAGGCAGTGCGGTGCCGGAGAAGGGAGGCGCGTCGAGGTGAACGAGGCGATGCGGAGCGCCTGGGCGAGCGCCAGGGCGGGGAGGGCGGCGGAGGCCAGCCCGACCGTCGTGTGTCGCAGGCGCCTGGCCTCGACGACGAACGGGCTGAACATCCACGCGATCCCGCCGAAGAACTGGGCGTAGAACAGCGTCTCGGAGGCCCAGTCCGCCGACAGGGGCAGCTCGGGGAGGACCGCGAAGCCCACGTCCGGCAGCGGCTGCGGCTCGGGCCTCGCGAGGACGTACGAGAGCTGGGTGAAGACGCCGTGGACGTACTGGAAGGCGAGGCAGAGGAGGATGACCCACCAGTGGCGCTTGAGGATCGGGATCTGTTTGCGGGGGGGGAGTGGGAAGGGGGTAAGGGGGAGGGGGAGGGGAAGGGGAAGGGAGGGAGGGAGGGAGAGGGTGAGTTTTTTTCCTTCGGTCAATTGGTTTTTTTTTTCTTTTCCGCCTCAACGTTACTTTCCGTTCTCATTTCTTCTCCTTACCTCTACTCGACACTCGTCCACGAGCCTATCCCTGAAGCCTCGCAGGGCGGAGAGGGCACGAGACGGAGACGCCGCGGGTGTCGCGCGAGCACCGGCGGCTTCCTCGCCAGGAGACGACGCCATGACTTCGTTCTTTTCTTTTTCGGGCATTTTTTGACTGTGGAGCACGCTGCAAAACACAAAAAAGGAAGAAAAAACTCGCCCGGCGCTCGATCAAAAGACCGACGACAAAAAGGCACCGCGAACGATTGCTTGTCTCCCTGCGCTCTCCGATATAGATCTTCCAAGAGAGAGCAGCAGAGATGAGCGCGGCCCTAAAGAGCGCGGCGGCGGAGCTGTCAGTCCTCCCAGCAAGGCGAGGTAAAACTCGAATGAAGAGGATGCAACTGCACTCGAGGTCGAGGGAGTCGACCTCGACGCCTTTGACCTCTCCTTCTGTCTCCAGAGCTTCCCCGGCCGGCATGTGCTTCGACGCCGCCTGCCAGGCCACCCAGGACCGCGCGTTCGTCGCCGCCGTTCTCTTCCCGCTCGCGGCGTCAGTGGCGGCGGGTGCATTCGTCTGGAACCAGCCCTCTCGCTCCCCTCCTCCTTCGAGGTCGAGCCCGCCGTCGCCGTCGCCTTCTTCTTCTTCTTCCCTTTCCGACCGAGGTTCCTCTCCTCCTCCTCAACCTCCTCCCCCTTCCGACTCGGCCACCGCGGACGGCGGTGGACAGAGGGCGGTGGCGGAGCTCTTCGAGGATCCCTCTTCGGGCGTCGTCTTCGAGGCCAGGCCCGGAGAGAGGCCCCCGGAGAGGGATGGCAGGGGCGAGCTCGCCTACAGGGTCGCGTCCTTCACGCCCTCGCCCGTCGAGGAAGGGAGCGGCGGGGACAGGGTCCGCGTCGAGGTCGGGGACGTCGCGGCCAGGGCCCCGCGAACCTACGTGTTCGAGAGGAGGCTGCCGCAGCCCTCCAGAGTCATCGCGGTCTCGCTGGCGAGGCCCGCCGGGGTCGTCCTCGCGGAGTCGAGGGAGCTCCCCCGGGGAGGCGGAAAGGCGGCCGTCGTCGTCGACCAGCTGCTCGCGGGCTCCCCCGCGGCGAGGAGGGCGGCCGCAGCATCCCTGGACCCCTCGCTGCGCGACTCCGCGGTGCTGCCGGGAGACCTGCTGCGCGGCTTCACCACCACCAACTTTGTCTTTCGAGGCGCCGGGGCGCTGCTGGGCGTGGCCGCTCCCTCGAGGGAGGCGGTGGTCTTCGGCGCCGACGGGCAGGGTTGGAAGGGGGTACTTGCCGCATTGGGGCGCGGGAGTGCCTCCGACGGCGATTTGACGCTGATCGTGGAGAGGAGAGAGTAACAGAAAGAAAGCAAGACGAGGGGAAGAAGAAAGTAATTTGTAAAAAAACCTGAAAAAGAGAAAACACTTGTCTCTCTCTTCCTTTCTCTTCTCCGGGGCGGTCACTGCACCCCGCCCACGACCCCGAACCTCGCCTTGAACACCTCGTAGGCGTAATAAGAGAGCGCGGCCGAGGGCAGCACCTGGAGCATCGTGGGACCGAGGCCCGCGTAGAGCCCGGCGACGCCGCGTTCTCGCACGAGCGAGGCGGCCGCGCCGCGGAACGAGGTCGCGCCCGCCAGAGCGGCCAAGGACGAAGAAGAGGCGGCGCCCGCCCCTCCCGAGGCCGCCGCCAGCTGCATCGCGGCGACCTGCATCCTGCGCCGCACCACCTCCATGGGGTACACCGCGAGCTCCGCGGCGGCTCCCGCTGCGGCGCCGCAGGCCAGAGTCGCCCTTGCGGACATCCTCGGGGGCTTCCGAGTAAACGAAGGGGAGCGAGAGGAGGAGGAGGAAGAGAAAGGAGAGGAAGAGCTGTGGCCCCCCCTGCGCCGGAAAACCCTCACGCCGCCTCTCCGTGCTTCCTCTTCCCTCCGCTTCTCCTCCTCCTTCTCCTCCTCCTCCTGCTCTCTCCTCTCCATCGACCGCAGCACTAGATGCTTGAGGACGTCGTAGGTGCCGTAGAAGATTGCCCCCGAGGGCCCCGTGGCCGCGAGCGCCGGGGCGAGACCCGAATACAGCGCGCCGACGCCCTCTCTCGCGACGATCGAGCGCAGCGTCGCGGCGAGCGCGGCCGGCCTCGCCGCAGCCGAGGAGGCCATCGTTGCAGCAGCTGCTGATGCCGAAGGAGCCGCCAGCAGCACGCGGGTCCTCAGCACGTCGAGCGGGAAGCAGATCGCCGTCGCGGTCGCCCCGGCCATCGCTCCCGCAGCGAACCGCTCGGCGGCGCCAAACTCCTCCCTCTCCGAGTCGGAGTCGGAGTCTTCGAAGAGGGCCGTTGTCGGGGTCGGGGAGCCCCCGTGGATGTGGTGACGATGATGGGGCTGCTGCTTTCTCGAGTCCCTCTTGGCGGCGGACAAGGAGATCGCCGGGAGGCGGAGCCGCCGTGGCTCCTGCTGCTGCTGCTGCTGCCGCTGCTGCCGCTGCCGCCGCTGCAGCGGCGGCGGCGGCGGCGGCGGCGGCCGCTCGTCGTCGCCCCCCTCCAAAGCAGCCGCCGCCGGCGCCGCCGGCGCCGCAGCAGCAGTCGACCGCCGCCGCCGCCGCTCCGCCCGCTCCCTCCTGCCGCGCGCCCGCCTCGCCGTCAGCAGCGCGGACCGGTACGTGTCGAACGCGAAGAAGTTGAGCGCCTTGTGCGGGCAGGTGCGGAGCAGGTTGACGCCGTTGCCGCGCCAGAACGCCGAGACGCCGCCGAGGACCCGGGAGGCGGCGGCGGCGGCGGCGGCCGGGGCGGGGGGCGCGCCGCCGCCGCCGCCGCCGCCGCCCCCGGGCGGGCTCGCGCTCGCGGCGGCGGCGGCGGCGACGCCGGAGCGCCAGACCCTCCCTGCCGTCTCCCCGATGCTGCAGCCCGAGGCGCCGTGCAGGACCTGCTCGAGCTTCATCCGCTCGAGCGGGGCCAGAGTGGTGCGGGAGACGGCGCAGGAGGCGGCGCCGGCGGCGAGGTGGCGGAGGTAGTTGAGCGGCGCCCGCGAAGAAGCGGCGGCGGCGGCGGCGGGGGCCTCCTCGCTCGTTCTCTTGCTCTTCTTGCTCTTCTTCCCGCCGGGGGGGGCGGCTGTCGTCAAAGTCGATGCGAGGAGCGGTGCTTCTGCTGTCGATGCTGCCACCCCTGGGTGAGTCGCGGTGGCCGCAGAGACGGACAGCGAAGCGAAGGCGACGAGAGGGGACGGTCTTCTCGAAGCGGGCGCCAGTCGAGGTCGAGGAGCAGCCGTCGCCGCCACCTGCGGCGCCGACGTCGATGAAAGCCAATCATCAGTCGACGGCTTCAGCGGACTCGGGTGCCGCTCCAGCCTGAAGCCGCTGAGCACGGAGAAGGAAGAGGCCGTGCTCGCATCGATGCTGCTGCAGCGGCTGCTGCAGCTCGGGAGGTCTCCCCGTGCTGCTGCCGCGGCAACAGCGGACGGGCGGCGCATCTTAGAAGAAAGTGACTGAGCGCCCAAAACTCTCAATCGCTATAACCGATTCGATAAATCGGTTTGAATCGTCGACTCGTCCACTTTCAGAATGGAGGAGCTCAACGACTATGAGCTCGCCCGCGCCAGGCTCATCGCCCGCAACCGCGAGCGGATGGTCGCGATGGGCCTGCTCGGGGCGGCGAGCTCGCTGGCGGCGGCGGCGAAGCAGGGAGCATCAGCGGCGGCGGCGAAGAAGCCTCGACCTCGACCCCGACCTCGGGCGGCGCAGCCGCGGGCCCCGACCCGCGCCTCCAAGCGCCTCCGCGGGGAGAAGACGGACGACGCTTCCACCACAGGCGGCGCGAAAGATGGCGTCGGGGGAGGCTCTCAAGGGGGAGAAGAGGAGGAGGGGGAGGAGGAAGAGAGACAACCCCCTCCGCGGTGGACCGACGAGGAGCTCCGGGAAATCCGCCGCGAACGGGAGGTGAGGATGTCAGAGAGGCTCTCCGACCTCGAGCTCTCCGGACTGATCGACGCCTCGCCCGGGGTTGCGCACTTCGCCATCGTCGGGGCGCACCACAAGGGCCAGAAGCGGAAGCACTACAAAGTGACGCTGGAGAACCCGAGGCCGTCGAAAGCGACGTGCGAGTGCGTCGACTTCAAGATCCGGAGGAAAAAGTACGGCGGCCACTGCAAGCACATCAAGCTCGTCCTAGCTCAGCTAGGGATCGGCGAGGGCGCGGAGAGCAGCGACGGGTGGGAGGAGGCGCTGGAGAGGGTGGTGATGGCGAAGTAAGTGAAGGAAAACAGGTTTGGATGTTTGATACTGCAGTTTTTTGTGTGAGTTTAAAAACGAATGAAATGAAAAAAAGAAGAAAAAACTCCTCTGTTTTTCATCATCATCGGTTTGGGCAAGCATTCGAAAAGTGCCCAGGGGCCCCGCAGTTGAAGCAGCTCATCCCGGCTGGGGCGCCTCCGCCAGTGGCGCTGACGAAGCGGGTGGGGTTTGCGTTGGAGCTGCTGCCGCTGCCGCCCCCGCGGCGGCTCGCCGCTGCCCCTCGACCTCGGCCTCGAGTCGTCGTTCCGCGGCGAGCGCCGCCGTCGGCGCCTCGACCTCGACCCACCCTTCCACCTCCTCCGCTCCCCCCTCCTCCCCCTCCGCCGCCGCCGCCGCCGCCCCCCCCCCCTCCTCCTCCGTCGTGCTCGTCCGCCCAGGAAAACTCCAGGCACGTCGCCCTGTCCTCCTCGACGGGGCACTTGAGGAAGCGCCTGCCGGCGTTGGCGCCGGAGCGGGCCGTCAGCTGCAGCAGCGGCAGGCCGTGGGACGGGCAGCGCGGCGGCGAGGACGCGTGCGGGGCGTTCGCGGCGCTGGCGGCGTTTCGCCTCCTCGGGGCGGCGGGAGCGGCTGCAGCGGCGGCGACAGAGGCGGGTCGAGACGTCGGAGCTGCTGACGCGTTCTGGCGCGGAGCGCGGGCCGGAGGGGGCGGCGGCGGCGGCGGGGCCTGCCACTGCGGCGGTGCTGCCGCCGCCGCCGCGGGCCAGCCTCCGCCGCCGCCTGCTCCGCCGCCGCCGCCGCCTCCCCCCCCGCGCCTCGAGACGAAGGGCACCCGCAGCTCCCCGCAGGCCGCCAGCAGCGCCCGCAGCGTCCTGTCGCACCCGGGGGCGCCGCACGCGACCAGCCGGGAGTCGAACCCGGCCGGGATCGCCGCGCGGCGGAACGCGAACGAGAGCCTGGCGGAGCCGCAGGCCGCGCACGGCGGCGCGGGCGCCGAGGGACCGGGGGCGGGGGGCGCGGAGGGAGGGGCGGGAGCCGCCCCGCTGTCCGGCAGCGGCGCGACCCTCGTCCCGGGCGGCAGGGCCACCGCCTTGGTGCAGAGCGGCGCCGCGGAGCACTCGAAGTACGCGCCCCCGAAAGAGGACGCGGCGGCGTCCGCGGGGGCGTGCCTGAGGAGCAAGTTGGAGCGGCACCCGGGGGCGGAGCAGGGGCCGACGACGACGACGGCGCCGTTTTCGGTGTTGGCCGCCGCCGGGGCGCTTCCAGCGGCACCGACACCGCCGCCTGCTCCTTCTCCTCCGGTTCCGCCTCCGCCTCCACCGCCGCCTCCTCCTCCTCCTCCTCTGACCCTCGGGAAGAACCTCGCCACCTCCTCCACCAGCGCGCCGGCCCCCGCCCTCGCCGCGGCGAAGTCCCTCTCGAACGCCGCCCGCGCGTCGGCGAGCACCGTCTCCTTGGACACCGCCCCGCTCGCGATCGCGCGGATCGCTGTCTCGATCTTGGCCCTCAGCTGCGGCTGCCAGAGGCCCTCCAGGCCCAGGGAGGCGTAGCCGCTGACCAGGGCCTCGCCCAGAGGGGTCGGCGAGAAGCCGTCGTTGCCGCCGCCGCCGCCGCCGGAGGACGCGGGGGCCTCCTTGGTCGCGTACTTCCGGGTCAGCAGCGTCTTGATGTGGTCGACCATCGTCGCGTCGGTGCCGATACCGTGGCGGTCCATGGCCGCGAGGAGGTCGCCCTCGGCCAGCCTGGGAGGCGGCTGCGTCGCTCCCGAGCGGAGGGTCAGCTCCAGCGGAACCAGCCGCTGCCCGACGACGAAGGCGGGGAGCTCGCCGGCGCCGCCCCACGACGTGTAGGGGTAGACGTCGAGCCAGGCCCGGTCCGTCACCATGAGCCCGGCCGCCCAGAACCGCTCCCCGAGGGGGCCGACGCTCGCCTCGACGCGCGTCTCCGCTCCCGTCGCCGCCCGCGAGCACGCGGCCAGGAAGGACCGCGTGACGAACTCGAACAGCCGCCTCTTGTCGTCGCCCCAGTCCGGCGGGGGGCCGTTGGGGCCGACGCCCTTCGTGGGGTGGATCGGCGGGTGCGCCCTGTCGTTGTGCCCGCCCGGCCGCGGGAACCGCCACAGCTCGCCCGAGGCGACCCGCCGCGCGTAGGGGCCCCAGCGGGGATCGTCGCACTGCGCCTGGACCAGCGAGGCCAGGTCGAAGTCGGCGTCGAACTCGTCGGTCTCCGTCCGGGGGTAGGACAGGAAGCCCTGGTGGTAGAGCTCCTCGGCGAGCTTCATCACCCGGTCTCCGGGGAGGCCCAGGACGCTCCGGCGGGTCGCGGCTTTCTGGAGCTCGAGCGTGGAGAGCGGGGCCGGGGGCTCGCGCTGCCTGCTCCTGCCGTCCACCGAGGTGATGACGGCGGTGACGGCGGGAGGGGGGGGCCGAGGAGGGGAGGGAGCGCAAGGGCCGGAGGGGGAGGGCGAGGAGGCGCGGAGCGGAGGAGGGGAGGCGCCGCTGGTCTCGGCGCGTGCGGCGACCGAGGGATTCGCCGCGGCGGCCGCGGCGGCGGCCTCGTACAGCGCCGCCGCGATCCCGTGGTCGAACAGCTGCCCGCGGGCCCACTTGAACGGCACGGGCCTCGCTCCGCCGCCTCCGCCGCCGCCGCCGCCGCCGCCGCCTCCGGTTCCTTGAGCCGCTCCGGCAGCTCCAGCAACGCCGCCGCCGGGCAGCACCAGGTGCAGGTACCAGAAGCTCTCGGGCACGTGCGCCCTCGCCTCCCAGCAGCGCGACACGATCAGGCCCAGCGTCGGGAACTGGCAGGGCCCGTACGAGATCAGCTTGCTGCTTCCGCTCGCCGAAGAAGAGCTCGACGAAGCGTTGCCGGAGCGCCGCTGCTGCTGTGTGCGCTGGTGGTGGTTGGAGGTGAAGTTTTCGTCGTTCTCGCTCCCTCCGATCGCGTCCCAGTCGAACTTGTCCTGCAGCATCAGCGTCTGCAGCCTCGTGAACGACGCGCCCACCCTCAGATCGATCTCCTGCCTCGCGTCGACGGCCCGCGCGTCGGCCTCGTTCGGCGGGCCTAATGACGAAATAGCACGCGCGATCTCCGGCGCCGACAGCGACGAGAAGCGGGCTCGAAGCACGCTCAGCCTGGGGTTGGCGCTGCGGCAGGCCGCGATGACTTCGAACGCGATGTTCTCGCCCTCTCGGTCGCAGTCGAGCCACAAGACCAGGGTGTCTGCCTGCCGCGCGCACTCGTGCAGGTTGCGCTCGACGGGCTTGTTCTCTTCCCGCACGCGCTTGGCGACCGGCGCGCTGTACAGCGACGCCGGGTCGACGCCGCGCCAGGAGCGGGCCTCTCCCACAAAGTCGAGCTCGAAGAGGTGGCCGGCCACGGAGGTGAAGGTGACGTCGCAGGGGCCGAGGGTGGGGAAGGTGGTCTGGAAGCGAAAGGCGCGGCAGTAGCGGGCGCTGGTTTTGTTGATTTTTTTTTGTGTGTGAGAGAGAAGGGTCGAGGTCGTGGGTGAGAGAGAGTTGTCGAGCGGCGACGGCGACGATTCGTGCGCTTTGTTTTTTTCGAATTCGCCCTCCTCTTCTTCTTCCTCCCCTGCTTCATTCTCCTCCGCTCTCACCACGTCGCCTCGCCCCTGACGGGCCTCCCGCCGTTGAGGATCCGCGCCACGCCGTCGGCGACAGAATTCTTCTCGGCGACGCAGAGGACGCGGCGAGGAGGCATCGTGTCCCTTTTTTTGAGGAGTCGAATCGAAAAAGAAAAGCTTCGCGCTTTGGGCCTCTCTCTTCGATTATCTCTGGCCTCGTCGGCGGTCTCAGTGCGTGCAGGACGGCACAGGCTCGAGCGGAGGCATTGCGCTGGGTGCGAGAGAACGGAAGGACAGAGAGGACGGAGAACAATTCGCGGACGAGACGAGAGAGCGAAACCGAACAACGAAAGAGAGAGAGAGAGAGTGGAAGGAAATAAATCGAGCGGGCGGGTCCAAAACTCTTCATCTTCTCTTCACTCTTTTTTCGTTCCTTAGCTCTCTCAGCCTCCCCTCTTTCCGCGTTTCCTCCGGCGCCTTTTTTGCTTCTTCTTTCCATTCATATTTCATATTTCGTGCAAGAGGCTTGAGACGCTTCAACAGCGCTCTCAGAGAAGCAAAAGAAGAGAGGACGCAGCGTCTTCTCTTGGCGCTTCATTGGTCGACGAGAGCTCTCGACTTGCGATCGATTGAAGTTTTTTATCGATTTGCGTCGGCAACTCCTCTTCCCTCCTTTCGAACACCGACGCGCTCTCTCTCTCTGCACACCTAACCACGATGGCAGCAGCCTCAGCAGCGGTCCAGGCCGCCGTCCTGGGGGCGGCCCAGGCCGTCGAGGCCGCCGTCGACGCAAAGATCGACGCGCTCGACGCCGCTCTCCGCGACGGCGACAACGCTGCCAACTCGGACGACCTCGCCGCGCTGCGCGCCGCGCGCCTCTCCCAGCTGCGCGCCGACGCCGACGCGCGCGCCAAGTGGGAGCGGGAGGGCCACGGCGCGCTGCACCATGCCCGCAGCGACAAGGAGTTTTTCGACGCGGCGAGGGGGTGCGCCAAGGTCGTGGCCTGCTTCGCGCGCTCGTCGCGGCCGTGCGACGCGATGGAGCGGCTGCTCTTGCAGCTCGCGCCGCGTCACCTCGAGGCCAAGTTCGTCCGCATCGACGCCGAGCGGTGCCCGTTCCTGGCCGACAGAATGCGCGTGACCGTGCTCCCGACCGTCGCGGTGCTGCTCGAGGGCAAAGCGGAAGGGTACCAGGTCGGGTTCGACGGCCTGCCCGGGGGCGACACGTGCGGCGCGGCGGCGCTCGAGTCGAGGCTTGTGGATTTGGGGGGGCTGAGGCCAGAGGGTGTCTCCGTGCTTTCGAAAGCGAGTGGGAGTTCGGCGCCGAGCATGGAAAAGAGCCGGAGCGGGATGGTCCGCGGTGGGGGGAGAGGGAAAGGGAGGGCCGGAGAGGAGGACGAGGACTCGGATTTCGATTAAGGTGTAAAAAAGTAAAAAACTTTCCTTTCCTTTTTCTTCGCCATCTCTCTCTCTTTTTCGCTGTCTCTCTCACGCGCGCGCTTTCGCTGTCTCTTTCTTGTGCTGTCTCTCTTTATATCGCTTTGTGTGCTTTCACTGATACAATTTACATATCTACAAACGGAAGTTGGGGCGCTGCTCCCGCCTCGGAGCTCAAACCTGAGTTTCGAAATTAAAAAAAAAAGAAGAGGAAAATGATGTGAGGACGCGGCTTCTTCTTTTTTCACCTCCCGGCCTTTAACCCGGCAGCGCCGGGGGCCCCCGGAGGCTTTCGCGGTCGATTGCGATGCCCTCCCTCGGCCCCGAACGGCGCCCCCCTCACTGCAGCACAAAGAGGTGTCGAAAACCGCGACTAGAGAGAAACGCGCTCGTGACACCCGATAAAAAAATGACCGCCGGAGGGGAGGATTGCCCGCCCTTTGAAAACGTGTTGTTTCCTCGCTCTCCGCAATCGATGGCCCCTCTCACCACGAGGCAAAAAAAACGAGTTTCTTTGTTGGGCGAGCGGGGATGGAAGAATGCGATTTTGCTGGAAAGGAAAAAAAGTTGAGATGAAAAAACCAAAACCTCACCTCATCTTTCGCTTTATCGTTGTACTTCTTCTTCTTCTTCTTTTTCTTCTTTCGGCGACAATTCGATCCGTTCAAATACAGCCACACCCCATCTCACTCCTGCTGTTTTTTTGTAAAGAGGAAAGTCGATCAGTGTGAGTTTCGGATCGAAATCGTCTGAGCAAAAAAAAGAAATATAGGGAGGTCTTCTTCCGAAAGTTCGGTCATCATTTTTTGGATTCTCGCACGGAATAGGTATTGCCGCCCATAAGTTTTATGTTCCGCTCGTGTAGTTGTGGACCTCGTAAGCGCTCATGGGAGATTGAGGAGCGAAGAGGGCAGATTTGGCGGGTTGATTTGGTGGCTTGGTGGTGGTGGAGGTTGAAAAAAACAATGCTCTTCGCGAATGCAATTCCCTTCTTTCTCTTTCTCTTTCTTTTTCCTTTTCTCTGACGGTCAGGCAATAAGCGGAAAAGAATAAATTCTGAAATAGCATCAGTCGGAGTTTAACGTCCGTCTGGGTTAAAGCAAATTATCGTCACTCCGAGAGAAAGGAGGGAGAGAGAGAGAAAGATGAAGCACAGAAGAGAGAGGAGGCGTGGAAGATCTAGCCGCCGCCGCCTCTTTTGATGGCATCGATTCGAGAAGCTGCTTCGCTGCTCGGGGGACACCAGACAGACGCACCTACTACAGCAGCGCCATGCCGCCGCGCTTCGACCTCTTCGACGCGCTGCCACGACGAGCAGCAGCGTCGTGGATCGAAGAGGCACGGAAGGGAAACGACTGAGGTGAAAAGAAGAAAAGAGTTTGGAAAGTGGTTTTGCCGTCAGGCACAAAAAAAAAACGTTGACCCGACTCTCTTCTTCGTTGACCGCGTGTTCTCTTTTCCCCCTCCCTTTTCCAATGGCCCCCCTCGGCCCCTCCAGGATCCGGGCCATCAACCTCATCGAGACCCTGAAGGAGGAGCGGAGGGAGAGAAGAGGCCACAAAGGAGAGGAGGAGGAGGAAGCGCCGGAGGAGGCGGTGGAGTGGTGAGGAGGCGCTTCTCCCCTCTCCTCTTCTTCTTCTCTCTCTCTCTCTCTCTCTCTCTCTCTCTCTCTCTCTCTCTCTCTCTCTCTCTCTCTCTCTCTCTCTCTCTCTCTCTCTCTCTCTCTTTCTCTCACAGTGTCTCGTGGTCTCGTTCACCTCCGTTCCCCCCTTTATCTTCGACAGGCCAGAGGAGCGCATCAGGGCGTGGTTCTCCGAGAGGGACGACGACGACGACCAGAGGAAGGAGAAGGAGAAGGAGGAGAAGAGCAGCGCGGGCGCGGGAAAAGCGGCGCCCCTCCCCCGCGCTCCCCCTCCTCCGCCCCTGCCGCTGCCCCTGCCCCCGGCCGATCCCGCCCTCCGCGCCCGCTGGTTCCCCTCCGCCGCCCGCCTCGACCCCGCCTCGTCCCCTCCCGCCTCCCTCTCCCCTCCCTCCCCGCCTCACCGCCGCAGCCCCCCCTCGTGCGTCCTCGTGGCCTTCGCGTGCGCGGGGAGCGCCGAGGACCTCTGGTCGTCCGAGGGGACTGGCCTGCGCCGCGCCGCGTCGCCGCTGCTGCGGTGGCTCTCGGCGCGCGGCGGCAGGCTGCTGTCGGCGCAGCTGCCGGGCAGGGGGGCGAGGAGGCGCGAGCCGCTCGCGGAGAGCGCGCGCGCGGTCGCGAGGGAGGTGGCTTCGCTGGTCGCCGCGGAGATCATGGCGGCCCCCGAGGGGGGAGCGGGGGGAGGTGCGGGCGAGGGGCAGGGGGGCCGCCCGACCCCGCCGAGGAGGGTGCCGTGGTTTGTCGCCGGGCACTCGCTCGGGGCCTGGCTCGGCTTCGAGCTCGCCTCCGCGGCCAGGGACGCCGGCCTCCACCCTCCCACGCGCCTCCTGCTCTCGGCGATGCCCCCGCCGCACACCCCCGAGGCGCGCAGGCCCTGGCGCGGGCCCGCCGCGACGCTGCCGGCGCGCGACCTCGTCCAGGAGTGCCGCGCCTGGGGGATCAGTGAGGCCGTCTTCGGTCCCGGGGTCTGGGACGAGTACGAGCCGCTGCTGCGGGGCGACTTCAGGCTTTTTGACGAGTACAGGTTTGAGCGCGCAGGTGCGAAGAAGGAAGACAGACAGAGAGAAAGAGAGAGAGAGAGAGAGAGAGAGAGAGAGAGAGAGAGAGAGAGAGAGAGAGAGAGAGAGAGAGAGAGAGAGAGAGAGAGAGAGAGAGAGAGAGAGAGAGAGAGAGAGAGAGAGAGAGA
>Ga0315289_10005414_pt1 | contig 18867 bp, 16 predicted proteins | sample YL17G11_40_MG_FD_203452 | JGI IMG/M metagenome (GOLD analysis project Ga0315289, IMG submission 203452) | Sediment microbial communities from Yellowstone Lake, YNP, Wyoming, USA - YL17G11_40 | ecosystem: Environmental > Aquatic > Freshwater > Lake > Sediment | place: USA: Wyoming | collected...
GTGAGAACAGGGGGTTGACGGAGAGAAAGCTTAAGAATATGGGTGCGAGAGCGTTAAACGGCCTGCGGAACTGAGGGATGCTGCCCGGACGCCGCATCCCGTGAAACGTTTCTCATAGGAGCGCGCGTGGTGTAGGACTCGCGGCGTCGTGATGTAGAATCTAGCCGCGTTAGGGAGGTTGTGCTCATAGCCTTTTTAAGGTTTATTGATTTAAATTTCTAAACATTCTTTCGCGATCGGCTTACTAAACTTGGATTAGAATGTAAATTCCGTCCTGCTTAAATCTTCCATTAATCTAGTTTAAGAATATGGATAATTTAGGAAGGTTAAAAGAGTATGATGTGTTAATATGAAAAGCAAACATAAACAAAATATCGGTTTTGTCCTATACATCGGTGCATGGTTAACGCTGGCATGGTTATCAATTGAAATAATAAGGTTTATTATTTTATCAATCTCTGCTCTTATGCATTAGCTTAACGGTCTCCCCCCAAACGCGCACGCAACGGGGGAGGCCGATTCATAATGAAGAGGAGGGCTTGACGGAGGCGCGCACGGAAAAGCGAAATAATTTTTAGTTATAAGTCACTGTCATATATTATGGTGATAGTAAAAGTATGGAGAAATTTACAAGAACCATTTTTCTGAATGAGGTAGTTATACAATGTCGATTCGCTCTTATGTCAATGTCTAATTTACGTGCTGCATTACGGAGAGGAGATACTATATGGGTTTTCCACTCGGCACATTCTTTTCTAATTTTTGTAGCCAATGTTTCAAAATTGTTTTGGCCAGATAGGAAAACTATTTACAAACAGCCTGATGCGAGAACTCGGGGAGATGAATTAAGAAGAGAACTTGAAGTTACACAAAAAACCCCGATTAAAGATCGGAAGTTTAGAAATCATTTTGAACATTACGATGATCGTATTCAAGAGTGGGCAGCATCTTCTGTTAGAAGAAATTATGCAGATATGAATATAATGCCTCCAGGAGCTATTTCAGGAATAGACATAAATGACTTCATGCGAAATCTTGAACCTAATACATTGACATTAACATTTCATGGAGAATCGTATAACTTGCTTGACGCGGAATCTGAAATCAAGAGAATCTTCTCGCGCGCGTGCACGATTCGGGAAAAAAGGAGTAAAAACAGCCCCTTTTAAGCCTGAATTTTCATGTGCACGCGCGCGCGAAAATAGAAGGTCTCGATCTAGTGAGGTATCTGGAAATCAGGGTCCTCCTGCCGAATTTCACCATCCTCTCATATAGCCTCTCAGCCTCAATTCCATACCTTGGCTAGTTGTTTCTAACTCGGCACTCCTTGATGATGGGCCCCCACCTACGCCACCAGTACACGTAGAAACACCCATGTCCTTGGCCAGCAGCCGCATGTCGATCAATCCCTCGCGCGCGTTTTTGAGTAGATCGATAAAGGTGACGACGTCGAAGATCACTTAGAAAAATGTCAGCCGACAGATGGTCTTTTCGATTTGTCGTTGTACTTATTCACGGTCGAGTAAATCATTGTTATTTAAAAGACTCTAGTAGAACGTCTTTTTTGCTCCAAGTTATCATTTTTCCGCATTTTTGACAGTTACAGGTATTATTTAATAGGGTGCTAGTTTCAAATGATGTTTTATCCATAGAAATTTGGGTACCCGTTACATGCCCACATTTTGAGCACTTAATTTTCAATTCTGGCATGGTTATATTTTATTATTTCTCTTATATAACAGTTACGTTGATATGAAAGCGGGAGGATGTTTAAGTCGCGCGCGTGATGGGATAAGCAGGGCTTTGCTGCCTCACCCTTGCTCAGCCCCGCCTGTTTCTGAGCTGAGTTCTTGATGTCGCGCGCACTATTAGTCAGATGCGATAGTTGCGTGCACGAGAACCGATGTCAGAGTTGGACGCGCGCAGGAGTATTTTAATCCCAAAATTGTTATGTGTATAACAAGTGAAATTATAAAGGGGATATTTCATATGGAGTCTATTTCTAAATGGGCGAGGGAAAATTTAGGTAAGTGGTATACCTCACCTAGAAATGATGTTTTAAAAACCAGAACAAGGGATTTTTTCATTGAAGCAGTGGATGAGACGAATCAGTTTGTCAAGATCAAGTTTAGAGACTCAAAGTATCCCGTATTGCCCTTGTACTTCTGGATGTTTGAGAGGGTGATCAACCATCTTAAGAAACATCCTAAATTTTTCGTTCCATTGGGAGCAGCTATCCAGCCGCCGTATATGAAGTTCTCAGTGGAAGCAGCCATATGGGCTCACCCCTTCCCTAAAGTGAAGACCAAGTACTTTGTTGCGCCCTACGTCTGTGACATAATGGCCCTGGCAGGATCAGTAGAATATGGTTTTGCTCGAAACCCAGATACAGGTCGACGGGTACAGGGAGTAAAGTTAAAAGAAATCTAGGATATTTGGAACCATCTTAACGCGCGCGCGCCGCGCATACCCCTATCGCCGCTGCCACGTAGGACAGCGACTGCAACATGATCATATCAACCAATGTCATTACACCGAGTAAGGATTAGTGAAAAAGGGAGGATAAAATTATGGAGGAGGTGTGGACTTGGGCTCGAAGACGTCTCTGTATCTATCAAAAATCAGATCATCTTTAAAGCCTAGGGAGGTATATCCGCGAGTCTTACCAATCTGCCACATCTGCCCAGCGAGGAACTCGAAGTTCTCAAGCCACCTAGGCCCCAGCTCCCTTCTCCTAATGTCATCTATGACCGGCTTATACCTCCCCCAGATCATGACTGACCCAAATCCCAGAGAATTAAACATGATATCCCTGTCCACTAATCCCTCGCGAAGAAGGTATCCGAGGTTATCGTAGGTTCCCCAGACTGACCACCGCTGTGCAAAGGATTCATGGTTCACGCGGTGGTCGTATCTCTTCCTGAAGTCGTCAGGGTCTCTCCAGTCGAGGGCGGAGAGCTCAATGTAATCCCTCTGAAATTCCTTAGTGCCTAGCCGCTGTGTGATACTTGTGCTGAGCTGTATCTTCCTGTTCCTCTCGGTGGCCCTGAGGATCATCACGTAGTAGAACGCCGCTGCGCATACTCCTATCGCCGCAGCTACATACGACACTGACTGGAGCAGAGCTAAGTCAACCATCTAGTTCACGGGTAAGAATCAGGTGGAGCTGAGGATAAGATTATTGTACGTTAGATGAGGATTATGCAAAAGTTTCTTTGTGGTTATGTCTTTCGAGTATCAGTTGGAGCTGAGCGCGCGCGACGAGGTATTTTAGAAAAATGTCGCGCGCGCTGACCCCTGTTGCATAAAAACACGACTCGCACACCGAGCCGCATCGGTGTCTTGTTTTACTAGCCATTCTTTATTTTTTCGATATTAGTTTTTATACTCTCTGAAACGTAAGAATAGCCGATAAAATCTACTAGGTTATTCAAAGTTTTATCTTCAAAACCTAGGGGGCCCATTAAAGGCATAGTTAATTCCCACAGTTTGTGATCCATTGTGATAATTACTTGTTTATTTCTTCTTATTCCGGTTAAGTCTTCTTTTTGTAGAAAATCACGGATTTGGCAGGAACCAAAATAAGCGGACGGCTCTTTCTGTATAACTATAACTATGTTCCTTACCTGCTCTATCATTGAAGGCAAATCTAAATAACTATGAAATTCCTTTCCCTCGATTTTTTCAACATAAATCATAGAGATCGATTTAATTGCGTCTAAAAATTTCGGGGTAATGTAGATAACTTCCTCATCTAGCTCATCATCTCGAATGAGGCGGGGATTAAAAATTGCCTTAGCTATTTCATCTTTAGTTGGAATGCTCTTTTTGGAGAGTCTTGCGATTGGCTTATGATATTTTGTGTCTTGAATAGTCATATGTGAGGATAGAGAATCGGTTTCTTTCAGTAGGGTCACGTGTTTACCGTCGTTAACTGCACCCCATACAACACCAGTTGTTGACTCATCAATGAAGGCTATTTCATAGAATTTTCCGTCGAGCCATTTGATCCCTAACTTGACTTTCTTGCGCCCCATTCTACCCCATCCTGAAGGCAAAAATAACAATTCTTAGTAGTTAAATTCAAAATTAGGCTCAATAGAGATGAATTTTTTGATCTCATTCTCTCTTTGCAGATGATCTGGCATCAGCTTCAGCATTTTGCCGTGGAACTGATCCTGGTGATTCATGACACTGAGGTGAACCAACTCATGAATCACCACGAACTCAGCTAGTTCTTCAGGTAAGCAGGAGAGCTGCCAGTTGAATACGATCTCACCGTTCTTCCTGCAGTAGCCCCACCGGGCGGTGTCGATGATAAAGACCTTGGCGGGCTTTCCGAGGTCTTTCTGATGTTTATTAACGATATTATCTATGAGGTTCTTGGTTTGTTGACTTAGCCAGCCCTTTAGAATGATTGCTAGCTTCTCTTCTTTCCTTAAATTGATTGTTAATAACGAATCGTTGATCTTAACCCTTTCAATAGGTGGTTCCTCAAACCAGTTCAAGATTATCCTGTGAGGAACACCCTCCACGAGGATAATGTCGCCATCAAGGATCTTCTTCCGATCCAGGAACTCGCGATACTTCTGCTCAACGAGGCTCCTGTGCTTCTCAAGCAGAGCAGCGACATCCACATCCTTGCCATAAGGATATGTGACCACCAGCTCGTCCCTTGACCTGAACTCGACCTCAACAGTCTTCCGAGCCCGGACTGAAGGCTGAACAGAGACCCGAACCTGCTTACCGTCAACCGTGAATGTGGTCATTGTGGGCTCGTCCTGTATCTCACAACATAATCCATCAGGTCACGGACCAGTGGAACAAGGCTGTAGGGCTCCATCCTCTTAGCCTCTATCTCGGCCTTGAAGCACTCGAAGCAGCCGTTAAGCAGCATACGCTCAACCGCCTTGCGGGTCTCCTCCTTCTTCTCCCAGCCAGGGAAGATCAGGGACCCGTCACCTAGCTTCTGCACCAGCGACTTGACGACTGGTATGAGTTCAGGCTCCGACACCGACTGTATATGCTTCTGCATAACCGTGAGTAGCGCATGCTCCTCGTGAGAGATTCCTTTCGCCTGAAGACTGGACTCCATCCGGTTGATCTCATCCACGAGTTCCCGGAGACCCTGTTTAACCAGTTCAGGGTCTTTGCCCTTCACGATCCGTTCAAGACGCTCGCTCAGTAGCTCCAGGATCGGGTTCAGCTCGATGTTGATCCGGATGTAGTGCTTCAGCGCCTGCCTGAGCTCGGCGACCTCAACCTCCACAGGGAGGCTTTGATTATTCAGCTTCGACAGGTAATCGGGTCCAATCTCGAAGCTCGGAAGAGACTTGTCGATCTCCTTGAGTATGATTGTCTTCCTGATGAGTTCCCTCGTCTTCTCCATGTAGGGCTTCAAGCTCTCCTTCCCCGACCGAAGATGCTTGTTGAAGAGCTCGTTAACCTGATTGAACCACGTGTAGTCCCTGAGGAATGGAGCTAAGCTAGGGTCTGGGGCGATGGTCTCGAAGAGCGCCTGGGCCCTAAACAGCCTCTCCTTGAACCGCTTGTATACCTCCTCGTCCGTGAGGAGCTTGATCACCGCAATCTGGGATTCTCGGCTATCCTCGCGGGGAACCGAGCTGAGAAGCTGACGAAGACTGCTGATGGTCTCCTCGAACTCCTTCTTGAGGCTATCGAGGACCTCGGCAACGCCCTCTATGTCCTCAACCTCGAAGTTCAACGCATCCTGTAGACGGTAGAAGATACCCACGTAGTCGACGATTAAAGCGGAGTCCTTACCAACGTAGGGTCTGTTGGTCCGGGCTATAGCCTGCAGCAGCTTGTGATCCCTCAGCGGCTTATCCAGATACATGACCCGCTCGACGGGGGCGTCGAATCCTGTCAGAAGCATGTCGGTCACGATGAGGATATTCGGCATCACTCCCTGCTTCTGATATTCTTGGCGGGAGATCTTGAGCTGCTCCTCACGGGGCATGTAATACTTACGGAGGAGCTCAGGGTCGTTCTGGCTCTTCGAATATATGACAGTGGAATACTCTTGGGGGAGATGCTTGTCAAGCTCCTCCTTGAATAGTGCGCAGGCCTCACGGTCCACGGCGACCAGCTGAGCCTTGAAGCCGTTAGGCTCAACGTGGCTCAGGTAGTGCTCCGCAATATCTTTAGCCACCTTCTCGACTCGGTGCTCCGCCTTCAATATCGTCCTAAGGCGTGCTGCCTTCCGCATCACCTCCTCCTGCTCCTCCTCAGTTAGCTTTTCGGCGATCCTGAGGAACTCCTTGTCCAGAATCTCCTTCGGAACATGCTCCCTGGTGAGCCTGGGCTCGTAGATGATGGGGACCGTTGAGCCGTCCTCGATGCTCTGCCTGATCGTGTACTTGTGCAGATACTTCTCGTGTGGGAGGCAGAAGGTCCTGAACGTGCTGGCGCCGGTTGGACCCTTGTCGATGGGGGTCCCCGTGAAGCCGAAGATCCTGGCGTTGGGGAATGTCTCCCTCATCCTGATGGCGAGGAGCCCATACTGGGTCCTGTGGGCCTCATCGATCAGGATGATAATGTTGCTCCTCGTGTCCTGGTAAGCGGGCTTCCTGAACTTCTGGATGGTTGTGATGATGGCTTCCCTGCTTTGGGTCCTTATCTTCTCGAGGAGGGTCCTCGTCGTCTTCGCCCAGGTCACGTAGGGGAGGCCGACGTTGCCGAAGGTCTCCCGCATCTGCCGCTGGAGTTCGAGGCGGTCGATGACGACGATGATGGTTGGGTTCTCGAGCTGGGGCTGCCTCTTCAGTTTCCAGGCGGTGAAGAGCATCGTCAATGTCTTTCCGCTGCCCTGCGTGTGCCAGATGAGCCCCCTCTCCGCCTCCTTACTCAGGATCCGTTCCACGATCCTGTTCGTTCCCTCGACCTGCTGCTGCATTGCTATCTTCTTAGTGACTTCCTCGTGGGCGGTCTCGAAGACGACGAAGTTCAGGAGGAGGTCAAGAACATTCTCCCTTCCAAGTAGGCTCTTTATCGACTGTTCGTAGGGGTCTCCGACGCTTGTCCTCCAGTGGGCGTATCTGCCCTCGCTGGTCCACCCGTATCTGAAGTTGGCTCCGTCTGTGGCGCAGCAGAAGGCGAGGTATTTCGTGAGCTGGGGAGCGTCTCTGTCGTATCTTATAATCTGTTTTATTGCGTCGGTGTAGTCGACCGCCTCGTTCGTCTGTGTTTTACACTCGATGAGGATGACGGGTATGCCGTTGATGAGTAGGATGATGTCTGGTCGTATGTTCTGGTAGCCGTAGAAGGCATATTGGTTGGTGACCTCGTAGACGTTGTTCCCCGGGTTCATATAGTCGATGAGCTTGACCGTCTGGTTCTTCTCGCCGGTTCTGAGGCTTATTGATCCCTCGTTTCTGATCCAGTCGAAGAACTCCTTGTTTCCTCGGATGTCGTTGGGGAACTGACGGAGCCTGTCGATGATCTTGTCGACATCACTCTTCGACTTGATTAGATTGGGGTTGAGCCTGGATATTGCTGCTTTGAGTGAGGTTAGGATGAATGGGTCCTCGTAGGGGCGGCTGATCTTTTCTGGGTCCTGGTATCTCCAGCCTTGCTCCTGAAGCCAGCCGATTATCGGCTTCTCAACCGTCTCTGACTCTGTGTAAACCACCCTCATCCAACCTAACTCTAACCTTACCAGAAAGTAAAACCTGCATCAAACCATTTTTAAGTTCTTCAAATCGTCTCTTAGATTGCTTTTCCAATTCAAGCCTTTTCTCTGAGTAAGATAAAATTCGGACTATTTTTTCTTCTTCTTCCTTAGGCATAATTATGATATCAAAATCTTCTACATGAGATAAATTTATGTTAGCTTGAGCTGACTGTATTCTAATTTTATTTATTTTTTGCTGAATAGCGTTACTACTCAAAAAATATTTTAAATATTGAGGGCTAACAGTCTTATTTTTCAAACGAATTATTGCTAATGCTTGATTTGTGTTAGCAGGTAGTATTTCTGAAGGTACGATAGCCGTTCGCCCTAAAGCTCCAGCTATTGAAAATAACACGTCTCCTTCTGTTAATTGTGATCTATTTAATTTTGTATGAGTGTCTTGATTTATGTGCATAAAACTATCAATCAAAAACTTTCCACTTTCATTTATATTTTCGATTTTGATAAAATTTATTCCTTCTTCTGTATAATTAAAACCATATGTTGTTGGTGTCGTTCCTTTCGTAATTCTTGAGCATAAATCTCCTAGCTTGGTTGTCCCCCATGTTTCTGGTATTTCTCCTAGCTCCGTCTGCTTGAACTCTGTGTGCCCTATCCCGCGGGTGAGGAACCTTTGCATAAGCCCCCGCTTTAACTCCTCCGCCTTCGCTATGATAGTGTCAGTTCGCCGGATGGCTTCGTCGACGGTGCCGAGGACCTCAGCGATACCACGCTGCTCAACAAGAGGAGGCAATTCAATAGTAATATTAAAAAAATCATTTTTCGAGACTATTCTTCGCCGATCTACAGTTCTTGATGACAATTTTTTATAAGTTGATATTAGCTTCGGAGATTTTAATAAAATATCTAGAAAAATAATATCTATATTGTTACTATTTTTTTCTAATACTGTATAAGTAGGACTAACTAATCCTATATCGAAATTTTTTAAAGCATATATCACTCCTTCATCCATAGGAAAACTATAGACAATATTGTTTATCTTAACCACTTTATAATTGCTTAAGTTCTTACTGGCAACTCTTTTTCCAAATTTATCACTCTGAAGTATTAATCCATTATAACGAGTCATTGATAAAATAGGCATTTTTTCTATATTTCCATTTACATTTTTTACTCTAATATCTACTTCTTTTAATAAATTACCTAGACTAACAATATTCCATTTATCCGAATTTCTTCCATTAATATTTTCCTCTGTTTTTTTGTTTTGAGACATTTCAGTAAAGTTCATATCCTAGTTCCTCAAGATATTTCTTCAACTTTTCTTCAATAATGTGTCTTTCTTTCTCTAATATTGCTAATTGTTTCAATACTTGTTTAATATCTATAGAATCAGGTTCATCAAAAATATCTAAATAACGGGTAACATTGAGATTGCAATTATTCTCCATAATTTCTTCTGTATCGACAATTTTACTAAATTTATCCTCTTCAATATATTCGTTAAATATTTTTATAATATGAGTAGCATCATCATCTCGTAATTTATTCATAGTGGTAACTTTTTCATAACTTTCAAAAGCGTATATAAATAGAACTTTTTTATTTCTTTCCTTAGGTTTCTTTTTATTTAAAATAATTAAACAACCTGGAGCGCTAGTATTATAGAATAGTTTCTCGGGGAGAGCCACCACACACTCGACAAGGTCGTCCTTCAACACGCCCTCACGAATAGAGCCCTCAGCTCCACCTCTGAAAAGAGCGCCCTGGTCAAGAACCACTCCCACCCTACCAATAGGCTTCAGGCTCGCCAGCATGTGCTGGATCCAGCCCCAGTCAGCGCTGCTGTTCGTAGCCACACCATAGCGGAACCTGCCATACCGGTCGTCCTCCATCAGCTGCTTGAAGCCGTCCTGGTTCCACATCGGGTTAGCGATCACAAGGTCGAACTGCTTCAATCCCCCAGCTTCGAGGAACTTGGGGTTGGCGAATGTGTCTCCTTGGAGTATCTGGGCCTCCATGTCGTGGAGGAACACGTTCATCTTGGAGATCGCCCAGGTGTCGTCGTTGATCTCCTGACCGTAGAGGAACAGCTTCTTCGGGTCCTTCCCCAGATGCTTTAGGTAATAGTAGCTCTCGATGAGCATCCCACCTGAGCCACAGCAGGGATCATAGACCTCGTAGCCCTCCTCTGGCTTCAGGCACCCGACAAGCACCTTCACCACTTCCCGGGGAGTATAGAACTCTCCAGCCCTCGTGGGCGCGACCTCGTTGAACATCTTAAGGAGATACTCGTAGCCGTCTCCGAGGATGTCAGGAGTAACGTTGCCGTTGGCGAGGTTCCTACCACTGAAGTGCTCTATCAGCCGGACTAGTCTATCTTCGGGTATTGCGTTTGGGTTGTTGAAGTCGGTGCGGTTAATGACCCTGTCGAGAGTCGGGTTTGCCTTGGCGATGTCCGCGAGAGCCGTGTTGAGCTTGGCCCCGACGTTCAGTGAGGTCTTCCTGACGTCGTCCCAGAGGCATGCCTCAGGGATGTTGGCTCGGTGGAACATCTTATCCCGCGCTATCTTCTCATCACTGAACTTGGCTAATGTTTCCCCATATTCAGTCTGGTAAGCGTCTGAGAGACGTTTGTAAAAGAGTAAGGGCAGCACATAGTCCACGTATTTGTCGGGGCTCACTGCCCCTCTCAGGATGTCGGCTGCGCCCCACAGCCAGCTTCCGAGGTCGTCTCGACCGTTTATTGAGCCATTCATCCGGCTCTGAACTGGTTTAACCTCCCTGACCCGTTGGCTATTAGGCTTAACACTCTTCAAAGGTCTACCCCTCCGCCGGGGCTTGTCGGCTGGCTCAAGGCTGAAGCTTATGCCTGACACGTGGAATCAAGGGAAACTTCTTTTTAAATGATATAACAGTTTTGAGGTCAATGCGCGCGCGCTGAAAAATCCACGGAAATACACTTAATTAAAAGACACCACAAAATGATCATGAATACAATCGCTAGACTCGCAATAAAAAAAATTCAAGTAGTTTAACTGCCATTTTCGCGCGCGCGTAGCCTTAGAGCCATGCTATCTTTAAATCGAATTGAAGGGATGTTTCTTAAATCGTCATATATTTTAGCTAAGTTTGGCACTTCATAATTTTTCCGAGTTTCTTCGTATTGAGGTATGTCTCTTTTTTTGATGTTGTTCCTTGCGATGTAATTCATCGGGCCTACCCAGATTGACTCGGTGATAAACGGTGATATTTTCTCAACTAAATCCTGAGGCTCATAATCCAGAAACGGCTCGATAGAAACGCTCGTTTTAAAATCATTCTCAAAAGCGTACTTCAAAGATTTTAACCGTTCTTTAAATAAAGGTGCGTTCGGCTCCCAAAAGGAGAGCAGCCTGTCATCCTTTGATGTAATTGTAAACCTAAATTGGATCTGGTCTCTGAAAGGCTCGAATCTGCTGATTATTCCCTTGGTAACATTGTAACTCGGCTTCGTCGTGATAAGGACCTCATTATCAGCTTCTAGTAATTTTTGAATGACATCGAAGCAGACCTGTTTCACCTTAGGCTCATCAATAATGTCGTGAGAACTTGGAAACATAACTCGGCCGTTATATTTTCTAAAATTCTTATTCAAAATGTCTTTTCTGACCTGCATCTTCTTCCATGTGTTTTCTGTGCATCTCCCGAACCTCTTCGCCATCATCTTCGCATAGCAATACCTGCAATTATTGTAGCAGCCCTTGAAGCAGTTGACGTTGTAATCCGCCCACTCCTTGGTTCCGGAAGTGATCTTCTTTACTGGCTTAGTCTCTTCCATTTTTCAACATCTCCGGCGACAGGGGCTTTAAAGGTAGGGGAGGGTCTACCCCTAATTTATTTTTAAGAATTGGCCAATTTAATACATACTGCTTAACTTCAGAGTTCCAGGCATCTTTAACATCTGACTCTATCAGGTAACCCTCTTCCCTTAACCACTCTAGGTATGTCTGAATTTGATACGGAGATTCTTCTATTCCCCCCAAATCACTGCATTCACAATCACACAACCCCTCTTCGTGCTGGGTGATGATTTTCCATAAAATTCTCCATTCTGAGGGTCTTTGATTGCCTTTGAGCCAGTGTGTCAATTCTCGATGCAGTTGTTTGAACTTTTCGTATGCAGCCCGGTTATCTGGTTTGTTTGGTGGATTGCCTGTTTTTTTCGAGTAATAGTCCTTGGTCATTCTGACACCGGCTTCGTAGTTTGAACATAGGATCAGATGGAAGAGTTGGTTCTTTTTAGGGTTGAATGGCAAAGGAAGGACGTATCTAAACCATTTATGAAGCCGTTTTTTATAAAGTTCGATGAGTTCGTTCTCTCTCTTCTCAATGGAATCCTCAGTCAGTATCTGTGATCGCCAATCTTGGGTTCCGAATAGGGAATCAGCTTCTGAAACAGTCGTCTTTTCCGCCTGTGACAACAATGCGCGGTCTTGAGTCTTTGGTAGAGGAGCGAAATCGTCTCTTCCTAGAAACCAATCAGAAGTAAAGATGAATATCATAAACTCGGTTCCAGTTTCATAATAACTGCCCATTCGTCCTTCGGCTACCTTTTCAACAGATTGCCAGGTAACGCTCCTCAGAGGATCGAAGAAGAATAATGAGTTACCGAGCTCTATCTGTTTTACCTGTTCAATTGCTACATCGAATTCTAGGTTGAATAAGTATACATTCGAGTTGTTTTCTATTACCGGTTTCTCCGCCTCAGCAATATCGACGGATGGCCATCTCTTCTGTATTACCTCTTTTAGTCTAGCGTAGCAACCCGAATCCTTCTCAATCAAGACAACTTTCAGATTACCTGTGGATGGTCCTGTGGCTTTTAGGTCTAAAGAATGTCCCGCAGATCCCAGAACGGTTTCGTCGGTGTCTTTAATGTACACTTCTCCAGTGGCCGCATCGAGTTCAACGAAAGCTGTAGGGTATCTGTGATCAACACTAGGCCCGCCTGATGTGATGTTCCACCAAAACCGATAGTATTCCCCTATCACATCGCATTTCAGTTTCGTGCCGGTCAAGCCGCTAAGACTAATTGCATCTCCCTTGAACTCAAGAGGCATGAAATCAACTTCGTATAGTACTCTAAAATGAACTTGTACTTCAAGTATAAAATTTAAGGTATGTATTTAGCTCACGAAATTGATTCTCCCATATTTGATGCTCTTTCAGCGAAATAAGCTCGACTCTTGGAGCTTTCCCCATCCTTATTGAACATGTAGTCCAAGCCCAAAAAGGCCCCTTTTCACGTTTTAAGCCTGTTTACAAGTTCTTATTTTATTTGAGCTAAACACATACTAACATATAAATAAATTATGCTATAATCACTGAAAAATTTTTATTTTGTCCATTGAATGTGGTAATAAAATATTTTAATAAATTCATACCTATTAATTTTATCTCTTTGTTACCGATTGGAATCACAAATTTAACGGGTTTACCTGGGGCTCCAAATTCGTATGAGTCAATACTGTGAATGTAAGCTGCACAAATATACACAGTCTTTTTTTCTCCGTCAGCTAAAGTCCATTGACGTATTAGTGGTTGAATTCCGATTATTTGAATATCAGAATAAAACTCATATGGTACTAATATTCCTCCATCAAAACCAGTATCAACTCTACATTTCAAAGTAAATGATTGTTGCTGATAATTTATTGGATTATAAATGGCTCCCTTTATATTGACAAAAGCAGCTTCTTTTTCATAGGATTTGGTTTTTATGACTTCTATCATGTGGACCATCCAGGAGGGGAATCAGAACCTGCTTCCCAAACAAATATTGATGTATTGAATTTTCTACCTTGAACTTTAAGTAATAAATCTATTTCAGTGTCAGCAGAATCAACAATGACTCCATCTATTCTTACTGCTAAAAATTTTCCATGTTTAGGTCTATAGAAGTCTTCAGTAATTTTTCCAATTTCATTAATAATATCAAACATTTCTTCACATTTAATTTTTGATTTTTTATATTTTCCAATTTTTTGTTTTAATTTCAATGGTAGCGCCGGTTTAAATGATCTTTTAATTGAATACACTGGGCGTGTATCGAATTTTGTATCTGAATATTGTCGAATAGAATTTAAATTAAATTCTGTTATATCTGTTTGAAATGCTAATCGCTCTGTGTAATCCAGAAAACTGTTAAATGGAGTAGATTTTTTTTCTCTATTTAAAAAAGTTACTTCTGGTTCTGGTCGTTCATATTGTTCGAACCTATCATATATATCAACTTCAACAGATTTTAATAGGGACATAAAAATCACTCTTCAATAAATTTAATTATAGTCTTTATTTTTTCCTCAGATTCTTTCATATATTTTAAAATATTTTCCTCTTTTGGATTTCTCATTACAATTCGGATAATAAAGGCATTATTTCTTTCATAACCTGGAGTAATAGATATATCATACCAATTTTCAGAATTAACCTTTAAACCCGATACACCAAGATTTATTTGGTACAAAGACATCTTATCTTTTAAAATATTGTTGATAACATCTATCTGAGATAATGTAAATTTATTTGATAGTGTTTCATAAGCAGGTTTTTTGGTATAATATATATAATCTCCAACATAGGAATAATATTTTAAATAGTTATTAAAAGTAATGTTGTATTCTTCCTTAAACATTTTTAAAATTTCATCAAAGTTTTTTATTGCAGACTCAATTGAGTCGTCAATAACTCCTACTTGTTGAGTATCAGCGCTAAGGAAAAATGAGCACTTACCTTTTCTAGCTACTTCCCCTGTTCCATATACTCTAGATGTCATAACTGATACTTTTGGCCATGTTTCTACAAGTTCGTATCCAATTTTAGGTAATCCTTCAGTAATCTCGTGATGATAAAGCGGAAATAGTTCTGTATTGAAATGAATCATGTATCGAACTTGTGTAACTTTCAAGCCCATAATATCTCAAAAATAATAAACAAAAATAACTATTTAACTCTTTCATTACTCGACGTAGGTTGTGGGACAGGGCCCCCAGCTACATGAAAAACGTCCTAGAAAAGAGGAGACATCAGGAGGCTGCATCTACCTGGAGAGAAAACCTAGTGCTACTTAACCGACCCTTGCAAGACAGTTAAGAATTTTAAATTCCCTCTTTCTAATTTAATTTTTATAGGATCGTGGGCCAAGGTATGGGGTCTAAATGGAGGCCGAAAATGATTGTGCTATGCTCCACGCCGAGGGACAGGCCCCTGACCGACGCCGAAGTCCGCGAGCTGGTCTACGGGCGACCTTACCCGGACCAGAGAACTCAGCTTAGAAACAGGCTTAAAACGTGAAAAGGGGCCTTTTTTTTGGCTCAGATTACATGTTCGATGAGGATAGGGAAAGCTCCAAGATTCGAGCTTATTTCGCTGAAAGAGCACAAAAAATAAGAAAACCACATCCAGGAGCTAAATACATACAAATTCAGAATTATTTAATCCGCCTGCGTGTAAGATAGTGTTAAGGACATACTATTTCAATTAGGTCAGCTGTCATTTCTTTTATGCCTAAAACGTGAGCTACTGAAACACGGTGGTTTCCATCCCCTTCAACATAATATTCATTTCCAATTTTTAGCAATCTGGGATAAAATTTTCCGCCGCGTGAAAAGTAATCTATGTGTTTACCTTGAGAGACGGCTTTATAGATCTTTTTATAGCGTCTATCATGCATTTCGGGTTTTGGACTCCAATCGCTGTTAAATTGATGAGCAGAAAGATTACTGGTTCCTACTATTTTAGGTACTTCTACCTTTTGTTTTCTTCGTAGAATTTTCTTGCAGTCATCACCTATCTCTACGAATGAATTGTGTCTCGTTATTTTATTCCCTGGAACATAAACATACCATTTTACACTCGAACTTGACATGTTTAAATTTCACTGTTCCTAGCTTTTTTGCGCCGCGCACGCGAAGCGCACGAATTTCAAGAGGAAATATCATTTGAAACCACTCCAAAAACCAAACTTAAAAATAACAATGAAATAGTGGCTATGTTTTCATCGAAATACGCATATCTGTCGCCGTGCATTATCTGGTGCCTGTGTTCGAAAAATGCGTCAATCCTGTCTCGGAATTGAGCTGAACCCGCAACAATATCCATTTTATAATGTTCCATGAAATGGTTGAAGGTTCTTGGGTAGCCTGGATGGCTTCCATCATAACGACAGTCGTCTTCTCTATGTAGCCTGCAGAATTCCTTTAAGATTCCATCTAAGCATGATAGGAACGTGAAAATCGCTTTCTGGTAGTCTTCAACAAAATATGCTTCAAGTCCGTTCTCATACCTTTCATAAAGGTAAGAGAAATGGCTAGACGGGAGATCGTCGAGTATACTAATACCCATCTTGATTGCGAATTCTTTCGTACAAGGATTGATCGTTATCTTTGATGGATCGTATTTATCAGGGCTCTCAAAATTTGTTATACCTTCTTGAATTGCCATCCTATATTGACAGACTAGTTCTAGTATAACTTCACCAACTTTTTCCATCGCCTGTTGCATTTCAGCCATTAGTGGGGCGATGTTATCAGCAAATTTTTGAAGACTTTCTGTGACTAGTATCGCTCGTCCGCGGACTTTTGAAAATGTTTTACGTTGTTCTTCTGATAAACCTGGAAGAGACATTTTGAATCGATCTTTAAATTCTGTTATATCTATTTAATTTTCTGTATGTATTTAGCTTCTGTGAAACGAGAACCGAGAAATAGGTTTAAATGCTGTATTAAGACCAGTTTTGGCTTTAATGGGAGTTATGGGAGGCAAGGAAAAACGCCAAAATCTGAACTTATCTCGCTGAAATATATGCAAATATTCGAGATCAATGTTCATGAGCTAAATACATACCAAGGCTGTTGATAATATCTGAGACACTTAACTCTGGTATGAGTTTGTTAAACTCCATGGTGTAAAAGCGAAACTCCCATTTAAAATCCTTCATTTAATGATTGATAAGGGCTCGAGCCCCTCCCTCTGCGTCATGGTCCTGATCCTTCAGGCTCTTATCGGATCCGGTTATCCTCTTCAGAGGAAAAGACTCGTAGAATCGAGTCGAATAAAACGTGTCTACACGCGACCTTCTATTAACGAAGAAAAACTAAAAAAACGGTTCTCCGCGGGCGTAGCCCGCTTGCGGCTCACTGTCCGGTTTAGAACCTTCTCGGTGGCCTGTGCTTGGCGTAGCACTCCTGGCAGTAGACCGGGCGGCCCTCTGTCGGCTTGAACGGAACTTCACATTCCTTGCCGCAGTCAGAGCAGGTCACCTTTGTCATCTCGCGTGGTCCGCTGTCGAAGCTGCGCCTTTCTCTATAATCCATTTCATTCACTCCTTTGCTTTCGTATAACGGTCACCTAAAAGGCTCCCATTGTACGGGTATGGTGGCGTGTCCACAGTCTTTAAAGATATGTATGAGGATTTTGAATAACCCCCGGATCAGGGTCATTGACTTATAACGGTTTATAAGTAAATTAAGAGAAACATCGTCGTTTTGGAGGTTAATCAAAAACCTCGTATTTGTGCATGTGTTTAGCTCGTCAGAAAGAAGACCGAATCAGCCCTCTTTTTATCCAGGACAATGCGACTTTCCAAAAAGAAGGCGGAAACCCGCCCCATTTCAAAAGCACCTAAAAACACATACATATCGAGATACGCCTGTAAATGTTTTGAGTGCAGATGAAGACTGGCCACATTCGATGAGGGATAAGACGGGTCAGGAACCCTCTCTGTCGAGAAACCGTCTCACCAGCACCTCGAACTCCTCAGGCCTCTCCTGGGGGATCATGTGACCCGCCCCCCTGACCACCACCGCCTCTAGATCAGGCAGGATCCCCTCCATCCTCGTCCTCGCCTCAGGGGATACGAGTGTGCTCTCCTCCCCGATCAGCAGCAGCGTTGGAGCCCTCATCCTCTCGACGTAGGGCCAGAGGTCGACCGCCAGCCCGCCCCTGATCACGTCACCCGTCGGCTTGAGCCTCAGCCTCCCGCCCTCCCTCCTGAACGCGTATCTGAGGCGGTTCGCCACATATTCAGGCGTGAATCCAGGGTACCTCTCATTCAGGTAGGCCCGGGGAGCCAAACCGCGGCTACGTCGACACCCTATTCCAGGTGGCCCTGAGAGACGATTAAGACGGAAACCCATGAAAAAAGGGGGCTAGAATCCTTCGCTGGGAGCAGCTGGTTCGAGCCCCAGCTCCCTCCTCAGCATCGCATCGATGAAGTCGTCTACGCTCTTTTCCCCACGCCTTTTCTCCATCTCAGCGATCAGCTCATTCAAAAGCCATAAGCGGATCGTCTTCCTGGGCTTCATGGAGTTCGTCAGGGCCGTGGACTGTTATCGAAGGAACATCTACAGGTGCACTCGGGAGAGACGCTGGGTCCACCTCCTGGACGAGGGCTGCAGCCTCTGGGAGCCTAAGGGAGGCGAGGAAGCCGAGGCTGAAATCCGTTATTCCTTCTAGAGGGAATAAGGAGTTTTGCGATGGGGTTTAGGATCTTCACGGAGAGGGATAGGGGGCTTCTGGAGCGGTGGCTGGAGGATGGGATGGAGAACGGGGAGGCGAGGAGGCTGAGGATTGAAAAAATACAGGGGGGTCTGTAGGCATGGTAGCAATTTCAGCCATGCAGCGCGTCTCTAGGCCTCGAAGAGGGCCTGAGGCAAGGCAGTGCTACTTCTTAGCAATTATTGTCAAAAATTGTTAAAAACCACTTATTTCAACCAAGGAGCCATTTTCTAGTGGGTTACTCGTTCTAATCGAGTTCGGGGCAGCCCTCAGCGTAGCCCATGAAGAAGTTGTCTGCCTATCTCAGGTCACTCTTGGCAGAGGAGGCTTGAAAAAATACGGGGGGGTATGTAGGCATGGTGGCAATTTCAGCCATGCAGCGCATCTCCAGGCGTGTCACCCAGCTCAGCGCGACGGCCATCCTCATCAGGGCCATCTAAGTGTACTACGGGGTCGTCAGGCACGTCGATGTGGAGGACCTGAAGCGACTGGCCGAGGAGATCAAGTGGGAGCCGGAGGAGAGGAAGGGGCGGGCCGACCTCGACTACATGTTCGAGCAGGGCGAGGAGGGCTCGGCTGACGTGAAAACGCCTTATTACTGCAGCTGTAATAGCGGGTTTCCGGGGGAGGTCCATGCGGAAACGAATATTCACGGAGGCTGAGAAAGGGTG
>Ga0315289_10005416_pt1 | contig 18862 bp, 16 predicted proteins | sample YL17G11_40_MG_FD_203452 | JGI IMG/M metagenome (GOLD analysis project Ga0315289, IMG submission 203452) | Sediment microbial communities from Yellowstone Lake, YNP, Wyoming, USA - YL17G11_40 | ecosystem: Environmental > Aquatic > Freshwater > Lake > Sediment | place: USA: Wyoming | collected...
AGTTATTATGATTAAGTGATGTATCCCCCTTATCACCACATTCTACAATGTTTGGATCCAGTGGGATTTTCCCTAAAAAAGGTATCATGAAATCCATAGCTGCTTTGTACCCTCCACCTGTTTTGAAAATGTCGATATTTTTATTACAATGAGGGCACGTGAAACCACTCATATTTTCAATAATTCCGATAATAGGAATATTCATTTTCTTTACAAAATTTATCGATTTCCTTACACTTAATATAGCAACTTCTTGAGGTGTGGTCACAATTACTGCACCGTCGCTGTCCGGAATCAGTTGAGCAATACTAAGAGGTTCATCACCGGTACCTGGGGGCAAATCAACAATGAGATAATCCAATTCGCCCCAGTTAACATCGCTGAGGAATTGTTTAATCGCTCCCATCTTTACTGGCCCTCGCCAGATAATGGGAGAATCAGAATCTGGGAGGAAGAAACTCATCGACATTACTTTGAGGTTCGGTAATGCAACAACGGGATTTATTCCCTTTTCAGAGATTTCTGGTTTCCTGCTTTCGATACCAAGTATTTTCGGGATACTTGGCCCGTGAATATCAATATCTAGTAATCCTACATTGTATTTTTTTTCCGCCAATGCTAATGCAAGATGTACTGCAACGGTGCTTTTGCCAACGCCACCTTTCCCGCTGAGTACGATAATTTTATGTTTCATTTTAGCTAAATTTTCTGCGGTTTTTAAGTCGTTATGTATTTTGTTCTCCATAAGTTTTTACACCAGCTTATGTCACTAATATTATGAATATATATTCATAATCATTATTTAAGATTTTCTGTCAAACATATTGCTCTAAAAAATATTATAATTTAGGTTGACCGAAATATTTATATTTTTAAGATTACTATATCCCAATATAGTGAGAAATTATGCCACAAGAACACATCGAAGAATATCTCGAAGCAATCTACGACATTGCGGGACGAGAAGGCACTGCAAAAACAACCGAAATCGCAGAACACCTCAAGAACGCTCCAGCAAGCGTCACCGAAGCCTTCCAAAGAATGAAACAGAAAGGTTTAGTGCGATATGAATCCCATAAAGGAGTCTCCCTCACCGCAAAAGGCTACAAAGCAGCTACAAAAATGAAGCGAAAACACAGGCTCCTTGAAGTCTTCTTAGATAAAATGCTGCATTTACCACGCGAGAAGGTTCATGAACAAGCATGCAAAATGGAACATACCCTTACTGATGAAACAGAAACAGCTCTCTGTAAAACCCTTAAAGGACCAACAGAGTGCCCACACGGATCACCAATCCCACCCTGCAATCTCGAAGTAAAAAACTGCCAGGAATGCTTTTCTGAACAAAATCCCACACTTGAAAAACGAGACAAAGACATCATTGCCATCACCTCTTTAAAACATGGCGAAAAAGCAAAAATTGTGTTTGTCCGCGGTGGCGGAAGCGTGATGCAGCGATTATGTGATCTTGGTCTTACAAATGGTACCATAATATCTCTACTAAGAGAAGCACCGATGAACGGCCCTATAGAAATTTGTGTCCGCGGATGCAAACTTGTCATTGGCAGAGGTATCGCTGAAAAAATCTTCGTTCAGAAAACGTGATCACAAATGAAAGTTGACCTTGTTGTCGCCCTCGCAGGAAATGCAAACGTTGGAAAAAGTTCCATTTTCAACCAACTCACCGGTCTTGGACAAATCATTGGAAATTGGCCAGGGAAAACCGTGGAAAAAGCAGAAGGAATGCTTCTGCATCACGGGAAACATATCAAAATCATCGATTTACCAGGAATTTATTCCCTCTCGACGTACTCTCAGGAGGAAATTGTCTCCAGAGAATATATTGCATTAGAACATCCTGATGTTGTTGTCAACGTTGTTGATGCGACCGCTCTCGAAAGAAATCTGTTTTTTACGCTACAACTCCTTGAAATGGGAACTCCGCTTGTTATCGCATTAAACCTTGTGGATGTTGCTAAGAAGAAAGGCATAACAATTAATGAAAAAAAGCTTCAAAAGTTGCTCAATGTTCCAGTCGTTCCCACCATTGCGACAAAAGGAATCGGTGTTCATGAAATCGTTGATGCAGTCATAGAACAAACAACCAAACGATCTCCAGCATCCAAGAATACTATCCGCTATGGTCCTGAGATTGAAACACGGATAGAAAAACTCGAACGAGTCCTTACTGGAGTAAACATAGGATACCCTCTGAGATGGACCGCGATAAAACTGTTGGAAGGGGATTCTGAGATCGTTAACAAAGTTGGTGAGAAACACCCTGATGTGATCGTTGCTGCAAACATTCTTGCTGGAGAAATTTCTGATATTCATAAGGAACCGTGTTCAACGGTTATTACCTCAGAACGCTATGCGGTTGCTGCGAGGATTGTAAAAGAAGTTCAAACGTTCAAAGAATCAGAAAAATCCTCGATGGGTGAACGGTTTGACGCACTTAGTATGCACAGCATATGGGGATATGTTCTCATGTTCACCATTATGCTTAGCATTCTTATGTTTATGTCGTTTTTTGGAGGATGGCTTTCTGAAATTGTACGGAGCCTTTTTGAGAGCATTAATCCTCATATGACTGGGTTCTGGCCGGATATCGCGTGGACTGGAGGCATCGTAGGATTCTATGCAACGCTTTCTGTCGCCCTTGGGTTCATCTTGCCATTTTATCTTATTCTTGGTGTCCTTGAAGACTCCGGGTATCTCCCAAAGATTGCGTATCTTATGGATCGGCCATGCCATACCATAGGTCTTCATGGCAAAGCATGTATACCTCTGCTGCTCGGATTCGGCTGCAATGTCCCAGCCTGTGTTGGATGCCGCATCATGGAAACAAAACGAGATCGATTGATCACCGTCTTTCTCTCAACACTAGTCCCTTGTTCAGCACGAACGGTTGTCATTCTTGGACTCGTTGGTGCTTATGTCGGAGTGCAATGGGCGATTGCTCTCTACATCGTTGATTTCATGCTGATTTTCATCATCGGAAAAATACTGAACCGACTTCTTCCTGGCGTATCCGTCGGCATCATCATGGAAATGCCACCCTATCGACTACCATCAGGAAAAGTAGTGGTCAAACAGGCATGGAACCGATTCAAACCATTTCTGATAACCGCTCTCCCTCTCATTATCATCGGAAGCATCATCATTGAAGCGATGCGGATTACCAACGTGCTTTCTCTTGTATCCAATGCCTTAAGTCCGGTTACTGTTGTCTGGCTTGGACTTCCCGCGTTCACCGGATTTCTCTTCATATTTGGTGTCTTACGAAAAGAAGCAGCACTTGTGTTATTAATGACTGCTGCGGGAACAGTAGATATCCGTTCAGCAATGTCTCCGGTGCAAATGATTGTCTTTGCGCTCGTGATAATGATCTATGTCCCTTGTGTCGCAACAATTGCGGCATTGATACGAGAAACAGGGTGGAAAAACGCGGCTCTTATCAGCTTATCAGAAATTGGATTGGCGATCCTTCTCGGTGGTATCACATTTCGAGCACTCAGTTTGTTTATGTAACTATGATTATTGTGGTACCATTTACTGGTAAATTCAAGCTCCCTTCTCGACAGTAGTACATTATTCATTAAAATGGTTTATAAACAAAAGGCGGAAATTTTAGGAGTATATTCTTGTTAAAGCCTTGTTCCTGTTAACATTTTTGTATTATCTACACCTATTATTGATTTTATTTTTTTGACGACAACATCGTTTATATCCTCAAAATCTTCCGCTTCGATTTTTGCAATGAGGTCATATTCTCCAAACAAAGGATGAAGTTCAATAATCTGAGGTACCTTATCGAGTTTGTTGTATACCTCACATTCATGTCCAGGTACAATGTTTATTAGCGCAAAACCTAATACCATATATATCTCCTTTTTTCTTTGTTGTACGTGGTATAAAGCACCCAAATAATCATGTTCTTCAATATTATTTTTCCTTTTTTTCCCGCAAGGTAATGATTATTGCGATGTTCAGGATGAGAAATAGAAAATGTAATGGACTGGTTCATCAACCCATTTACCGTAACTGGTGGACATGATGACGATAGAAAAAACAAAAAGGAACGCATCTCGTATGCCCTGAAGTATCTTGTTTACTCGACTAATCGTAAGACATCGCCGCCCTAGTCATTTTTTATCAACTATCGGTCACAAAATGGAGTCCTACCTTCGTGCCTTTCAGTTTTATCTGCACTTTATCGACAAGCTCAATAACCTTCTCCGGCGTCACTTTTGTTTCTTCCCAGTCGTATACAAAATCATGCATTCCAAGAGTCGGTTTAAACCCGAGTTCCTTAAAAATCTTTGCTACCTCTGACAATAGCCTGCCTTCGCTACTAACTATTATACTTACATGTGTCCTCATAAAAAACCTCCCTACTCTTTCTTGGTCTTGCTCCTACCAAAACTCCTGATAATATCAGTAGATGATATAGTACCAACAAGATTGTTTTTATCATCCATAATTAAAAGATGATGCAGGCCACTCCGCTCCATTATTCTAATAGCATCCTTAATAGTGGTATCTTCATATGCCTGAATACAAGGATTGGAACCGCCCAGCTGACAAGCGGTCATAAACTTCTCTGCCGGAGGCCCTCTCATAATGTCTATGACTTTCATATCTTCAATCTCTGTAGAATCTTTTGTTTTTTCAGCATTTTTCGCAAAAACCTCTTTGACTAGTGCTGAATAGATATCACTTGCAGTAATCACACCTACGATATTTTCTTTGGATTTTACTATAGCTATGTCTGTTTCTGCTTTTGACATCTTAAAGATGACATTTGCTAATCGCTCTTCTACTGTCGTATAGGTTATATCGGTTTTCATATGATCTTTTATTTTATCGTTAAACTCCATTGTTTTTTGTCACCAACCCTTTTAATTCAACTATCGTTGAATCTAAATGTGCTGTGGATATATACAATTTATGGTCATTCATACGAGTCTTCTCCATGTTTTGATCGTGTATGCATTGTCGAATATCGTTCAAGTTCGTAGCTATGTTCAGGTCGTTGATATATGCCGAGAGCTCGCTGAATAAACTGACCGCAGTTACTACCGATTTGATTCTCTTCAAGTGCACCTATACTTAGGATAACTTCATAACCTTTCTTTCTGAACAACGTAGTAAGATCTTCAGATGTAGTGCAATCGTATGGATCAACTGTTGAGACCAGCGATGCTTCTTGTTATAATCATTAGAAGTAAATCTTTTTAATGGATATGAGATTTAAACTTGAAGTCGGTATCTCTTCCCCTGCACTAAATTTTTACACTTATTTCATTTCAACATTACTATGGCCCGTTCTCCCTTCGTAAATGAAAGAGCATATGGAAAAAATAGGTTTAACTATAGGCATGTTTATAATAATCAGATTATTATTAACTAAGATTCAATGTGGAAGCTGAAATCTATTTTATCAGGCATTTTACTCGGAGCCACTCTTTTTATAATCTTCCCAGAGATTGGTATTTATATAAATGAGTTTTTTCAATTACCAATATTTAGAAATATCATTTATCAGATTGCAGGGTTAAGTTCGTGTTTTATTAGTCTCTCTCTTTTTGTGTGTAGTTCACACTTATTTTCAAAAATTGGAAAAGGAACACCAGCCCCCTATTGAACCTCCAAAGGAACTAGTGGCGGAAGGTATATATCGTTTTACACGAAATCCAATTTATATTGGATATATCTCAGCGATAGTTGGTGAGTTCCTTATTTTCGGGCATTTCTTACTTTTGCTTTATGCGTTAGGTGCCATATTTTTTGTACATTTTTATGTCGTATGTGTAGAAGAACCTAGTCTAAAAAAAAGATTTGGAGAGCAGTACGTTATTTATATGAAAACTGTTCCCAGATGGTTTCTTAAAAAATATTCATAGATAAACTTTTTAAGTCGCTTCATATTTTACAATTTGCAATTGGGATGTAAATGAGGATGGGATAGAAATGCGCTTTAGCAGGCAAATAATAGTAGTTTTAAGCTTATCAATGCTGTTTTTATGTTTTTTAGTAGGAACTGTTTCTGCTGGATCTAAACCATGGAGTATACCAGATTCCACCACCATCGGCATATCGATAGCTGTTTTGATAGCCGTGATAGCAGCAATAGCAACCATTTTTTCTTTCATTATTGCCGGCGGTATAAAATATGTAACACCAGAAAACGTGTTAAACACGGAAGTCAGAAAGAATCTATACAAATACATCGATTCTTATCCAGGATCTCATCTCAGAGAGATTTCAAGAGAACTTGATTTAAAACCTAGCAACGCCGCATGGCATCTGCGCAAACTAGAGCAAACCAACCTTGTAAGAAGTAGAGCGATAGGTGGCAAGAGGGTTTACTATCTGGTTGAAGGTGGCATAGAAGCAAGAAAAGAAGCTATTGCTGAAGCCGTTTTGAGAAATAAAAACGCCCGTGAAATCATGCAATATCTACAAGATAATCCCGGAAAACATTTGCTTGAGATTGCCCATGCTCTAAATCTTAATCATCATACTGTTAAATGGCACATCCAAAAAATGTACTTGGCCGAACTAATTGAAGGCGATACAAGTAACTCTGCCTATCCGATATATTATCCAACGGGCATAGGAAAAAATGCTTTGGTAAACTTTTCAGATCATTTTAGAAGACCAGGACAAGCATCTTAGTCTAGAACTCTAGATATTGCATCTGGTCCTGGTGGTACTGTCTCTATTTCTATATGATCATCATATTGTACGTTTCTTATTGAGTAGAACTGGTAATAGCCAGGGCCATTAGCTATTGAAGCATTGAATTCCCATGACCAACCATCAGAGCCATCTGTGTCTGTTCCGTATAATGACCAACCACTCCAAGAAGAGTTATCAGTTGAATAACGGTAATACAAATCTAATGATTCGATGCCCTTTGATATTTCTGCATTACCATAAATGGTGAAACTGGATGTTTGATTATATGGACAAATGTCGCTTACTTGTGATGGGCCGTAAATTGGTGGGAGATCTTCATCTAGTACATTCCCTGCCCATGCTGCCTCTCTTCGAACGATACACCAATTATATGTATAATCAACTTTAGTCATGTCAGTCCAATGGTGAAGTGAGTCAAAAAGATTATTTTCAGAAGTGTCTTTTGCCTCTTCTATATAGCCACCCCACCAGACTTGATTCTCAGGATGACCACCACATAATATTATTCTACCTTGATTCTCGTTTGGATACGTCTCCATAGTCATAAACGGTTTATTGGTACAATTTGTTTTAATTATTTTGTCTGTCATCTTCCAGTCAGTAGCTTTAAAAGGTGTAAAGTAAAATTTATTAAAGATGGTTCCACCCATTTTCATCGAACTAAAGAAACCTTTAACAAAACCAAGCATACGACCTGTGTATTTCCACGCATGTATTTGGGTTGATATATTATCTGATATTTCCTCGCTGGGATAGTGTGCTATAACTTTCACGTTATTACTTTGCTCGGGTATTACGTAAGATGGTCCATCACACCAATGAATACGCCGTGTATCTCCACATATATCATTAAAGATAGGATTATTTTTATCGACAACAGCATCTAAACAACAACCACCAAAATAAGCGCTTTCGTTGTTCTCATCCCAACCGGAGAAAAAAGCATATGCAAGTGGTCCTATTCTTTCAGGATGACCTGATAGCTGGGCAAGGAATGGAAAACCAACATCTTGGATATATGATTTCACTTGTGAGATATGAATAATTGCCTTGTTCGCCATTTTCCCAGGTAGTGTTTTGGGTTGGTTACTTAACCCTGCTGTCATAATAATTGAACCTGCGCAGTGACCAAAGTATCCGCCTCCTTCTTTAACGAAATCAGTTATTTTATTTTTCCAAATAATATTTTTTATACTAGGGTTAGAAAACCCCATCAACAATTGCTGTCCTTCTGCGTAAGGTATTGTAAATACATCATAATTTTTTGTGTTTAACTTTCCTTTAAAAATACCATTATCATCTATTGTAGTTGCTGTAAACCGGTATATTTTGTCTCCTACTTTCCATTGATATCCATCTAATATATCAAAATAGACTTGTAGGTCTGAGCCATATGTGTCTTCTCCCATTGAATAGACGGCGACTCGTATCTCTTCTTTGAGGTCATCATTTTCAGTTGTTGTGCTGTTATTGTTTAGTTCAGCTACTGCAAGTAAAGTACTACATAACATCATTAGCATTATTCCGATTGCTAGGATTTTCAATTTCATAGTTTTGCCCCATTCTTTTATATATTATGTGTGCTATTTAATTATATATTAACTTTTTGGTGGAACGAACATCCCATTCGACATAGGCAATTACATCTGGAAGGGTTAAACCACTTACATCAACTGGCGGAGGATCTTAATAATAAGTTTCCCGGTGCTATCAAGAATTATAAATATTTTAATTTTACAAAAATCCACAAAGTGCAGTTCATGCCTGAAGAATGAAAAAATAATTTTTTAAATCCTTCCAACATCTGTTACTTCAACGTTTTCAACGTTTTTAATTTTAGAAAGAGATTCCACTATTGGATCAAGTCCACCTTCATTATCTGGAACTGCTACAGTAACGTTCAATCCTTTCAGTCCAAAGGCAATTTCTTTTATTTCAACCTTACCAAGTCTTACTGGAGGTTTTATCGTGCTTTTTACGTCATCAATTATTTTTTGCATTTGTTTATCATTTAATACTTCAGTTGGCATTACACGAATAAGCGCTATTACTTCCCCCATTGTTTTTTCCTCCTATGGTCCTGTGAATCCGCATTTTGTGCATACGTATTTTACGCTCTGTTCTCTGCAGCTATCGCATCTTCCAATAATTGCGTCGCACATTGGGCATGGAAGCGTTGTAGACCCTTGTTCGAGCAGTCCTCTTCCGCATGAAATGCATTTGTTAGTCCTTTTCATAGAATGTGCTGAATACCACACCTATTTTTAAATGTGACGGACTCGTAATTTCAGTTAAAAAACAGTTCTAAACTATTTTTGTTTAGTAAGTGTATCCAGAGAAAACGATGTTAGGGATTTGAATATTCTATACTGGAATATCGCACCTGCAATGAGACCAATATGATACGTTATAAATCTAAACAGAACAACAAAAACACCAAGAAGATATAGATTTGGCGAACCAAGTATTACGCTATATAGGCCAGCCATTCCTCCCTCAGTAACACCGCTGCTACCAGGAGTAGTAGGCATCATGACAATCACAAGTAGTAATATTTGTGCAGCGAAGGATTCAATTATGTATGGAGGTAAGCCTAATCCTACGAGAAGCGCTGAGGGAATCAAGAATCCTGTGAACCAATAGGCAACCGTTAAAACACCACCAATACAGAATGCTTTTTTCCCATCTCTTGCAAAAAAAACCATACTATTGTGAAAGTTATCTACTTCTCTGTTTATAAAATCAGTAAGTTTTGTACGTTCTTTTCTCTTAAACAGTTTAGCAATCTTAAGTTCTAAAGAAGTCAAAAATGATTTAACTTTATCAGGATATTTAATGGCGTATAGAAATATTGCTACAAACATTATAAACACAACAACGCCTATTAATAATCCGATATTCAGAATCTTATTATCTATGCGATCTTTGAAAATAAAAAGAGCAAATGGAATACATATCAGAACGAATATTGCATCAATCAACCGCTCACCTAATACTGAAGCAGTTGCCCCTCCCAAACTCATGCCATCCTTTTTTAGCAGATAGATTCGTACCGGTTCGCCACCTGCCATGGATGGAGTGACACTCGCTAAAAAAAGATTCGCGATTACTATTTTCGTGCTTTCCCACAAACCAACATGTACGTTTTTGTCAATCGCATTACTTAGTACCATCAGACGGGCGCCCCATATAAACCACGTGAGAATATTTAAAAAAACAGCCAATAGAAAATATTCATAGCGAATATTTGCATGTAATAATTGATCCACTGTGGTGGGATCAAGGGTAAGTTTTAGAATAACCAAAATAATTATAATGCTCAGCAAAACACTTACAATAATAGAGATTTTTAATGTTCTAGATTTTTTCTCCGCTTTTTCCACACAGGTGTTATTTTAAGAATGATATATCTCTCTTGCGGTTAATTGAAATGTAACTATTTGACAAGCAGGAAATTTGCTATTTCCCATGGTTTGAACCCATAGGAAAAACTGTTTGTCTTCAAAGTAATTTCATTTGATTTTCCGCTGAGACAATCCAATTTGTAAACTTTTGTAATGCTAATTTTGAGCGGGAAAGAAACTTCTTTTTTCTTTCCTTCGATTTCGCAACATCTCAAAAGCAAACCATCTTTGGTAGGATACATACCTGATACGACTACACCGTCAATTTCATCTTTAAACATGAGAAATTCATCAATATCTCCAGTGCCTTTTATGGAATTTAACCAAAGTGGATTGTTGATTTCCAGTCCTTCTTTTATTACATCTTTGGTATCTTTGACATCCATCAAAAGAGAATATTCAAATGCATGTTTTCCTCTTTCCCAGCAAAGTGCTTCCTTGAAAACTTTAGAAAATGCAAGAATATGGCTTTTCAAATCTGTAGTTCCAAAACATTTTATATCTCCTTCAGTAGCCCACTCCCTTAAGATAACGTTATGAACGGGATAAATAGGATATTCAATTACATTGAGGCCATTTTTGAAATTAGAAATTGATTTACCCGCCAGCCTTGCAATTTTTCCTAGGTTTTTAAGTAGCCAGACTACATATGAAAACGATGATAGAGAAACACTTCTTAAAAGAGTCAATCTACAGTTATTTCCATGGAAAGAATATCCAGGAATTCCCCTATTCAAAATTCCAACACCATATTCTTGCCCTTTGTAAAGTGCAGAGTTCTGAAGTGCACATGCGCCCTCCTCCTTTTCCAACATATGAAACGGCTCTTCACCAAACCATTTTCCATTGAAAGCGAAAGGAAAACAAACATCGACTCGTTTATCCTTTCCTTTAAAATCTATATTTGTCCTGAAGTCCACCCGTTTCTTGTTTGATAGAAGGATGATTTCCTTTTCAATATCTATAAAATCATTTCCCTCTTTAATTGAGATTATTCCAATATCCTTTTCCTTTTTCTTTATCTCTATTTCTTTAATTTTAACTTTGAATTTCTTGCCTGTTTTAACAGTTGTCCATAGGTTTCCAACATCCCCCTCGATTATAACTTCATTACCTATGCCGCTAAGAATTTCAAATTTCTTTTCTTTATCATATATACTTTTAAGTCCATGCTCCTCATCAAATTCCAACCTAAGATATCTATTTTCAAGTGATTTTGAAGTAACTTTCACCGGATATTTTTCTTCATGCGATAGTTCTAGTCGTTTAATTCCAAGTGGTGGAACTTTAACTATGCCACTTATCTTATCGGTTTCTACAAATTCTTCTCGCCTCCAATTAAGTGGATTAAAAACAAAATAATCTCCTTTAAGTTTTTTCCCAAGGAACTTTACAATTTTGTTTTTGCATTCGTTGAGGATATTTTCTGCTTTATCGTATCGTTCAAGTGATTTTTTGTATACCCTGTCTGTGCCTGTTCCACAAATCGTATCGTGGAAATCTCCTTTTAAAACCTCCCACCAAGATTCTTTTAATTTCCCCTCAGGATACTTATCACCCAAAATATTAGAAATGGTAGCAAGTTTCTCAAAGGATGCTAATCTATATTGAAGCTCCCTGCCCCTTTTTTTCAATTTTTCTCTTGATGAATAGCAGCCTGTAAATACTGGGTTGAATTCGCCTTGAACGTCAGGGATTGAAAATTCTTCAACGAATTTAAAGAACTTGGAGGGCAATGAGAATTCAAGTTTAATTTCTTCTGAACGATTCCATAAATCCACAAACTTGATCCAATCATCAGTAGGTATTGTGAAGTCACCGCCAAGCGGAACCATGAGATATGGGACAGGAGATCTTTTTCCCTCGTAGCTTATCCTTGCTTTTATCTCCTTGAAGAATCTTTTTATGTTCATTTTTGAAGTTGGAAAGATTGGCGAGCAAGACATGTAGCTGGCGGCCCACCAATAGGTAAGAATTTTCTTTCCACCTGCGGGGTCCTTCCACCAAAAAAGTGTCGGGTGGTCTTTATCGTAGGGGTTCACTCCACGTGAAAAAACAAAATACTTAAAATCAAGAATGGATAAAATCTGCGGGATTTGTGTTGGATGACCAAACTCATCTATTTCCCAACCAACTTTAACATCGACTCCAATGTTTTCTTTGGTCCATTTTTTTCCCTCATAGAATTGTCTTATTAGTCCTTCGCCAGTGGGTAAATTCTCGTCAGGTGCAACTATCCCGCCGCCTACTAGTTCCAGCCTTCCATCATCTATATATTTCTTTATTTCACTTATACGATTCGGATTTTTTTCAATAAAAAATTTGAGTGGTGCTACCTGATCGATTACATAGGTAAAATTTGGATATTTATTTAGGAGCTCCAATGCTTTATCTATTATTATGAGTGCATCCTCTTCGTGATGTGGTTCTTCTTTCCACCATTCAAAGTCAAAATGGAAATGCGGGATCAAAAAAACTTTTTTTATTTCCATATCTTATTTTGTAACAAAATTCAACAAAAAAACTTATCTGTAGTAACTTATTACTGGCCGACTGTTTGTGAATCTATGAAAAAACTGCCTTTAACAAAATATCTAAAAACCATGGGCTATGCTTTTTCAAACCGTTTGGCTAGGGAATGCATCTATCCTTTCTATGCTTCGTTTAAAGTAACTCATAAATGCGGTCTTAGATGTAGCTTCTGCAATGTTTGGCAGGAAAAAACACCGGATCTACCAAAAGAAGATGTTTTCAAGGTTATAGATAATATTGCCAGTTCAAGCATCATAGTTCTTAGTATCGAGGGCGGTGACCCGCTAATAAGAAAAGATTTAGGTGAAATTTTAGAATATGCTCACCAAAAACCTTTCTATCTTTTCTTCACCACCAACGGTCATCTACTAGACAAACGACCAATGAAAGAATACGGAAAGCACATCGACTACCTCCACATCAGCATCGATGAGGGACATGACAACCTTGCATTCTTTGACAGGCTTGAAGAGTTCCAAAGCTACGGACCAGAAATCTGCATCCAAATCGTAGTCACAAAGGAAACGCTCCCTGCACTTGAGGGAAAGGTAAAAAGAGTGCACGAGGTTAATGCAAGAACTGTTGTTATGCCAGCGTGTCACTTGGATGGAACGGATGATTACTATCCCGCTCCAGAAGAATTTAGAAAAGAAATAAATCGCCTTAAGAAAGAATATAAAAATACCATAACGACACCCGAAGGTTTTCTAGACAACATTAACAAACCTCACGGATGCTCCGCATCTTCAATAATTATTGACTCTGACGGTGGCCTATTTTATCCTTGCAGAACGGTCGGTCAGAGGATATACAACTTTACTCAAGGATCATTCATAGATTTCTTAAAAACAGATAAAGCAAAAAAGGCTAGAGAGGATATGAGAAACTGCAAACGAAGTTGCGGTTGGTACCAATATTTTGCAACCGATGTTTTTGCATCCCCCTCATCAATTTTTTCTTCTCTAAGTCCGTATATTTTTAAGTAGCAGTTTTCTGATTTTTACGTTTATTTTTGAATTGTTTAATTACATCTCTATACAGTTCTGCTGTTTCATCTATCGTTTTTCCCCATCTGTAGTTTTCAACTATCATCTTTCGTGCTTTCTTCCCCATTTCTTTCGCCATCTCTTTGTTATTTAGTAAATAATCAATTTTTTCTGTTAGTTCTTCTACCGTTTCATCTTTAAGAATGATGCCTTTATCCTCCCCAATGAATTCCTTTGCTTTTCCAACATCAGATGAAATTACTGGCAATTCGCAAGCCATTGCTTCCCCGATAACCGAGCCCCAACTTTCCCCTCGTGACGGAAGAACTGCCGCGTCAGCATCTCTGATATACTCCAGCAATTTATCATCTGGCAAATAGCCGGTGAAAATAATATTTTCATCTTTACCTGCAAGGACATTAAGTTTTTTCATATCTGGTCCTTTTCCAACTATGACCAGTTTTGTATCTGATGTCTTAATGTTTTTGAACGCTTTGATTAAAAGCGGAATGTTTTTCTGGTAACCAAGTCTGCCCCAAAAAATAACCAGATTTTTACATTTCAACTTCTTTTTTATGTTTGATTTTCCTGGAGAAAACTTATCTGTGTCAACGCCTGTTGGAATAAAAACAAGTTTTTTTCTATCAACGCCCCAACTAGCGAATAGCTCAATGTAGTCTTCGTTATGACATATAATCTTGTCAACCTTTTTGGAAACATATAGAGTGACCAGTCGTATTAACTTGTTAAATATAAATGAAGTTAATTTGTTACTTTTAACATCTACTACATAATGAGCAGTCATAATAATTGGCAATTTCGGTTTCATGATAAACCCGGTGATAAAAGTGAACAGAGGATTATGAAAATGAATAAGTTCTATCTTATTTTCTTGTATTAATTTTCTTACTTTTTGGTAGGAGCCTGGAGGATTTATAAAATAAAGTTCCCAAAAACTTAAAGCGCACGGTATGTGATAAAAAGTTACTCCATCTTCTTTTCGGTATCCAGATTTTGTTGTATTGCCTGTGATAATTAGTATATTTTCATCTATGCCTTTCGCTAGATCTGTTACGTAGTTGGATATCCCACCCACCTTATACGTTGTTATTTCCGCTATGTTCATGATATCAAAACGTTTTGTTTCTAAATCTAAATTAAAGATAGTCTTTCAATATCGTCCAATTTACCTGATAGACTTCTGCCCAATGTGTTGCCGTTTCTGTGTTAGGATCAATTGTCTCGTTTCTATAGATGAGCTCGAAAGGTTGTTGTGAAAACTTCTCGTAAGCCTCTTGCGAGGTTTCATTTGTCATATAGACGATTAAGCCCGCCCCAACGTGAACAACCTTATCTTTCATTATGTCATCGATTACGACGTGGGTGATTCTACCATAGTGTTTATGGATGCCGCATAGTTCATTAATACACCCTGTTAAATTCTTTGCATCCCATATGGCAATTGCCTCATCAATGGTAGTATTAAATCCTATGGATTCTGTCATTCTTGCAAGGCGGTGATCTGAAGCGATGATGCTGGTATTTTTATCCAGATTTTTGTCCATCCAATCTATAACAGCTATGTCCTCATTGGTTATCCCCTCATAGGATGCATTTAACGATACATGCGCAGGATAAACCGATACAGCATTTGCCGTAACAAGTAGAACTATCACAAACATATATACTATCTGACGTTTTTGTACAATTCTTGTTTTTTCATGTAGATTAAACCGTGGTTTACGGACATGCGAGATCCCTCTGCTCCACCATTTTGATAGTGGTTCATAATTTGTGTTTAAAAAAATACTTCCTATGCCGTATACAGCAATAATACTCAAAGGTGCCATCATATATTCAAAATGTCTATCTGGTAGGATAACTCCACTGTTTGTAACAGTTCCATATATGAGTGAGACGAGTATTGCCAAAAGCCAGCCCCTTACAAAACCCCCGTTTTTTATGAATTTTGTATATCTGAAGCCTGCAACTCCAAACCCAAACATAATGATCAATGGTATTGAGTAGATAATCGAGAGAGGTGTGAAACTGAAATTTGTCCAGGGCATTTTCATAACTAAAAAAATAACCATCAAAGCTAAACATAATGTTATTGTTAAGAAAAATTTTACAATGCTTGATCTGGCCGATGGTTCTTTCCTTTCAATAAATAGATTGTATCTTCTTTTCAACCAAATAACTCCAAACGATAAAAAAAACATCGCATAAAATAAAACTAACAGATGGTTCGATCCTAATTGTAAAGATCCTATTCTAACTCCCGTCTTCATAAAACTTTCATAGACGGGAGTTGCAATAAATGCCCAGTAGGAAAATACCAGTCCACTTGTTAAGAGGATATACAAAGCATCTCTTTTCACATGCGTTGTCCATTCTCTTATGCCTGCATTCTCGAAAAATACTATGAATATCAGAGAGATGAGATAAAAATAGGTTGTTAGATGATGGGACATTATCAGCAAAACAGTAGAAATAAACAGTGGGATGAGATACCTTGCGTCCTGTCTATATTTTATGAAAAGATATAACGAAAGCATCATGAAAAAGTGCCCCATGGTCAATGGTGCGGCGTGACTTGTCTGATAAACATGGAATGGCAAAACCGCAAGGAAAAGGCTGGAAAGAAGAGCCACTTTCCTATCGCCTATCAATTCATATACGACAAAGTAAAAGATTAATACCGAAAGACCACCAAAGATTGGTGCGATCTTTGACATGAGGGTGAGAGTATCTATTCCACTAATCCAATGACCTATCCCTGTTACGGCATACAAAACTGGAAAATATTGATACGAGCCACCCCAGCCATAATATGGGTTAAACAACTCACCGCTTTTTACAAGAGAATTTGTAAGTCCATAGTATATTCCAAAATCACATCCCCATGCTGCATTGGTCCAAGCTGGAATTGACCTTATGACAATAGCAAGTCCCGTAATTACAATTAACCAGAAAATCCAATTTCTTGTAAGTTTTTTTAGCTTTGAAGCAAAGTTTAACTGCATCCTCTCACAATATATATTCATTATATATCAATTTATCTTGATAAAACCATATTGTAATAAATTCAATACTATTTGAACGGGCTTGTTTTTACTGAAGTTATTACATTCATAATGTTTTCAACGGTCTTTTTCACATCACATTTTCTTGTGATTCCAGTTGTCTTTTTTGCAATTTCTACATCTCTTGCCAGATTTATGTTGTCTTGGTTCAATGAGTAAAATGTACCTTTTTTGTTATGATATTCCGCAAGATACTCTTGTTCTATTTGTCCAGGGGTTGGAGTCATTAGTGCTTTTGTACCTATTACTGCTAGATCCGATATTGTAGAATAACCACTGCGCGATACAACGAGTTTTGCACGATTCAAAAAATCCTCTCGTTTTTCTTTTGTTAAGAATGAATATGTTGTAATGTTTTTTTTGTTAAGACTATTTTTTTCTTCTGCCTTTCCTAAAGTTACAATAATATTTCCTTCCAACTGATCTATCTGTGATAACAATTTTTTTTCAAGTATTGTTCTCTGTGGTTCCGGTCCAGAAATAGAAATGAGGTAATCGATGTCTTTTTTCGTGTTTTTCTTTTTGAAATCAGAAAGAACACCAACATAGTGAATTTTATCTTCGTCTATTTTTTTCAAATTATGGGCAAGATCCCCAGATATATTGTCTTCTTTATAGTCTGGTACGATAACGCCACAGTATCTTCTAAAGAAGAATAAATTAAAGATTTCACTGCCTGATTCCAGCATTTTAATGCGAAGTGGATTCATTATTCGCATTTGGTGAGAGATGAAAAACGACGGAATTTTTCTATTATAAATTTCATATCGTGCGTCAGATATGATAAGGTCACATTTTCTTTTTTCTAACATTTTTGTGAGATGTTTCAGACCTGACCTCATTCCAACTATAAATTTAGGCCAGTAGATCACACTTTTTGCCATGAACTGCCGTGCATTTTCTGATAGTAACATTGGATAATCTGGTATATCGATATATTCTATGTTTTCTCCGAGTTCTTTTTTCAGTAACTCCAATGATCTATCATGAGATATGATTGTTAATTCGTTATCTTCGTCTATTAACTTTCTTATCACTGGCAAGGATCGTGTTGCATGTCCAAGACCCCAGGAACAGACCCCGTAGATTATCTTCATCTAAGTGCCATATTCTTTTTTCTCATATATATCTAACTGGAAATGTGGCATCTTTTTATATGCGGATTTCTATTAGCACTGGAAGGGGTTGTATGAACTTCAGAGAAAAGTTATCAAATATTGTTCATGAACACGATAGTCTGGTTTGTGTTGGTCTTGATGTCGATAAAGAGAAAATGCCTCAGTTTTTGTTTGAATCAAGTAAACATCCCTATTTAGAGTTCAACAAATCAATTATTGAATCTACGAAAGACCTTGTCTGCGCCTACAAATTAAACATGGCTTTTTATGAAGTTTTTGGAAAGGAAGGTTTTAACTTATTGGAAAAAACAATAAAAAATATTCCCAAAGAGATCATTGTTATTTTGGATGGAAAGCGTAATGATATCGGTAACACTGCGAAGAAATATGCCCAGTCTCTTTTTGAAACGTACCATGCTGATGCTGTTACAGTTAACCCATATCTTGGAAAAGATTCAGTCATGCCGTTTTTAGAGTATAAGGATAAATGCAGTTTTATTCTCTGTAGAACTTCGAATCCATCGGCAACTGATTTTCAGGATCTTAAAGTTTCATCAACTCCATTATACCAACTGGTTGCTCAAAAGATAAAGGAATGGAACATCTATGAGAATTGCGGGGCAGTTGTGGGTGCTACTTATCCGGATGAACTAAAGATAATACGCGATATTCTAGGTGAAGATGTACCCCTGTTGATACCCGGCATAGGTAAACAGGGCGGAGATGTTGAAAAAACAGTAAAGTATGGAACAAACAAAGAAGGCAAGATGGCACTCATAAATTCATCTCGCGAGATAATCTTTGCAGGAGACAAGGAAGATTTTGCAGATAAATCCAGAGACAAGGCATCGTCTCTTCGAAAAGAAATTAATAAATATCGATAGAAATTCACCCAACCAAAACATTAATTAACAACAGTCTTCATGATTTTTATTTGCCTTGATAAGAAGAGCTCCATGATAACGTGATTGGATCGGCAAGATCAAGGCAACAAATTGATACCAATTTAGGGTCCCTCTTTGATCAATCAG
>Ga0315289_10005417_pt1 | contig 18861 bp, 17 predicted proteins | sample YL17G11_40_MG_FD_203452 | JGI IMG/M metagenome (GOLD analysis project Ga0315289, IMG submission 203452) | Sediment microbial communities from Yellowstone Lake, YNP, Wyoming, USA - YL17G11_40 | ecosystem: Environmental > Aquatic > Freshwater > Lake > Sediment | place: USA: Wyoming | collected...
GATATTACATCACATATGTGAATTGAATCTGGGTTCCGGTAAACCTGCGGGGCTTGAAATTAAACTTGAACACATCTTCGTATTTCTTCATATCCTCGGCGAACTGTATATCAAACAGACGTCCTTGCTCTCTTATGTCTGCCATGCGCTGAGTCTCGCGGCGGATAATCTCATTGCTTTCTTCAATTCTCTTACGCGACGTGACACGGAATTCCTCCATGATGACATCAGCGGCGCGCAGTGACTCGAGCGTCTCGGGGCTCATGGTGCGTTTTCTTTGTCTTTGTCTCCTTCTTTATGTACCTGGCGAGAACAGCGCACGAATTCTACTTGAAATCCTCAGCGCCCGCCTCGTGTCCGCCGCGCCACTGCTCCTCCTCTTCAATCTCGTGCTCGAGACGCTCAGCCTTTGTACGGTTTTCAATGACGAGTCCATTCATAAACCCAGTGTACTCGTGATTGATAGGACTGTCGGTATCGAACGGGGTGTTTTCGTCGAGCATCGCACTGATGGCTGCCGCCTCCTTCGCCTCTGCAATCGCCTTGTCGTTCTGCAACTCTTCGATCATCTGTTTGTGGAGATTAATCCTATTGAGGATAGGAATGTCAAAGTAGGAATTGACAGCCAGCTCTTCCAATTCACCAGGACAGTAGTCACCACACTGAATATCATATATTTCCTCCTTTGAGAGGTTCTTCTGCACATACTCAGCCATGAAACGGTACATGGACGGTGTTATGCACTCGCTGACGTACTTTTCAAAGTCGTCGTACGTCCACGTAAAGCATGGGAAATCACCATTTTCACCGGTGTACCCACGCAGAAGACCGTTATTAAAGCACGTGTAAGACATTTTTTTGGTTTAAGAACCAGTCTAAACTCTATATCAGGTGTGTACACGACGTGTTTTTTTCTAGTTGAGTAGTAGATGTCAGACTCCATAGCGAATGGCTATGGATGTAGACCATGCAAACAAGTCCAATTGAACGTCACAGATGCAATTATTCACTTTATCGGTGACGGTTCAGCTCTTTCACATCTCAACGCATCGAATGTAGATTTTGGAACTTTAACTACATCCGTATTCCCAGTGTCTGGTGTCACAGCCGGTACATATGGTTCGTCTTCAAATGTTTCTCAAGTTACGATTGATCAGTATGGTCGCGTGACATATGCTGTAAATGTAGCCTCTGTGAGTTCACAGTGGACAGGGTTGCCTGGTTCAAGCATCTATTATATTCCAGGTGTGAGTGTGGGGTCGTCAGCGTCTGCAACGGCAAACCTCCAAGTGACTGGAAATATATACGTGTCAAACTCAGTGACGACCCAAAACGTGTTTGCGACTCGATACTACGGCGACGGTGGTCTCCTGTCAAATATTGCATCACAGTCGGCAGGCGGCACGCAGACGAACATCAGTAGCAACTACACAGCCCTGGTAACCGATTACTACATCGGCGTCAACGGCACGAACGTCACTATCACGTTGCCACTCGGCACCAGCGTCGTCCAGGGCAAGACGTACGTCATCAAGGATGAATCGGGGCAAATCACAAGCAACACCGCGTATCGTGTCACGATTGCAACGTCCGGTGGAAATCTCATTGACGGTCAGACGTCAATCACGATGACACAAAGCTACACGGCTCTGACTGTTTTTTGGACGGGATTATTTTGGTCCATCATATAAGAGATGACGTATATCCCAGTGGCGACAGCAACAGTATCCACTGTAAATTCGACGTCGGCGGCGCTTGGCGCCGGTGGAACCTTCACAGGAACACCCGAGGATGTCAGTCAGTTTGCATCCTTGAGTGTTTCATATTACGTCCAGCCGTCCAATGCGACCGGCAATATCTTCGTTCAGTTTTCAAACACGGCATCGCCATTCTACGCCTTCTCGAACACCGTCACGTCTGTGACTCCCATCACGTCCAACGGCTTTGCGCTTGACGTCATCACTGCAGCACAGTACTTTCGGATCGTCTACGTGAACGATTCGACCGTCCAGACGGCGCTCATGGTCCAATCCATCTTCCATCTACAGGCGCGCATTGCCCAGGCGACGACCCGTTACGCGCAGACGCCGACGGATTACACGGATGTTCTCAATACCCGTTCGATCATCTGGGGAAAGACGCTCGGTGGCGGTGTGTATGAGCCCGTGGCGACAAACGGTGAAAACTCGTTGGTCGCGACAATCGCGGAACCCTCTGCCGCTTTTGGCGAAGTTTCAACTGCCGAAAATACACCGACGTGTCAGGTTGATTTCGTGTACGGAATCAACGCGGACCTCACGAGCAACACGACGAGCAATAACGCGACCGTCACATCATCGACCGGTATGGCTGTTTTGACGACGGGCGCACAAGTCAATTCGGTTGCGACGCTCACCACCCGAAACTACGTAAAGTACCGACCTGGTCAGGGGTCTATGAGCCGTTTCACGGCTCTTTTCACGACGGGCGTCGCCGGGTCGACGCAGTTCGCCGGACCGGGTGGTGGTAGCGTTGACGGTATCGGCTTCGGCTACAACGGAACGTCGTTCGGTGCTCTGTACAGACACAACAGTACGGATACCTGGATTCCTCAGTCCACGTGGAATTACGATACGATGCTCGGTGGGGGCGCGTCCGGTAAAATTCTCGTACCGACAAATCTGAATGTGTATCAAATCAAATTTCAATACCTCGGGGGTGGTAACATCTTTTACTATGTCCTGAACGACTTCACGGGGTCGTGGGTCCTCGTACACATGGTCAAGAACGCAGGCAACCTGACGGCTCCAAACCTTCGAAACCCGAGCATGCCGGTACGCTTCGAGGCGCGAAACACGACAAACACGTCCGCGCTCGTAATCAAGTCGGCATCCGTTGGTCAATTTCTCGAAGGTCAACGTCGTTTTTTGGGACCTCGAGGTGCACTCGATGCGCTGAATACATCAGTCGCTGATTTGACCCAGACGAATATTATGGCTTTCCGCAACGCAACGACATTTAACGGAACTCCGAATTACGCCATCGTTCATATTCGCCAAATTTCATTTTCGGCTAATAAATCTCCACAACCTTCCGGGTGCGTCAACCTTCGCATCATTCGCAATCCGACCACGACATTCGCATCATTCACACCATACAGCGGGTCGACCGCCGATGGCGGAGTGACCATAACGTCAGGCAATTCGGTTATGAGCAGTAACGTGGTGGCGTCGTCTATTTCGGGTGGGCAGACCACATACACGTCGACTCTGTCTATAGGTGACTCCCAAACGATTGACGTAACCGAACTTGATGTAAATATCTATCCAGGTGACGTCATATGCTTCGTCGCATATTCATCCGTCAACGCTGTTACGGTTGGTACGTCCACTGTGTGGAACGAGGATATCTAGTCCAAGGGACACTACGTGCTCCTTGTCCGTGCCCGTTGTCCACCTGCGGTGGAAAGGCTTAGTAGCCAATAAAATTTTCCCAGTACAGTACTAGAGATGGATGATTCACAAGTAATCAAGTACGCATATGCCGATTCGACAAACAGGGACGTGACAATCTACCCATCAGGAAGTGAATATACGCTTCATTTGACAAATCCGATAAAAAACATCGTTCGGATAGATCTCGTCGCCGCCAAGGTTCCAAACACAATGTACAACGTGACCAACGGAAACAACTTTATGAGCATCGACAGCACAAACGTTTCAATCTCACCAGGGTACTATTCGGCGAATGGGCTTGCCAACGCCATCATGAACGCCTCGGGAAACGCAATTACGATGGAATTCCAGTGTGACGAAGGAAAATACCTCTTTTCAGGTGGTCAGATTCCATTTACTATTACTGCACTGAAAACCGAGGCGATAGATATGCTCGGTTTGACGACCGTCACATCGTTTGCGGCGTCGACCGACCCTGTGTATGCACTCGATCCGACGTATGGAACGCTTCAAATTGCCAAGTCTGCGCACATCATCGATCTCGCAGTCAACGAATATGTTTTTCTGGACATTCAGGAGTTTCGTACGACCAGCGTGCTCGATGCGAAGAAACTCGTCAATGGTACGACAGAAGGTTCATCAATACGAAGCTCGTTCGGTATGATTCCCATGGATGTCTGTGGAGGGTCGATCAAAAATTATAAAGAGACGAGCGATTACAAGCAGTATGTCGAGTACGATTACCCAATTGTGAAACTTGACCGTTTGACGGTTCGCTGGATCGACAAGAACGGTCAGTTGCTCAATTTTAACGGGTTTGAAAACAACGCATTCACCCTGCGTTTCAAGTGTATATTTATCAGACCGGATCCGCCACCACCGCCTCTGCGCGACGTTGAACTTGATCGCATCGTCGATGCTCTGCAACATGCCCCGCCGCCACCGAAACCACCGCCAGAGAAGCAGGCGTGGGGGCGTTGGGTCATCTTGTTGCTTGTGATTTTCTGCGTGATTGTCTACGTGGGATACGTGCGTGTCATCAAGCCGCTCCAGGAGAAGATTATCGAGGTGATGGCTCCAAAACCTCCTCAGCCGCCTCAGATGAGACTGTTCTGAGAAATCAAGTCCGAAGGACTTGGAATCAATTCTAGACTATATTAAATGAAGTGGCCCGTCAGGTACTTTTCGGGTCTGAGTCCGGCGATGAAAGCCACGCGTAAAAAAGAACTCTTGAAACGACGTCGTGTACCGTACTCACAACTCACGCTCGGAAAATCAGACGCAGGTGGAACCAAACGCAAGTCTCATTGGACCACACAGTTTCATCGTGTGTACCCGGGACTCAAATTCAACAAGGTTTTGATTTCGAAAAGGACTGGAATTTCGAAATCAACCCTAAACACTGTCTACGACAGAGGTCTTAAAGCGTGGAAGACTGGTGGAAGTCGTCCGGGTACAACTGCAACTCAGTGGGCGATAGCGAGAACGTATAAATTCGTGTTGGTTTCAAAGAAAAAGGCACCAAGGGCGTGGTATGCGACCCGTCCGGATCCAGACCAGAATCTCAGGAACGCTTCGAGAAGGTGAACAGCATGAGGAACACGATGACACAAATCAGAAAAATGACGGTCCAGTTTTGCTTCGACGGACCGCCTGAACACTTGGTGGACCAGTGCCGAAGCGCCCGGTCGTAGTCAATTTCAGACTTGTTGAGCTGTGAGTTGACCAGGTTGTGTAGCTCGACGGACCACCGGAACGGGTCGTCGCGGTCAAATGGAAGAATCATGAGGTTTTCACGGAGGTGTTTGCCACACTGCTTGCACGGCAGAATGCTGGGCATTGAATCAAAAAACTGGGTCAAAGCACCCGCCTTTTCATCTGACACGTCTTTGCCTGCGCTGAGACATGCCATGTGAATCACTGACCAAAAGTATGGACCGAATGTCGTCGGACAGATGTTCATTTTCTAATTGTACGTGAGAAAATTTGTCTAAAACACAGACGCGCTTCGAGACTAAATGTACAAGTCACTCCTGCTCGATATTGATGGCGTTCTCGTACGTGACAAGTTGCTTATGGAACACGTGAAGGATAATTGTGTTCGGTACGTCGTCGCCAAGTTGCCCAAATGCAGAAACCCACACGAGACGAACCGTCTGTTGTACCTCAGTCACGGACACACGGCTCTGGGACTCTCAAAGGCTTTCCAGATTGACACGAGCGACTTTAACGAAAAGGTGTATGACAAGCGTCTCATCGAACACCTGTCCGAGGTTATTTACGGTACTGAGTTCCAACAGGAGGCGAAGGAGATTCATGAGTTGACTCAAAAGGATTGGAAGGTGACGCTGTTCACAAACAGTCCAGCTGAATGGGCTATACCGGTTGCTCGTGCGATTAGCGACAATGTGTTTGTTGATTGTGCGGGAAGCAAATTTAAGCCTGACCCTGCGCGGTACGCACACTTCCCGAAGCATATGACGATTTTTTACGTGGATGACTCGTTGAAAAACCTAGCTACGGTAAAATTTTCACCAAACTGGCACTGCATGTATTTCAACGAGGGTCCGGATGAGGATCGCCTGTGGTGTCCCCAGGTCAGTTCCATATACGAGTTGATTGTGTACGTCAACTCCGTGGATCAGTGGATTGAAGACGGTCATACGCAATCTTCTTTTCGACCTTCAAAGTAAGCCTTCAGGTCCTTCTCCATCCGTTTCCCAGAGGGTGTCAATCTGAGGCTCGCCGTCACGTCTGTGATTGGGTCAAATGCGTGTCGTACAAGAACATCCCAGCGCTCCTTGTATTTACGGTCCTCGAAGCGACCATGCCAATGATGTAGAATAGTTCCAGGCACGTAAGAGAGTTTAAAATTTCGACAATTGTATTGATACTCCATAAGCATAATCTTGTAATTTAAGTGAATGGTTCCCGGGCAACTGTCCAAAACGCGCCCTATCCAAGCCATCGCCATGTGTCTGTCGCCCGATCCAAGGATAGCCCAGTCAAGCAGCGAGCTTCCCATTGTCCGAAACGCCTTCCGTGTACACGCCCATGCGTACCCGGGGTGCCAATACCCATACTTGTCCGTCTTGACGTAGGGCGTACCGCTGTCCGCGTGCATGTATCCGAACCCTTTGTCAATCTTGATCGCTTCGTTGTTCGGTCCGAGGTTCACAGCCGTGCGAAACATCTGAACGACGTCATTCGTCTGGAGTGCATCGATCGTATTCTGAGCCCAGTTGGGATTCAGAAACGTAATGTCAGCGTCGATCCACGCCACGTACTTCCAAACCCCTGGAAGGTTTTTGATACCCACGTTGATGAGCTTCTCCTTCATCCACACAGGGCTATCTGACTTGCTTTTCACGTGCTTCCACACTGGGAGTTTGGGAAGCGGCGCCGGTCCGAGGAGTTCAGACACGACGATACGCACCCCCTTGACGTGTTGAATCTCATGCACAAACTTTATAAACAGCTCTTGACGTCGTTTGAATCCACAGTAATTAAAGTATGGAAGGACGACGTAAAGAATGTCTGGTCCGGGACGACAGGTCCACATCTACTTATTCGATAGAACTTTATTTCGCGATAACAATACGATACTTTCCACCGAGGACACGCTCCGTCTCACGGGCTGCGCCACGTAGACTGGGCTTTGACCACAAGAGCCAACGGGACCAGAATCCCGCCTTAAAGCGACCTGAGGGACTCCAATTTTCACGCCTGACATGACGCGTCAGATAACGCATCATACGTTCAGGGTCTTTATGGATAGTATAGTCTGAATATCCACGGAGACCAAAGCTGACTGTTTTTCCATTCGGAAACGTCGCACGCCATTTGTGTGGTGGGGCGCCACGACAGACACGAATCACCTCCTTCATACTAGGTATCAAGAATCTTTTCACACGAGGAAACCTGAGTCAGCCGCACGGGACCCAGCTACGCGACGGACAAGGGCTCGCTGCGCGACGGACAAGGGCTCGCTGCGCGACGGACAAGGGCTCGCTGCGCGACCCCTTGGACTTTTTAACCCCAAAAGTTGGCTAGGGAGCCAGGCGCAAATTTTTTTCTGGGAATCTTTACGGGTTCCGTCGTGAATGAAACAAAATCCACCTGGGTAGTCACATCTCTTTTATGTTTTTTCGTAAATATTCGAGTCAAGAAAGTTCCAACTGCTAAACCGATGATAAAATCATACATGATTCACATTCACTCCTCCTCCTTAGGAGGAGTAAAGTGCTTCAAAGCCACCTTGTGGGCGTGCACCTTGGCAATCTTCTCCGTGACATTGTACCGCTTGTCCTCCATGGACGCCTGCAGAATGTCGCGGTAGACGTCAGTGTCCTCAAGAGCAAGCTTCAACTCCTCGTTCGTCTCCTTAGTGCGAGCCTTGAGCTCATCCAGCTTGATAATCAAGAGCTTGATAGACTGCGTCATTTGTTTTTCAATGGTATGTTGTGTTTAAGTTCCTTCCATTTGAAAGTCCCGTGCCGCTGACAGACAAGGGAAGCTACGCTCCCCTTGGGGGAAAGTCCGTTCACCGGCTCTTCATTGCTGCATTGACTAGCGCGAGGACCTGCTGCATCGTGAGCCCAGGATAATTCCGAACAATATTTGAATAAACCCGTGCTCTCAGAAGCGCTCTATTAATTGTTGGTACAGGATTTCTTCTTACGGAAACAGCTCTGTTGGCGACTGTCATGGCTCGTTTTGCTGGTCGTCGATTCCCACGGTTCTTGGTTCTTTCGCGTTTAGTCATTAATATACGCTAGAAAAAAGATCATCGCGTAGCGATGATCGCCGTAGCCGTCAAAACTCAAGGAGCTTTGTAGCATGTACACCAATGATAGAAACGATATTTGTCATGACCGAGTCTGCTGCCCAACGCAACCCTCTGCACGTAGGGGAATTCCACGCGAATATCGAGTTCCAAAAACCCGCACACTGCGTATAATACACGTACTCTGATACACAGCGTACAACGTGAGACATAGCCACGATACCGAGAAATGTAACGTATTTATTCATTCACTTAAGAACAACGCACGTGTTTAGTTCATGTATCGTAAACTCACCCACGTAGAACATATTTTGACGCGCCCGGATTCATACGTGGGCTCACTCACCCGCGAGTCGACTGAGACGTGGGTCGATTTTCAGAGGACCACTGTCTCAGTGTCCCCTGGACTCGTAAAAATCTTTGACGAAGTCCTCGTCAATGCCATCGACCAGCACTCTCTCAACCCGAAAAAGACGACTCGTATTGACATAACTTTTCAGGGTGACGTGTTTTCCGTACGGAACAACGGTGACGGTATCCCGAACGGTCTACATACCGAGACGGGTGTTCGACTTCCCGAACTCATCTTTGGACATTTACTCACCAGTTCAAACTACGATGACACACAGGAACGTACGACGGGTGGACGAAACGGCTACGGCGCCAAGTTGACCAACGTGTACTCGTCCAAGTTTGCAGTCCGAATCCTACACAAGAACCAAAAGTACGTCCAAAAGTGGTCGAAGAACATGACCGTGTGTGAGCCGCCAGTCATCACACAGATGGCATCCAAGGGTGGCTACGTCGACATCGAGTTCCAACCGGATTGGTCTCGGTTTGAAGGTGGGTCGGCACAACTCCCAGATTTGCTGAAGGTTCTCACCAAACGCATATGGGACGCGGCGGCGTGTTGTCCCAAGTGCCACGTGTACCTGAACGGAACGCGCCTCGAGGTGAAGAGCCTCGAGGTTTATGCAAAGATGCACTTTGGTGACGTCCCTCTAGTGACGCTCGGGAGCGACATTGTTGTCGGACACTCGACGACCGGTTCGTTTCAGCACATTTCGTTTGTCAACGGCATCTCGACGACGCAGGGTGGAACACACGTCGACCGGTTCGTGAATCAGCTCGTCCCCAAGTTGGCGACGGGGATTCGACCGGCACAAATCAAGGCGTCCCTGTTTGTGATGATGCGCTCAACGATCGTCAACCCGACATTTTCGAGTCAAACCAAGACGGAGTGTACATCCAAGGTGACGACTGAGTACGAATTCAAGCCCAAGTTTATCAAGGATGTTTTGGCATCTGGCGTCGGTGATGATCTGACGGCGCTCGCCGTGTCCAAGACGGAAAAGGAACTCAAAAAGACGGATGGTGCCAAGAAGAACAAGATTACAGGCGTTCCCAAGTTGGATGATGCCAACTGGGCTGGAACAGCCAAGAGTCACGAGTGTACACTCATCGTGACTGAGGGTGACTCAGCAAAGACGCTCGCGGTTGCTGGGTTGAGCGTAGTTGGACGCAATGCATACGGCGTCTTCCCGCTCCGAGGAAAACCTCGGAACGTTCGGGACGCGAGCGTCAAGCAACTCACGGAGAATGAAGAGTTTTCAAACCTCAAAAAGATTTTGGGACTTCAGCACGGAAAGGTGTACACTTCTCTGCGAGAACTCCGATACGGTCATTTGATGATCATGACGGACGCCGACTTGGACGGGAGTCACATCAAGGGTCTGGTCCTCAACATGATTCACCACTTTTGGCCGAGTCTCCTCGACCTTGGTTTCCTTGTGGCAATGGTGACGCCAGTGATCAAGGCGGGAAAAGAGTGGTATTTCACAGAGGAGGCGTTCCGGAAGAGGGAAGGACGGTCGGGCGAAGTGAAGTACTACAAGGGTCTGGGAACATCCACGTCAGCAGAAGCCAAGGAGTACTTCAAGATGATTGATCGTCTGACTGTGAAGTTCACATCTGATGCGCTCACCAGTGAGTCGATGACGCTCGCCTTTTCCAAAGCCATGGCGGATGCACGAAAGGGCTGGCTCGTGAATCACATGGCGACGACGCCACCAGGTGTCGATTATGGAAATGTGAAGCAGTTGACTGTGACTGATTTTGTCCACAAGGACTTGGCAAACTTTTCGGTCGAGGACATTAAGCGGTCTATTCCACACGTTGCAGACGGACTCAAACCGAGTCAACGCAAGGTTATTTACGCATGTCTGAAACGGAACCTGGTCAAGGATGCCAAGGTGGCACAGTTGAGCGGCTACATCGCCGAACACACGGCGTACCACCACGGCGAGGCGTCGCTCCAGGGCACAATCATCGGCTTGGCACAGACGTTTGTCGGTTCGAACAACGTCAACCTGCTCGAGCCGAGCGGTCAGTTTGGAACGCGTCTGATGGGTGGCAAGGATGCCGCCAGTCCTCGTTACATCTTCACGCGTTTGGCTGAAAAGACGCGTCGGATTTTCGACCAGCGTGACGATCCAGTGCTCAAGTATGTTTCGGAGGATGGTCAGAATGTCGAGCCGACGTACTACTTACCCATCGTGCCGATGGTACTCGTGAACGGTGCCGAAGGTATTGGGACTGGCTTTTCTTCATACGTTCCGCCGTACGATCCCAAGGTGGTGACGAAGAACATCCAGCACGCACTCCGTGGCGAGGCGATGGAGTCGATGAAACCACACTTCAAGGGGTTTACAGGCACAACTGAAAAGACGGGCGAACACACGTGGACTCTGACTGGGACGTTTGAGCGTCAGGGGTCTCGTATTCACGTGACTGAGCTGCCTCCAGGCAAGTGGATCCAGGACTACAAGGAGTTTCTGGACGGACTCGAGGTCAAGTACGAGAATCATTCGACGGAGAACAAGGCGGACTTTTTCGTCTGGACCGAGATTGACGACCCCAAGCAGCTTGGATTGGTGAAGACGATTCACACGAGCAACATGTACCTCATCGGACAGAACGGTGCTGTGAAAAAGTATGCGAGCCCAGAGGAGATTTTGGTCGACTACCTCGAGATGCGTCTCGCGTTGTACAAGACACGCAAGTCCTACCTGGTCAAAGAACTCAAGCGCCAGGTGAATGAGAATACGACCCGGGCGCGTTTCATCACTGAGGTGGCACACGGACGTCTCGAGATTTTCAGACGGACCCGTGCAGATATCGAAGCAGACATGACACGTCTCGGATTTCCACACGAGCTTTTGGTTTCAGTCCGGACGTACCAGTACACGGCGGAGGAAATCACCAAGGCGTTGACGCTCGTGAGAACCCTCCAGAGCGAACTTGCGACGCTCGAGGCGATGACCGTGTCGAATCTCTGGAAACAAGATCTTGACTCTTTGTAGAGATGGAATATTCGCTTTTACAGGTTCGAAACTTGGCTCAAAATACACTACTGTATGCAGGTACATTATTAAAACAACGGGATCTTCCGTCTTTTAAGGCATCTTTTACTATCATTGTACCAAACTCGGGTATACAGTCCCAAATTGTGAATTTACAGACTGCTCAAACCAGGGAGGATTTTCTCATGTTTCTCCCAGCAATTCGTGACGCAATTGATGCCATCATTCCACCTGTTCATTCACCAACATCGTTAAACGACATTCTTTCTGAACTTCGTCGATTTCAAAGCTTGATAAATCGATTTGATCAAGAGATTTTATTTCTCGATTATCTTCCTATGATTTCTTATTTCTTGGACGTAGGTTCGCTTAGAGATGTACTTGGAACATCTCAACAAACTGCGTATATAAACGCATTTGTGTTAGATTTTCAAAATAAACTTGCTGCACTTAAAGTTCAGGTTACTCTTTCATCACCACCTGTACCACCATTTGGGCGTACAGGTCTTACAAAAGCTTATTTAGACTACATCTCTAGTTATAAAATCTCTAGAAACGACGTGGATCGTCTCAGAACACTTACAGCGTACAGAAATTTTGTAAATAACATTATCGATGGACAATCTCGACCGGTTGAAAATCTCCCGACATCTGTGACTCTCACAGGATTTTACGGACCGTCGATTGACCCAACATCAAAAACCTTTATGATTTATATTAGCGATGCAACATCCGGACTCGAGATTACTCCAGATATGATAATCACAGGACTCTATGGGATTCAAGGACGCGTTCTTGTCAAGTCATATACCTCAAATGTGTATGGTGATGTCGTCATAAATCCGGGTCCGCCATCTATTTCATTCCCATATGTTTCTGTAGTAACTGCTATTATAGAAGGAAAAGGTACCGTACCAATAGCACCGAGTTCTCTTCTTCAACTGACGTTCAAATACGAGTTGGAAGTCAGGTCACGTGCACGTGTATTTCGTAGTCCTGTTAATAATTCGAATACATTTACAGTATATGTTGTAGATCAATTTAGTGATCTGGATCCAGAAAAAGACTGGACGATCGAAGGACTTACAAAACCATCTGAACTTATTGTTGACGTTACTGGGACTATTACTATAAATAATGTAGTTTACGAATCCGGGAAATCAAATGTTGTTTCAGGAACATCCATAAAAACTCAAGACTATATTTATAAACTTAATGTTACATCAAGTGTGATTCAAACCTTACCTTTACCGGGTTCAGTCGTTACTGTAGAATTTTATTCACCAACTGCTGCTATTCAGAGTAAATACTATTCAATCTACGATCCGAAACTCTTCGATGCCAGTGACATAAAGGGACAGACGGCGGCTTTACGTGACCTCAATTCAAATGTATGGACGGACGTCCCGGCGCCTCGCGAAGCCTACATCGAAATGGCTGGTCGTGGTTTCGGAACGGGTGCACTCACGGCGCTCGCAGCCATCGGTCCACAGGAAAAGTACATGTACGGCGGTGAATCGCACTGGATGCCAAAGATCATTCAGCATACACCATTCGCAATTACACAGCGTTTCCTTTTGCCTCTGAAAACCGGAAATGACAAGTTTCTTGATTCGTTGCGAACCTTTTCGGTTGACATTCACCCACGTCAGTCGGGCGATCTATTGTCGAACATGTACCTGTCCGTGTCTCTCCCCGCTCTGCCTGACGGGTACAATTACACACCTCTGGTTGGACGCGCAATCCTAAAGAAAGTGGAGTTCCTGATCGACGGTCAACCAATCGAAACGTTGACGGATGACTGGTACATTCTTCGCGATCAGTTGTTCCTTGACGCGGATGAGAAGCTTGCAATGTACCAAGCGACGAGTCTGGGTCAGAGTGAATCGAACGTCGTTCCAGCAACTGACGTTGTGAAGATGATGATTCCACTGGACTTTTTCTTTTGTCGGAGACATAGCGCCCACAAAATTGGACGTGAAAAGCTCGAAAAGCCATTCTTTCCGTTGTGTGCCATCCTGAAGCAGACAGTCACGATTCGATTCTCATTTCATGACTCGACGTGGATTACAAACGCACCAAGCGATGTAGATGGAAAACCAATCGACATCATCAGCCCGAGAGTTCTCATCGAGGAGATTACTCTGAGTCCACGCGAACGTATGTACTACCAGAGTCGTGTTTTGAACTTTAAAGTGAATCGTGTATGGGCAGAGGCTGGACAGCCATACTCGGCTGGCAAAGCGATCATGAACTTGACTGCCGATTTCCCAGTGTCTATGATTACATGGTTCGTACGTAATAAGGATTACGAAGATGAGAGTGATTCAGCCTACTACAAATCGAGGTACTTTTACGGGTACAGCACGGAATACATTCTGGCTGCTGTACCTGTAACGTTCTTTAATGGGGTCACAATCAATTTTTTGGATATTATTAAATATGGCACATTGTACCTCAACAATCAGAATGTGCTTTCAAATTTCCCTGGCGCCCTCTACTACAGTTACAAACAGCCTCTCGATCACGGGCTTTCAGTTCCGACAAAGAATATATACATGTACTGTTTCGGAGACAATCCCAAAGAGTATAACCAAGAGGGGTACGTCGATTTCAGTAAGCTCAGTTCACAGACGACGCATCTGGACCTGACTTTTGATCCAATTCTTGCACCTCAGATTGAAAAGTCTTACACGATGTATCTGTATTATTATGGCTACGTGCCTCTTCAAATTTCCGGCGGATATGCAAAACTCCTTTCTCAGTGATGTAGTCGACTATACCATTGACGATACACCAGCGAATGAAATTCAGTTGTGCAACCGTCGTCGTAAATCCCTGAAACTCGATCCGCTCCGTACGACAAAAAGGGTCGAAGAACTTTTTCGAATAGCCATCCAGTGATGACTTGTATGCCACGTGGACCGTAAACTGACGCCCAGTTGACGTCTTATACGTCACATTCGTCTGACGAGAATAGTTTGTCACGAACCATTCGAGGTTCCTGAGAGACACTCCGCGTCTGTGTTCGAGGATATCCTTGAGTTGCTGAGTGTGCTCAGGGACTTCAAAGAATCGCCGGAGTGCCTCGAGAAGGAGGTCACTCCGTGTCGCCATGACGATCTAGCCTCGTTTATTTTTAAGCGTTTCTTCCATTCAGGATCGGTTTTTAAGGAGGTACCACGTCGCCGCAGCCGCAACCAGGGTCCACCCCGCGAGGTGATCCACCCGGTCCATGATGGCAATCTTCTCTGTTGGAAGGTCATCAAACGCCTGTTTGTACCCCACAGGCTTAAACGGCAGCCAAATGTACCGCCCGAAAGGAACAGCCGTCGGCTGCAGCTTGTTTTCACAGTTGTAGCTCCAGTCATACCACGCCAGAGCAATGTACGGGAACCAAATCAGAAACGCGAGTATCCACAGATTTCTGTATGGTGCGAACCAATATCCGAGCGAAAGAACCAGCGAAAAAACGATACACTTGATGTTAAACTCAAATGGTTTGTCAGGGAAGAGTCCACCAGCCATACTATATATCTATTCGAGACTTTTTTCCACGTTCACACGCTGGACATCCATCGAGAAACATCGGAGGCAGTGAGTGTGTGTGTACTGGCACTGGTGCCATCAGAGAAAGTTGGGATCTCGACGGTATGATGATACGTTGGACCGGCTTTTGATCTTTGTGACATGCACAGTACCCTGACCCATCCTTGACACCGCGTTTACACTTTTGTCTGGTTGACTTGCTCAGTCCGTGACACACGTTCCCGTTCCAGGCACTTGTCGTGTTTTCACTTGCTGTTCTGAGAAGCTGTTGCAAAGAAATGTCAAACGTGCGACTAATCTTCTCAAGAGCTTTTGTCATGCGTTCAACGACGCGACGCTCGACTTCATCCTCGATAAGCTGAGCAATCTGTTGTTCCATGGTTTCTTAGGGTGCGTTGTGTTTAGGTGACACCGTCAAGTCGCGTAGCGACTTGGATTCGGGCACAAAGTGTCTGATGTTCCCATCCCTTGTCTATAGGACAAGTGTGAAATACGTAGAAATCAGTGGTGTCGTCAAAAAGTCCACCGATTTGAAGATTGTCTTGAACGGGTTCGCACCCACCAGCGGCTCGAGGAGGTCGCACACAGGTTTGACCAACTGATGTTCGAAGTAGTACACGTAATCCAGAGGAATCTTATTGTCCGTGACCCATGACGGGTCCTCCGCCTTGTCGCACAGTATACCAGGCACCTTTGTAATCAAAAACGCGACACGGTCACCGTTCTGGGGTTCAGATCCCGGTGCGCGTTTTCGAATCTTGTCACGGACCTCGACGTGTGGAACGCGCGTCTTGTAGGCTGCACCGAGTTGTTTCGACATTGTCAGTTCCTTCGGATCCACCTTGCCTTTGAGGAGTAGTTTCGCAGATGTACGAGCATACTCGATGGCGGGTCGCGGGTCCTCAGAGTTGAGCACCAGATTCAGCAGTTGTTTGAGGACGCCTCTGACGTACATACACGTGTCACGCCGAACAACCTGCAGACCCTTGACGTCAATCTTTTTGAACACGACGCGGGATGGTTCACCATCTCGCCCAGCCTTCTTCTCATACATCTTGGCGGCATACCGCTTCTTCGAGTACAAAAAGTAGGGACAGTATACCTTTTCCAATTCTAGATCATTTGGTGCTTTGAACAACTTTGTACATTGTTCAGCGGCTTGTTCACCCTGTTCCCACGAGTAATCAATCGCCTCTTGACCCTTGCGTCCCTGGACATCAAACTCAACCATCACTGAATCCGTGTTTTTCACAACCATCTGACCGACACCAGCCTGAAACGTACCCGCCTCTGTCTCGAGGTCATACACATAACCGTCCCAAGACTCATGAAGAACTTCGAGTTTTTTGATAGCGTTTGGATCTTTGCGGAATGTCGACATGGTCCACGTGAGACGAAACACGTTTGGTTTATCGACCCTGGTATTCAGAGACACTTTGTAACCCATAGTTTTCAGGAGTAAAAAGTACCATTGAGCCGTCACTTGATTCTTTGTGTCGATGCGATGACACCCACCCACTTCGTTGTCCTTGCGACACCCGTCAGAAGCCCATAGACCATCAAGAAACGCTCGTGGGTTTGTGAATGCCTCAATAGGCACCTTCTTTGCCTGGTCATCATAACACGCCTCCCGGTACTTGTGGACGAGCTCCACTGTTGACCCTCCCCTTGGTGACAGCTTGTAAACTCCAGAACTCGCAAGTGTGTCCATAATCACAAAGTCGTATTCGGGATGAATATTCTTACACATCATTTGACACTTTTCGAGGAGAGTCCTGTCAGCATTGTTTATTCCCCACGTCGCCTTGCGACCTGAAGGACAATTATAAGCTCCACACGACCCGTCACCAACAAACATTCCGTAGATGAAAGCTTCCTCGTATGAAGACTGTTCATCATGCACCGAAAGTTCCGGAAACGAATGAAACAACTTTTGACCAACTTCAACTTGACCCGGCTTGAGAAGACTCAAATCTGGTCCGAGAAGAGAATGGTCTTCAGTCACATCGACGCATCCTGTATGCGTGAGTACTCGGTAAATCTTCTTGATGCACTTGTGTCGAATGACACGATTAATCGGCTTCCACCCGTCGTGTGTCCATGTCTCTATATCATTCAGACTCGATTCTTGCTTGTCAGTACCTTGTTTGATAAACCCCGGATACTCATTCCAGTCACACCCAAGGGTTTCAATTGTTCGAACACTCACTATCCCATTCATGCGAGTAATCACAGGCGTTCCTGGCATCACGGAATCACCATATCTCACCTTGGCACCCGGGAAATGTTCCTCGACATAATTCTTCGTCTCTTCAATCATCTGACGACCACGCATCGTCACAGTTGATGCGATGGCAACACATGGAAGCATACCCTTCGAAGCACCGGTAAACCCGTAGATTGAATTCATCGAAATCTTGTATGCGAGCTGCTGACCGTTGTACACCGCCTCCATCGGTGTTCCCTCTGCTTGAGCCATCAGTTTCTTCGCCTTTTTGCGAAACGCGGCAAGCTCGTTCAGAATGGCAGGTAAGAGACTGGGAACTCCTTGAGCGAAACGATACGGTCCGTACTGTTCATAGACAACTCCCGGGACGTTTGAAAACCTGGGGTCGATAACCAGGCTTGAATAGCACAGGTTATGAGCACGCATGATGCTTGGATACAGACTCGCAAAATCAAGGGCGGTGATTGGACCATAGTATGCACCAGTCTGAGCATCGAGAACGGTTGCTCCTTGATACTTCTCGTCACCCGTCGCTTTAGAGTACAATGTTGGAATCATGAATCCGAGCTCACGCGCCTTGCGTGCCAACTGCGAAAAAACCTTGATTTGCTGACCACGTTCACTCAGGTATGACAAAGGAACCCACGTCGCCTTTGCCATCTCGATGAGGTTTTGAATCAGACACAATTTTTCAGAGATGCGATGCGGAAGTTCCGTATCCTTGATACAGTAATCAGCCACTTCGCCAAGCAAAACCGGATCACCATTCCTGAATCGAGTAAACATCTCCTTCACGGGCATATCAATCTTTTGATCCTTGAGAAACTCCTTCGAGACGTTGTTCAAGGAGTAGCTCTCGAGCTTGTGTTCGCGCTTAATGTCCTGAAACATATCAAACACGTACCTCCCGAGCATGGGAACCATCTTCATATCGTTTGATCCGAGAGCGTTGGACGCCAGGTGTTTCACGACGAGTTCGTTTGGAATACCACGCAGACGACCCCACATGTGTGCATCCGGTCCAGCAACCGTCACAACCGCACGCGTGTACAGGTACTCCAAGTCGAACCCGAAGATGTTCCAGCCCGTCACAATGTCCGGATCGAGTTCACGCAGGTACCGACCCAAACGCTCGAGCATCTCACGTTCCGTATCAAACGACTCGCATTCTGGTCCACTCGTCTGCTTGACACAAAAGCACTTTCGGTCGAGATATTCAGTGCTCCCAAACGCTTTTGTGGTCACAGCCACCTGGAAACACACATCCTTCTCATTGAATGCGTTTGGGAACGCACCCGACTCTGAGTAAGCCTCTATATCGAGGCTTGCAATGCGAAGCGGTGCAATGTCGTGACGGTCGACGGGTTTCAGGGTTCGCCAATCCGACACGCACATGTCAATATCACACGACGAATCGTGACCCGGGCTCGCATTATCCGGAACCTGGACCCACCCTGTCGACTTGATCTCTGAGCGATGCATGAATCGCAAGACTGGATCGAG
>Ga0315289_10005418_pt1 | contig 18859 bp, 13 predicted proteins | sample YL17G11_40_MG_FD_203452 | JGI IMG/M metagenome (GOLD analysis project Ga0315289, IMG submission 203452) | Sediment microbial communities from Yellowstone Lake, YNP, Wyoming, USA - YL17G11_40 | ecosystem: Environmental > Aquatic > Freshwater > Lake > Sediment | place: USA: Wyoming | collected...
CACGTTAATTTTTATCGCCTTCCTTATTCTATCTCCTTACTACTCCTTGTATACCTTGCAACTATTTTTTTACTAATTTTAACATACGATGACATTTTAAATGCTCTGTCATTCTGAGCGAAGCGAAGAATCTCGTATCTTGGCCAGTATTTCAGAGATATCTAATCATTGTTTTTTATTATTAGTTATTCCCAGTCTTTTAAATCCTTTAAGCATTTCGGTGTAGACAGCTTTGCCACCTTTTGTGAAAGATGGCAAGGGAACAGGAGTTACTTTAGGGTCATTGAGTTTTCCTGTGGCTTTGTAAATGAAGAGTAGTTCAGTAATTTTATCCATCGGTTTTGTTACTTCTTTGACAATCGGAATTTTGCCAAGAAGCCCTTTCGAAAATGAAAGTCCCATTGTTAAATTTAATTCTCCATCAAGCCCCAGAATACCATAACCATCTATTCCAATGGTATTACTCTTCATACGAAGATTGCTTGTCTTAATTTTATTTTCTTCAATAACAAAATCTGCGATTACATCTGAAAAAAGGGCACGATTAAGCTCGTTTACTCCAGAAGTCCTCGCTAAGGAACTAAATAATGGCACTCCTGAAAAGAAACAATTCATTATATTGAAACTACCATCGCCTTCTACCACATATTTCCCTTCTTGAATCGCCACTTCAAAATTTGAAATAACGGCAAGTTGACCTTCAACACCCGACTTTTCATTCATATAGTTGCGAATGAAAGAACCTAAGTTTATATTATTTACATCGATATTTACCTGAACTCTATCCTGTTCCCCTCTATTATGAATGTAAATCACTCCACCATTTACATTCCCCTGCTCAACATTAAATGAGATGTCTTCGAAAAAATAATTTTCAACTCCTCTTATTTCATTCAAAAAAGTTATTTCGGATTTTACGTTATTACCTACATACTTTTGATACTTCATTTCATCAGCTTCAATTTTGGCATTTACGGAAGAAGAGATAAATTTTTTAGCAGGTGTGTGATGTGGATTTTCTGCAAACCAATCATCAAGAACAGCGTGAGGTGATTTCACATTTAAAGTGATAGCGACTTTTTCTCTTAAATCCGCCTTTCCACTTATAATGCAATCGTGCGTATTGCCAGCATTAACTGTGGCGGTTGTACCAATTATTTCTCCATTATCATATTTGAAATTACCATTAATATTATTTAATCTAAACAATAAAAAATAAGGCGAGATGCCAAAATCCTTTGCTTCAATACCCGCATTCAATTTAAAGGGCAATTTATATCCAAGGAGTTGCGAAATATCTTCCTGAGTATTGCGTTTTATCTCTGCGGATATATTTAAAAGACCATCAAGATTAAAACTTTTTAGCATATCAAGTGTGAAGATGTTAGAAATATTCGGAGTGATTTTTGTGTTAATTGATGTAAAATAGTAAGGGAAATTAATCTGCCCAGCAGTTTTGAAAAGCATTGGTTCAGATTGTAGAGGTTCTCTATTTAATTTAATATCGCCTTTATACTTAATTACATCCGAAGCATCAGAGAGATTGTTGACATTAAAATCAAAATCACACTTTATATCTTTGAGAACATCAAATTGTTTTGCAAATTCCTTATCGATTGATTGAATAATGTTCAGCGGATATGCAGTTCCTTTTGTTCGCAGATTATATTGCGGTTTTAAAAATGTGGGGGCAGGATATATATTCTGTCCCTTCTTATCCATCTTAAAATTCACATCGCCATTGATTAGAACAGATGAATTATCCAAACCAATATTGACTGCGTTTATCATTAACTTCTTATTGCTCAAATGTACATTAACGTTATTAATTATCAAGGGTAAGTTAAACAAGTTAATCGGCTGAGATTTCCCTTCGGATGCGATTTTGAAATCAAAAGCGCCATTTAAAATATCTTTTGGATTAAAATCCACATCTCCCTCAATATTCATAGGAATATTAACATTTAGACTTTTTATTATCTTAGACGAATCTTTGGGGAGATATTTTTCTAATATCTGATTAGTTAATATTCCCTTTGATTTAATATGCAAAAGGACTTTGAGTAATTCTTTTGTCTCAACAGAAAGATTTTCTATTTGACCCGACATTATGGACGAAAAGCCGTCCACATCAAATACAAAAGGAGTCAAAATAGTTAATTTATTTAAGGCATATTTGAATTTTCCCTGAATATTTTCCAATCTTAAATCATAATCACTAAGATATGTACCTACTCCATCAAGTTTAATCTCAGCATCTTCAGTAGTAAAATTTTGACTTGTTAAATCACCTTTTACTTTCATAAAACCATCAATGCGACCATTGCCGAAAACATCTGTTGAAAGATTTTTCGCAGATAATAAGAGAAATTTTTTATATAATTCTGGTGTGAGATTTCTGAAATTGATATCAAGAGAAAATCCTTTTTTATCCGTTATATATAAAAGTCCATTAATTGAACTTCTGAATTTATCAATAGCGAGTTCGAGACTTGTAATCTGGAGCAATTTATTTTTCGTATATAAAACTTCGGAATCTATACTAAAATTTCTTAATTCAACACTCTTGAAATCCCCTTTAATTTTTAAGTTATCAAGAAGAAATGAACTTTGCAGGATATAAGAATCACTGACGTACTTTATGCTCGCACTTAGTTGCAGGGCGTTATTATAAAGGTAATAATAGTTATTGCGAAATTTTACTTTATTAAAGTGGACACCGTTTAAAGTCAGATATGCTTTGATAGGTTTTTTACCTTCGTGAAATTTGCGTGGATAAACAACTTTGCCAAAACAGTTCTGAAAAATATTATTTTGTGCCCCTTTTATTACAAATTCAATTTCGCCTTCGGGTGGTATTTTCATATATAAATATTTGAATTGAATAGAATTCAGATAATTACTATACTGTGTTTGTGGTAATAATAATTCCAAATTGGCTATCTGAACATCCTCGATATTTAAAATAGAAGTTGAATCTGATTTAGTAGTGATGAGCCTGTTTATGAAATTTTGGTTCTCAATTTTTGAGAGGTCGAGTTTTGTATCATAGAGATGAAAGGTATTGAAAGATTTTTTCCCTGAAAGAAATTGTAAGATGTTAAATTTTACAAAACAGCTATCTGAGTATAAAATAGGTTTTTCAGCACCTTTTTCTTTTATAGTAAAATTCTGGATGCGAAATCCTCTTAATAAAAAAACTGTTGTTTTATGAATTTGGACTTCAGCGCCAGTGGCTTTTGTGATATTATCAATGAAAAATCTATTCAGACCCTCGAATGATATTGGAAGAAAGAGTAAGAGAACGATAAAGCAGATAATTAAAAATAGAGAATAAACTATAATTCTGTATTTCTTGGGTATATGAATCCTCTTCTTTTTGCTCATTTTAAATTTTCTTATGTATTATCTTATTTTTCTCTGTGTTCTCTGTGGTTGATTTAACTAATTTTTTATACTTACAGGAATTAGATAACTTTTTACTTGATTACTGGTAAATTGTTTAATACTTTTAGTCAATAATAATAAATTTTCTTGCATATTTATCCATTCTAAGTTATTAATTCTTAAATTAAATTATAATATTCTTAATCATAAAAAGGGAGAGAATATGAAAGTCACAATAAAAAAAGATGATTTGTTATCAGCAGTAAATACAGTTCATAATATTGTCAGTCAACAAAGCACACTCCGAATATTACAGAATATACTTCTTGAGACGACATCGAAAGGTTTATTATTCGTTGCCAATGATATGGAAGTAGGCGCAAAAAGAGAAGTGCCAGCTGAAATAAAGGAGGAAGGCACAATCACTGTCTCGGCAAAAAAATTCGCTGATGCTGTGAGAGAACTCCCGGCTGATACTGATATTGTAATTGAAACAGATGGCAATATCATAAAAGTTGATGCGGGTAAACTGAAATACAACCTCACAGGCTTAAGCAGAGAGGATTTCCCAGAATTCCCAACATTCTTACCTCAAAACACTATAAATATCGATGCAAAAATCTTAAAGAAACTTATTAGTAAAACAGCTTTCGCAGTTTCAATGGATATTTCTCGGCGCATCCTTATGGGTATCTATTTTCAGATTAAAGAGAATAAAATAGTCTTCGTGGCGACTGATGGGAAACGATTGGCTTATATTGATAATGAAATTGATACCTCTGAAATTAAATCTCCCGTTGAGATTATAATTCCGAGCAAAGCCCTTACTGAACTCAATAAGGTTCTAACAGAAGAAGGGCAGGTAAAAATAGACATCGGGCAAAACTTGGTTCTCTTTGAATTTAACTCCACTGTTTTTATTGCGAGAATTATTGATGGACAGTATCCTGACTACACTCTTGTTATCCCCAAAGATTTCAAAAGCACATTAATCGTAGATAGTGAAGACCTTTTAAAGGACATCAAAGCCGCTTCTGTTCTATCTGATGTAAAAACAAATTCAATTACATTTGATCTTAAGGGAAAAAAGACTGTTCTAAAAACAGAACATCCAGAACTTGGTTCAGCAACAAAAGTTTTTGATGCGGAATATCAAGGGGACTCTTTACAGATTGTGTTTAATCATATTTTCATTACAGAGATAATCAGAGCCATCAATTCTGAAAAGGTAAAAATTGGACTTAATGAACCATTATCTCCGGCAATGTTTACTCCTATAGATGAATCGGACACCTCCAAATATATCCTTATGCCCTTGAAAGTAGCTGATATTTAAACGATTTTAAATTTCTAATTTCTTTACCAAATTTAATAATAACCGCAAAGGTCGCAAAGAAGATACAGAGTGCGCAAAGGATTTTAATAAGCACTAAACTTTAAACCTTAATCTTGAAACGGAATATTCGTTTTTTAATCTCTGTGTCCTTTGTAACTTCTCAACGTCCTCTGCGGTTATAAGTTTTTATATTTGTCTTTACACCTTCACCGTGGATTTATATATGCCCAATGAGAAAAAGTCCGCTAAATCCTCACAGATATTTTATTTTGCTTTCGTCTTTTTACTTGTAATTTGTTCACTTTCCATATTTATCTATTATCTCATTCGTGTGCCTATAATTCCTGAATCAACAAGAGTCAAAAATTTCTTTTCAGGATTCTCATTTTCAAATTTCCACCCTAACTTTTTTTATATTAAAACAATCTTGTATTTATTTCTGATAATTATCTCCTCTAACGTTTATGGGAATAGAATTCTAACATTACTTAAAATTCAGTTTAAAGACGAATTAGCCAATTTCGTTTTTTCCTCCGCTCTCGGTCTGTTTTTCCTATCTCTATTTGTTTTTTTCTCAGGAATCTTAGGAGGTATTGACAAGAATTTTTATTTAATTGTTCTCTTAATTCCTCTTGTATCTTTTCTCATAGATATTGTTGTATCCATAAAATCGCAAAAATCAGAAAGTAAATATATCTTCTTCTTTAAGCAAATTTTTAAATTCGAAAAATTAAAAATATCGGATAAGATTTTTCTTATAATTATTCTTTTGATATTGCTATTTAGCTTTCTTAATTCTCTAACCTATCCTCATCAATCAGATGGTGTTAGATACCACTTGACCGCTCCTGATTTGTGGTTGAAGGCAGGGAAGATTTATTATATTCCACATATCGCTTTCTCTAATTTCCCTTTTACAATTGAAATGCTTTATTTATTAGGACTCACAATTGATGGTCCTATCTTACCTAAATTGATACATTTTTATTTCCTCATCTTTACGATTCTTACATTGCATTCAATCAATAAAAACATCTTCGCTAATAGGTTCGGTTTACTGCCAATATTTATTTTTATCACAACACCTTGTGTTCCAATACTTGCCTCCTGGTCTTTCATCGATTTGGGAATGTCTGCTTATTTGACAATAACTATATACGCCCTTATTTTATGGTTTAGAGAAAAAAATATAAATTATCTCATCCTTTGTGGAATTGTTTCTGCAGGCTTGCTTGGAACAAAATATACGATGGTAATGATTGTATTTTTTATTTCACTGATTATAATTATTAGAACTTTGCTTTTTAATTTATTAGAACAAAACAAAATTTCGAATAAAATTATTTTAGCAATTAAGTATGCATTAATCTATTCTTTTATCACCTTCCTACTTGCTTCAAATTGGTATATCAGAAACCTGATAGATACAGGAAATCCTGTTTATCCTCTTGCCTACAAATGGTTCGATGGTAAAGATTGGGGAAGCTATAACGAATCATTCTATTTATCACGAGTCGCAGATAAAGGCTTTGGTAAGGACTTTATCTCCTTTCTCAGACTGCCCTGGGATGTCACATTTAACTGGGGAAATTTCGAGATGTTCTCTATTGGAATTGTTTATCTCGGCTTATCAATTACAACAATCATTTTTATTATAAGAATCATAAAAGCTCTCTTTGCGAAAAAATTTGCATTTATAAATAGTATCACAATTTTCCTGATTATTTTCATCGCATTCTATATCATTCTCTGGTTCTTTTCATATCAAAGCAATCGTTTCCTGATGCCCGTTCTACCTATAATCTCACTCTTTTTTAGCTATAATACGATTACATTATTCAAAAACAAAAAGTTCAAATCGATTGTTATTGCTTCAATAATTCTACTTTCTATACACAACGTTCTCTGGACACTTAAATACTTCATTTTTGAATATAATTTTTACAATCCAAGAGTTTTCCCTCTTCATTCAGTTCTTGGATTCGAATCAAAAGATTCTTTTCTGTCAAAACAGCTCAGCTACTATAGTGTCATTAATTATGCAAATAAGAATCTCAAAGCCACTGATAAAATATTATTCGTTGGTGAACATCGCGGATTTTATAATCAGATTAACTATATCGCAAGTGACTGGTATGATACACCATATATCCTAACTCTTATTAGAAAATCAAATAATGTTGATGATTTGTTTAATAAGCTAAAATCGGAAGGTTTTACTCACATACTTTTCAACTGGCAGGAATTAGGGTTATCCTCTCAGAGCCTCATCAAATCAGGGGAAGAAGAATATCCCAATGCTCAATATTATAATGTTCTGAAAAAACTATCTTTTGAATTTTCTAATGAAACGCAAGACAAATTATTAAAAGCTTTTCCATCTAATCTCATCTACTTAAGATTTTTCTTCAATGTCCCTGAATGGAAAATCTTTTTGGATTTCACCACTGATAAACGATTGGAGAAATTTGTGGAAGAGAAGGATGTGATAATATATAAAATTCCTAAAGACTGAACCCTTTTTAACATGGATGCACAGGATATACAGGATAAACAACAAAATTAAAAATGTAAAATGGATGACTGACAATTTAAAATGTCATTCTGAATGAAGTAATGTCATTCTGAACGAAGTGAAGAATCTCATATTTTTTTTCATTGTCTGGTGTCAGTTGTCAGTTTAAACCAACCTCTCCTGTTCATCCTGTTTATCACAGTTTATCAAGTTCCCAAGCCCCGCTTAGGAAAGAGATAAATTTATACTGCGTAGCAGTTCGATAACAAAGCTACGGGTTGCGAAGCTACCCGTAGGATAAGGAATATAAAGACATATTAATCCCGTGGTTGGGTATGAGACAATTTATACTGCGTAGCAGTTCGATAACAAAGCTACGGGTTGCGAAGCTACCCGTAGAATAGGGAATATAAAAACACATTAACCCCGTTAGGGGTTAAATAAAAAGAAAACATTATGTTGGTTATTAATGACCAGTGGTTTCAATCGCATTGAGGTGTGTTACGAAGACTGATTTTTATAGAACCCCTAAGGGGTAAAATAATTTTTAGATAAGGATAAGAATTTTTATCCAGTTTCCTACGGATAGACCATAAAAAAGGTCAATCCGTAGCTAAAAAATATTTTACTGCTACGCAGTAGAGAGAAATTTAGGGATTATTTCGTAGTTTGAAATCAGTTTTTCAGAGATTTCAAATTGAGACTTTTGAAGAACTACGAGATTCTTCGCTTCGCTCAGAATGACAATGTTTGCTGTGTCATTGTGAGGAGGCAAAGCCGACGAATCAATCTCGTTTTAACTCACTTTTATTAGTATTTTAGAGATTTCAATTTGAGAACAATGTTTTTAAAATATTTGTTAAACAATCACTTTTATTAAACGTGTTGATTTAGGTTTATCAAAAAAACTATAAAACAAAAAGGGGGAAAACCATGAACGAAGTTCGTCAATTTATGCGATATGTGATCCCTGGTGTTGTATTTTTCGTGGAACTATTTATTTATATATTACTTACTGATTACTATTACGCAAAAAAAATGTGGGATTTTTTTTCTAATGTTGGTGGTGGGATTAATCTTTTATTATTATCTGCGGGTGTTGGATTTATTTTTAGTATAATCCATCATTCTTTATATTGGACATTCTGGTGTAAATATAATCTTGCTGTTGACCATAGAAAGATGTTGGGACAAGCAAAAAATGACAAATACCTGGAATTAAAAGATATGTATTTAAAAAATGATATTGAACCAAATGACATTAATCAAAAAGAAGCTTGGAGAATAGTATGCAAAATATGGCATACAAGAAAAGAAACCTCTAATAGAATAAAAGGAGCAAATGAACGTGCAGAAAGTCTTTCAGATTTAGCACATGGTTCTGGAACAGTCCTTGTTGGCGCTCTGCTGGCTTTGTTAATATGGGCAATTTTTACTATAATTGTTATTTGGTCTCCAATATCAGATAACAAATTGGGTGAGTTCTCTTTATTGTATAGTATTACTCCAAGTTCCGTATTTATGACATTATTACTGATAACATCAATTATTTTACTTTTAAACATTCACCTTTACAATTATATACAAACAGTAAAAAATGCTGAGATAGTAACTAATATCATTATATATCAAGAACTAAAAATAGAGAGTGAAAAAGATAAAGAACCTGTAGAAATATTAGTAGATGTATCGTAACAAATGAAAATCATAAATTTTAACATTTCTCAATTTCGAAACATTAAACATTTAAACTTGAAACCTTCTGAACAGGTTAATTTGTTCTATGGTGATAATGCGCAGGGGAAGACGAATATTCTTGAGGCGATTTATTATCTGTCTACAGGTCGTTCATTCAGGGCGAAACAGGATGGTGACTGCATCCCGCATAATTCGGGGAATAATATTCCCTCAATTATTTCAGCCAAAATAAATAGAATTGAGGGTGACATCAGGATTGTCATACATTTAAGTAAAAATGAAAAAGTCGTTACAATAAATCAAAAGAAAATTAATAAGCTCTCGCTTTTATGGGGCAAATTCCCAACGGTTTTATTCATTCCCGATGATATTCAAATCATCAAAGGAAATCCGCAGAGAAGAAGAAGATTCCTTGATACAAGCATCGGGCAGATTCATTCTCAATATCTGATTTATCTTCAGAGATATGACTTCATTATCCGCGAAAGAAATGCGTTATTAAAATCGATTAAAGATATTAAAGCTGTCAAAAATCAAATCAGTATTTGGGACAAACAGCTTATTGAAATTGGCACAGAAATATTATTTCAGAGAAATGCAATGACTAAAAAGATTGCTGAATATTTTGCACAATCGTATAATACTATTTCCTCATCAAAAGAAAACGCTGAGCTTATTTATACGCTGTCATTTGAAAAAGAATTTTTTGCCCATAAAAAATCTGCTTATGAAATTTACAAAACAATATTGGAAGAGAATCTAAAAAGCGACTTGAAAATTGGCTATACTCAGATTGGACCTCATAGAGATGATTTCGATATTTTACTCGATGGGAAAAGTGCTAAATATTTTAGTTCTCAGGGTCAGCAGAAAAGCTCAATTCTTGCATTAAAGATGGCTGAGATTTATTATATGAATCAGGAAAAGGGAGAAATGCCTGTCTTACTTATCGATGACCTTTCATCCGAACTTGATGATAAGAGATTGCTCAATTTTCTGGAATTATTAGGAGAGGGAATTCAGACTTTTATTACTTCTATAACGCTAATCCAATCAATTAAATCTAATTTTAGTACATCTTCTTTTAAAATCAAGAATGGTGAAATTACATAACAGGTTTCTCTTGAATATTATTGTTGCTTTTATTTATTATTCAGTATATTCTTAAATTATGAGGGCATTATGATTAATACATATCTCAATGCAGAAGGTCCTGAAGTTAGAGTTGGTGTATTACAACACCAGAAGGCTGTTAAATTTGAATTCATAGGCGATTATTCCATCATTGATAAGAATGGGAACCACGTTCTTGATGTATCTAAACAATCTGGTGAAATAAAAACGTATATCAAAGACTCTCAGCCGGCTTTTGTTATTTATAAACTGATTCTTTTCAAGGAAAAAGATTCAACTGTTGCACATCGGAAAGCCGTTGAATTAGACCTCCAGCCCCGTTTTCAGGGGAATATAGAAATTACAAAAGTCGGTTTCGATTACTATTGTATTAACGATTATCTTGCATCGAATAGTGGATACTGGATTTGCTTTGGTAATTTTAAAACTATTGAAGAAGCCAATAAATGCAAATCTCAGTTTGATAATCCTGAACGCATTGATATTGTTGAAAAATTAGAGTACACACCATCAGGGCAAATCGCTCTGATTTTAGGCGATAACAGGGAATTTTTATTTAATGATTATTTTACCATCCAACCGAAAAATATTTTCGGTTCAAGAATCATAATCAAAGATGTAATTGTTGGAATTGGTTTTCACTGGGAGCATAAAGAAAATCAGAGATTCAGGGGCGCTTTTGAGATTCGTATTGATAATAAGGGCTTGCTTACCGCTATTAACATTGTCCCTATCGAACTATATTTGTGCAGTGTTAATTCCTCAGAGATGCGTTCCGTCAATCCTGATGAGCTTCTCAAAGCCCAGACGATTGCTGCGAGAAATACCGTATTTGCTACAATCACGAAACATCATCACTCTGACCCTTTTGACGTTTGTGCTGATGACCATTGCCAGTGTTATCGTGGTTCATCTCGCGAAACTGAGCAATCAAGAAGAGTAGTCATAAATACTCTCTCAGAAATCTTTGTGCATAGTAAAGACGTCTGTGATACGCGTTATTCAAAAATCTGCGGCGGTATTATGGAAAGCTTTGATAGCGTTTGGTGGGGCAATGAAGTCCCTTATATGATTAATGGCTATGATTGTCCTGATAATAAAAAATCCTGCATTGAATTCATTGAGAATGAAGAACAGGCAAGAAAATTTATTATGAGTTCGCCCGATGTGTTCTGTAATACTGTTCAGGAAGATGTTCCAGATTATCTTTTATATGCACGTGAATACTTTAGATGGAAAATAAAATATACAAGAAAATATCTTGAGGAGTTGTTAAGAACAAAATCGAAAATTGATGTTGGTGAGATAAAAGACATTGTTGTAATAAAAAGAGGAAAATCAGGAAGAATTGAATTTCTCAAAATAATTGGTTCTGAATCAGAAAAAATCATCTGCAAAGAATTAGCTATTAGATACGTCTTTTCTGAAAAATGCCTTTATAGTTCTTGCTTCGTGATTGATTTTGAACGTGATAATTCTTGGAAAATCCGAAATATTATTTTACTCGGGGCAGGATGGGGTCATGGAGTAGGGATGTGCCAGATAGGTGCTACAATGATGGCATTGAAAGGGTATAAGTATTCAGAAATATTAACACATTATTACAAGGACTCAAAACTAATTAAGTTATATGGCGGTGAAATCAGTCCTGAAGAACTTGAGAGAAAATGGAATGATGGTGAATTCCGCTATGGTGATAGATGCTGGGAATTTTTTAATTGCTATGAAGTCAACAACTGTCCTTATTACCAAGCATATTTACAGGGGAAAAACTGTTGGGACGTTCCCAATACAACGTGCTTTGGCAAAATCCAGGACACACCAGATAAAAAACAAGCTACTTGTTGTAAATGCGAATATTACAATTTTATGATGGTGAAACAGACTCAATAAGAATATGAACTATCTATTTCGAGCCCTCTTTTTTCTCTCCTGATTCTATTGCTTTTGTTTGCCAGAAATTAAAGCAAAGACCTAAGAGAAGAAGTGTCTGTCCAAATTGATGAAAAGAATCCGGTGAAATATGAAAAGGCGGTACACCTGACCCTTTGCTAAAGCCTGCCACCTTAAATAAGATGGCTAATATCACAAAAATTATTCCTAATATAATAAGAAATCTACTTCCACCTTTCATTGTAATTCCTCCTGATATATTTAGTATTAATATTAATTACCGATAATTAATATAACAAGACTAATAATCAACTTAAAGATGAATTTCCACAACTTTTTTAATAAAAATAAAATAACCTTGCCATAGAGAAACATAGAGACTTTTTTTTAGACAGGATGAACAGGATTAACAAGATAGGTAAATTTGTCAATCCTGATAATCCTGTGTATCCTGTCTAAATTTATTGTCTTTAAATGCTTAGAATAAAATTTGTTGCATTTTCTACCGTTCTGCTATAAAGAAGTAGTTATCAAAAATTTTGGGATTTACAATGGGAAGATTTTCTAAATTAGAGATTGACGACGATAAATTAGGTAAGAAAAAGCCTGAAATAGAAGAAGCAGAACCGTCTTATGACCAGGAACACTACATTAATTTGGGTCATAAGTGTTTCTATACGGGTGAATATGAATCAGCCCTTAGACTTTATTCAAGGGCGCTTGCCCTCGATAAAACTCGCATTGAATCCTATTTATTTCAGATTGAATCTCTCATTGCCTTAGAACAATTTAAAGAGGCAGATTTATGGTGTACTAATGCCATAAAGGTTTTTCCAGATAATTCGGACTTACTCGCATTAAAGTCATTGGCAATTGCAAGAACAGGAAGTCTGAGACGTGCCATTTATAACTCTGATTCTTCAATGGTAAAAGGCTCATCGATTTATTGCTGGTTAACAAGAGGAGAAATTTTACTTTTACAAAGAAATAATAATGCACATTATTGTCTTGAAAAAGCCATCGCTGTTAGCAATAGCGATTGGTATACAACATTTAAAGTGGCAAATATTTATATAAGAACTAAGAACTATACACGAGCTATACCACATTTAAGAAAATGTATCGAAATAGAACCAACAAATCATTACTGCTGGTATTTAACCGCGCTATGTTACTTTCATCTCGCAATGTATTCTAAGATGGATGAGGTATTAAAAAAGACGTTGGAGCTTCAACCTAATTGTAAGCCTGCGAATGATTTAATAACAAAGTATAGAAACACACCAATTATATTTAAATTAATCAAAAGAGCCTTCAAGAAATCTTAAAACCCTTTTCCTTAATCACTTCAAACGTCAATAATACAACGATATGTTGACAATAATTTGTCAGTTTTTTGTCATTCTTAATATTATTAATATTATTATTCAAATCTATAATATACTGAAAATGAATGGATTATATGTTTTATTATCTTATTTTCTATGAATTTGTGATCAGGAACAAATATTGCTCCTAAAATGAAAAAAAATATTAATGGGGAGGAACAGGGATGTTGGAAGAATATATTCGTCTCCAGGTTTACACGATGTTCCGCTGGTGTAAGATGTATAACAAAACATGGAAGGATTGGGTTCTATTAGAATCCTCAAAATTTAGAAGAAAACATATGAATATGTTAATTTATCCTGGTAATCCCAAAGTGGTTCACTAAAAATACAATAAGAAAATAATTAGCCACGAAAGAACACGAATTTTCATAATGAGATTCCGAAACAAGTTCGGAATGACATTTTCTTCATACTGTCATGCTGAACTTGTTTCAGCATCTGTTATTTCTTTTTCTTTCGTGGCTATTTTTTTATATTCTTTAAATATAATCTTTGTCGCATAAATGCGACCGCTACAGTTTAAAGAACAGGTCTATCAAATTTCTCAATTATCACTTCATCTAATCCCACAGAGCCATTCGGGTTATCGTCAGTAAGGAAATTCAACATATCAAAGCTAAATACTAAATTTGGATAACTTGAGCCGATGGCACTTTGTGGTGGGTCTATATAGACTTCATAAGTCTTTCCATTACTATCTGCAACAGCCTGTGAACCAGCAATGGAAGAGATACTTGTAACAGCGCCAATCTGCCCATTTTGAGAAGAAACTCTGAAACGATAAGTTGGTGTTTGGTCTATTAATGATGTATAATTCCTGATAGTAAATTTTATCCTGTATAATTTATTTGCTTCAATAAGCAGGTCAAAAGGACTTAAGAAATAGCCAAACGTATTTGTATTATCCTGAGCAGTTAATACTATACAGCCATTAGTGTTCTCCCAGGAACCAACAGGGGCTGTGAATGGAGTTTGTGAATAGAATTGCCATCCTTCGTATCCACTTGTAAAAGTATATCTCTTAACTTCCTGTAGATTGCTTAACTCAGTTGGTAAGAATCCGGTAATATCGATTTGGTTAAGATAAATTGAGCCATTGGTAATATCATCAGCAAGAAAATTAAGCATCTCAAAAGCAGCAACCATATAATTATAGTTGGGGTCAGCAGTGAAATTATGATGATTTAACGAGAAGTAAAATTCATAATCTTTTCCTGATACTGTGGGGGAAGACTCCGAACCTGCTATGCTACTAATTCCCACAATACCATTGAGTTGACCGTTTGTATCACCCCAGCGAACACGAGTTTGTGGAACTTGTGATTGATATTGAATATTTGTGCTGACATTAAATTTTGCTCGAAACATAAGTCCTTCTTTTATTGGAATTGGACCGACTACACCATAAGTAAATGGACTTTGCCAGAGTCCAAAATTATCAACATTGTTATTCGCCGTTATAACCAATGCACCATTCGTAACGCTGAATGTTGTTGGTGATAATACAGAGGGATAAGTGATAGTCTGCCAACCCTCACTCCCATTACTAAAGGTAAATCTTTTATTATATAAAACCTCAACATTCTTTGTTAGTTTATCACCAAACCATTCAACATTTTCTCTTAGCATCCTCCAATCGGTTAGATATGTTCCTTCTTGATTAGGCATTTTAAAAGAGATTGTAAAAGTGACCTCTGCCCCTGGTGCCACATCGTTTGGTAACGCAACTCTCCCATTGCCAAATGGATCAGAATCACCTACTGCACCTAATTTATAACCATCTGCACTTTTCCAGGTTGTTGAACCGGTATTTTTAAATGTTATTGTGACATTAAAGGAATCATTAGCTAAAGCTCTATCAGGAATAGTATTAGAAATTAGCTGGGCATTATTAACCAGAGCGAATCTTTTACTCATATACTCATTTAAATCTGCCACTTGAGTAGATGAGGGGAATACACTTTCATAAATGCTAAGGTCATATTCGTGAGTTAAGGTAAGTAAAGTATTCATCTCACTGATTGTAAAATAATCATTAACTACTACTTCGATATGGCTATCACTTCTCAAAGTATTTAAATCAGACACATTGGATGAAGAGGGATAACTGTATACAATAATATTAGCATCTATTGGTCTTCCAATATCATTTAATTCATCAATATCGCCACCATCAGGATAAGTGTCACCATAGATTTCAAGCCTGTGTCTGCTATCTAAATCTTTTAAATAATCAGATTGAGAATCCGTGGGCCAATTATAATTCACTATGTAAAGCGTTATATCATCATCATAATCATTAAGGACACCCACATCATCATAATAAGGATTCGGATAATAACGAATTTCGTTCTCAAGATTGTGTCTACTATCAATATCATTAATGAGATAAAGCATATAGGAAGGAACTACGTAATTATCATACATCTGCAAATCAATATTTCTGTTAATATCATTTATTTCGGTGACATAATAGCCGACTGTTGGATATCCATCAAGATTCAGTCTGATACTATGACTACTGTTCAGGTCATTCAAATTATCCGAATCAATATCATCAGGATAACTTGTAGATGTAATTGTAATTTTTATTCCTCTATCAAACCCATTAATTGTGTCCACATCATTATAATCAGGATAATACGAATTTAAAATCATTATTGAAAAATTGGAATTTAAGTTATTTAAGTCATTAACTTCATCCGACAAAGGATACCCAATAGGTGTGTATTGATTTCTTAACATCAATCTCCCTCCCTGACTAATGCGATTGATGTTATCCACTTCACTACTTGTAGGGTAACTATCTAAGAATAAATTGATTTTAATACGGTCATCAAGGTCATCGAGCCTGTCTGCCTCTGAACTTGTTGGGAAACCATCTAAATACAAAGAGACAATGTTACCATCAACCGTTAAATCTTCGGGTTCATACATTCCCTTAACAATCTCTATCATCGTCTTTTCAGTCTCTTTATTCAGAACATTATCCGCATACGCCAACGGAAAAAATAATGTTAGTAGTATTATATTAACTAATAGAATTTTGTTTTTCATATCATAATACCTCTAAAAAAATACAAATTTTTTATCATTTATAATAGAATATTAGACGATAACTGTGTCAAGATAATTCTAATTTTCTTCTCTGTGCGAAGCGAAGGATTTTATTTTTGGATTAATGTTTTAGGGATCTAAACTTGTGTCCCTGTTATTCTGACTGGTGATCACTTAGTCTCCAAATATCACCTATACTAATCGTTCCATTTGTAGGGTTATAACGAATGTAATTGAATCCACTGGCAGGGTTTTCCCAGATATCATCCGAATAACCGGGATAAAATTCAATCACTTCATGATTTACTTGCAAATCCGGTCCAATACTGGCAAGGGCATATCGGCATTCCTCATCAATTGGCATAGCACCATAAGCATAATGTCCAAAGAGTGGAAAAGGTCTGTATCCTGGGTCATTTGTTCGAAAAACGTCTAATGGAACAGAAGTAAGATAAGCTGAAGGTGTTGTCAACGGGTTAAACCGCATAAATGGTGGGATAAGAGTACTGGATGGATAAATGCGATTATCAGTATGATAAGCTTCGAGAGCAACAGCAATAGTTCGTAAATCTGATTTAACACGACTGACTTTTGAACGTGTTTGCGCCTCAAGAAAATTTGGTAAAGCAATCCCTGCAAGAATCGCAATAATTGCTACAACAATCAATAATTCTATCAGAGTAAATCCTATATAAAATATTTTTGCTTTGTTGTTGTTATTTGAAGAATACTTCATTACTATTGGTTTCCTCCTATTGGTAATGGTGGACCTGGTGGACCGTTTTTCATTCGAGCTTCCAGCTTTTCCATAAATTTCTTTTGTTGGTCAGGGGGGAGAACTTGAATTCGTTCGGATACACGCCATTTAATCAAAGGTTCCATAATAACTCTGGCTTTTTCTCTTTGTTCAGGAGTAAGAACTTTTTGCATTTCAATCATTTTTTCGATACCCATAAATCTATTGTCAATTTTTTCGATTTTGGTTTGTTGCTCTTTAGTAAGATTCAATTGCTTTGACATTACTTTTCCCATCTGTTCTCTTTGTTTAGCGTTGAAAAGCTCAGGGCGTTTGGGTCTGGGTCGGGGAGGTTTAGCTCTTAGATATTGAGCATAGACAAAGCATACAGCCACAATTAGCAATAATATTACACAAACCAATTTAACTGTTTTCTTTTTTTCTATATCTTTCATAGATATAACTCCGTTTTTAAAACATAAAATTACTAAAATAAAAAATATGAGCAAAGACTATACCAGTTAAACTTTGTAAATATCTTTTTTAATAATCATCAATATAATAGACACAAGTGTATCATTGATATTAAATGAATTACAATTTCTATTTTCTTTATTAAATTCGAAATGGATAAGCACCGATACATCATTTTACTCGTCATTTACTTTTATAAAACAAACCAAATAGTACGCATAGAGAAAAAAATTTGTTCAATTATGTGCAGTTCTTAAAAAGAATAACATAAACAATTTATTTGACAACTATGATAACCAAATTCAATAAAAATAAAAACATTTTATAAAGAATTGGGATAAATTATGAAAAAATTACTCTTAAGAACAAACTTCTTTATTATTTTCATCTTAATTTTATTAAGTTGTAGTAAAGCTAACTTTACCATTATGAAAAAGGAGTCATCAAAATTGCTGCAATTCAGAGAAAAATTACTTAATGTTAAACAGAAACCTGTTATTGTTTTTTTGGGCGATAGTATAACAGAGAAAAACATTCATAATAAAAATAGAGAAAATTATGTGGATTATCTGAAATACTTCTTTAAAAGCATCAATCCCAATGTTGAAATTATTAACTCTGGCATTTCAGGAAGTACGACTCGTGATTCATTAAAACGACTTCAAAAAGATGTATTAGCCTATAAACCTGATTTGACATTTATAGTGCTTGGAGTGAATGATGGTAGCACCTGGTTTGATGTGAGCTTTGAAGAATTTCAAACTAATTATAGAGCAATTATCAAACAGGTTAAAGAAAGTGGTTCCGAAATTATTTTAATGACGCAAAATGAGTTCAAAGATAATCCTTATGACGGAAAAGTCACTTTTACAAAATATCCAAAGAATGAGGAAGAAATTCTAACAATTGCTAAGGAGTTTAATTTACCTGTTATAGACAATTATAAATACTGGAGAGAACTAAAAATCAAAGATAAGGAACTTTTCAACTCGCTAATGAGCGATTGGGCTCATCCTAATGACAAAGGTCACATATTCTTCTATTCTATTATGAGAAGACAACTCATTCAATTATTGAATTTGGACAAATCAGTGTGGGAAAAGGGATTGATTGAATAAAATGTTCCGAATAATCCACGATTTTAATCGTGGGTGAAAAACTCGAAAAGACCAAAAAATTATTAAACCACAGATGAATACGGATAAACACGGTTTTGTAGGGAACGCATATATGCGTTC
>Ga0315289_10005419_pt1 | contig 18855 bp, 15 predicted proteins | sample YL17G11_40_MG_FD_203452 | JGI IMG/M metagenome (GOLD analysis project Ga0315289, IMG submission 203452) | Sediment microbial communities from Yellowstone Lake, YNP, Wyoming, USA - YL17G11_40 | ecosystem: Environmental > Aquatic > Freshwater > Lake > Sediment | place: USA: Wyoming | collected...
CGACCCGCGGTGTCGACCTTGCCGCGAGGCTGGCCGCCACGATCGCCGAATTCTCCGGGGTGCACATCGATCACGGTGGGCTGGACATCACGCTCTACCGCGACGATCTGAGCTTCAAGCCGCCCCGGCCGCTGGAGGACACCACCATCCCCGCCGGCGGCATCGACGACGCCCTGGTGATTCTCGTCGACGACGTGCTCTTCCACGGCCGCTCGGTGCGCTCAGCACTGGATGCGCTGCGCGATGTCGGCCGCCCGCGGGCGGTGCAACTCGCCGTGCTGGTCGACCGCGGCCACCGGGAGTTGCCGATCCGCGCCGACTACGTCGGCAAGAACGTCCCGACGTCGCTGGCCGAGACCGTGCATGTGCTGCTCGCCGAACATGACGGGCACGACGCGGTGACGATCACCGGAGGTGACCGATGACCGTCAGACACCTGCTGTCGGCCTCGGATCTGTCCCGTGACGAGGCGACGGCGATCCTCGACGACGCCGACCGGTTCCGCCAGGCTCTGCTCGGCCGCGACGTCAAGAAGCTGCCCACTCTGCGGGGCCGCACTGTCATCACCATGTTCTATGAGAACTCCACCCGCACCCGGGTGTCCTTCGAGGTGGCCGGCAAGTGGATGAGCGCCGACGTCATCAATGTCAGCGCCTCGGGTTCATCGGTGGCCAAGGGGGAGTCGCTGCGCGACACCGCGCTGACGCTGCGGGCGGCCGGAGCGGATGCGCTGATCATCCGCCACCCCGCTTCAGGGGCGGCGCAGCAACTGGCGGAGTGGACGGCCGAGGAGGACGGCCCCGGGGGAGGATCCTCGGGACCCTGCGTGATCAATGCGGGCGATGGAACCCATGAGCACCCCACCCAGGCACTGCTCGACGCCTTGACGGTCCGGCAGCGCCTCGGTGGCATCGAGGGCCGCCGGGTGGTCATCGTCGGCGACGTTCTGCACAGCCGGGTGGCCAGATCCAACGTCGCCCTGCTGGACACCCTCGGAGCCGAAGTGGTGCTGGTCGCCCCGCGCACCCTGCTGCCGGTCGGGGTGGCCGACTGGGGCGGTGTGACGGTGTCCAACGACCTCGATGCCGAGTTGCCCGCTGCCGACGCGGTCATGATGCTGCGGGTTCAGGCCGAGCGGATGAACGGCGGTTTCTTCCCGTCGGAACGCGAATACTCCATTCGCTACGGGCTCTCCGATCGCCGCCAGGCGATGCTTCCCGACCACGCGGTCGTCCTGCATCCGGGCCCGATGCTGCGCGGGATGGAGATCGGCTTCTCGGTTCCCGACTCGTCGCAGTCGGCTGTGCTGCAACAGGTTTCCAACGGCGTGCACGTGCGGATGGCGGTGCTGTTCCATCTGCTCGTGGGCACTGACCAGGCGGTGAGCGTATGACCCCCATTCTGATCAAGGGAGTCCGGCCGTACGGCGAGGGTGACCGGGTCGACGTGCTGGTCGCCGACCGGCAGATCGCCGCGATCGGCGCCGGCCTCAAGGCGCCCGATGACGCCGAGGTGATCGACGCCGCCGGGCAGGTGTTGCTGCCCGGCCTGGTCGATCTGCACACCCACCTTCGTGAGCCGGGCCGGGAGTACGCCGAGGACATCGAGACCGGATCGGCGGCGGCGGCTCTGGGCGGCTACACAGCGGTGTTCGCGATGGCCAACACCGATCCACCTGCCGACAGCCCGGTGGTCACCGACCACGTGTGGCAGCGCGGCCGGCAGGTCGGACTGGTCGATGTGCATCCCGTCGGTGCTGTCACGGTGGGCCTGGCCGGCAAGCAACTCACCGAGATGGGACTGATGGCGGCCGGCGTCGCCCAGGTGCGGATGTTCTCCGATGACGGGATCTGCGTCTCTGACCCACTGGTCATGCGGCGGGCTCTGGAATACGCCGCCGGCCTGGGAGTGCTGATCGCCCAGCACGCAGAAGAACCGCGGCTGACCGCCGGTGCGGTCGCCCACGAGGGGCCGAATGCCGCGCGGCTGGGACTGGCCGGATGGCCGCGGGTCGCCGAGGAGTCGATCGTCGCCCGCGACGCGCTGCTGGCCCGGGACGCAGGCGGCCGGGTGCACATCTGCCACGCGTCGACTGCGGGCACCGTCGGGATCCTGAAATGGGCTAAAGAGCAAGGGATTTCGATCACCGCCGAGGTGACGCCGCACCACCTGATGCTCGATGACAGCCGGCTGGCCAGCTATGACGGCCGCAATCGCGTCAACCCGCCGCTGCGGGAAGCCTCCGACACCGCGGCGCTGCGCCGCGCGCTGGCCGACGGGGTGATCGACTGCGTCGCCACCGACCACGCCCCGCACGCCGACCACGAGAAGTGCTGCGAGTTCTCCGCGGCCCGCCCCGGCATGCTCGGGCTGCAGACCGCGCTGTCGGTGGTGGTGGCGACCATGGTGGTCCCCGGCCTGCTGAACTGGCGCGGCGTGGCCAGGGTGATGAGCGAGAATCCCTCCCGCATAGTCGGACTCGACGACCAGGGCCGCCCGCTGGAGGTGGGTGAGCCGGCCAATCTTGTCATCGTCGACCCCGACGCCACCTGGACCGTGGACGGACCGGCACTGGCCAGCCGCTCGGCCAACACGCCCTATCAGGCGATGACGCTGCCGGCCACGGTCACCGCGACGCTGCTGCGCGGACGGGTCACCGCCCGGGACGGCAAGGCCGACCTCGCGTGAACACCCCGACCGCGATCGGAACCTACGCCTTCGGGCTCGTGATCGTGGTTCTCATCGGCATCGTGATCCGAAGGATGCTGCGCGGCTGGAAACAGCGGGCCGAGCGTCAAGCCGACCTCATCGGGGCGTTGCCGGCCGTGCCGGATCTGCTCAACCCGGCCGTCATCCCCCCCGCATGCGGCCTCTATCTGGGCTGCACCATCGCCCCCGATTGGCTGGAACGCGTCAACGTCGACGACCTCGGGTATCGATGCAAGGCGGTGCTGACCCGTTATCCCGAGGGCATCCTGGTGGAACGCTCCGGCACGGGCCCGATCTGGATCCCGGCTGCGTCGGTCGTGGCGGTGCGCACCGAACGCGGTCTGGCCGGCAAGGTGCTGCCCACCGGCCGGGCCGGCGGCGAGAGCCCCGGCGGCATCCTCGTGATCCGGTGGCGGCTGCCCTCGGGCACCGAGGTGGACACCGGCTTCCGCGGCGAAGACCGTCGCGTCTACGGCCAATGGACAGCGGCGTGACGCGCCAGACGACAGGAGAAGCCCACGTGAGCCAGCAGCAGGCCGTCCTCGTGCTCGAGGACGGGCGCATCTTCACCGGCACCGCCTTCGGTGCGGTCGGGCAGACCCTCGGCGAAGCGGTGTTCTCCACCGGGATGTCGGGCTACCAGGAGACCCTCACCGATCCCAGCTACCACCGCCAGATCGTCATCGCCACCGCGCCGCAGATCGGAAACACCGGCTGGAACCACGAGGACTCCGAGAGCCGGGGCGACAAGATCTGGGTCGCCGGCTACGTCGTACGCGATCCGTCCCCCCGGGCGTCCAACTGGCGCGCCACCGGAACGCTCGACGACGAACTGATCCGCCAGGGTGTGGTCGGTATCGCCGGGGTGGACACCCGCGCGATCGTCCGCCACCTGCGCACCAGGGGCTCGATGCGGGCCGGCGTGTTCTCCGGCCCGGCCCTGGCAGACAACGCCGAACTGCTGCGCCGGGTGTGTGACCAGCCCGCGATGCTGGGTGCCGACCTGTGCGGCGAGGTCAGCACCGACGAGGGTTATGTCGTGGAACCGCTGGGGCCGCAACGCTTCACCGTCGCCGCACTGGATCTCGGAATCAAGACCAACACCCCGCGCAACTTCGCGTTGCGCGGCATCCGCACCCACGTGCTGCCGTCGACGGCGACGTTCGATCAGATCGGCGAGATCAAGCCCGACGGGGTGTTCCTGTCCAACGGTCCCGGCGATCCGGCCACCGCCGACCGCGTCGTTGCGGTCACCCGGGAGGTGCTCGGAGCCGGAATCCCCTTGTTCGGCATCTGTTTCGGCAACCAGATCCTCGGCCGCGCACTGGGCCGCACCACCTACAAGATGGTGTTCGGTCACCGCGGCATCAACGTCCCGGTGATCGACCACGCCACCGGGCGGGTCGCGGTCACCGCGCAGAACCACGGATTCGCGCTGGAGGGGGAGGCCGGCGAGGTGTTCGCCACCGACTTCGGGCCGGCGACGGTCAGCCACACCTGCGCCAACGACGGTGTGGTGGAAGGCGTGAAACTCGTGAACGGCCGGGCGTTCTCGGTGCAGTACCACCCGGAGGCCGCGGCCGGCCCGCACGACGCCAACTACCTGTTCGACCAGTTCGTCGACCTGATGGAGGGCACCAAGTGACCCGCCTTACCGCGACCGTGCGTGTCGGTACGCCGACACGCCGCCGGCAGCGTACCGACGCGCACGCTCGCGCGAGTTTGGGGATGAAGTAATGCCACGCCGAACCGACCTGAACCACGTCCTGGTCATCGGATCCGGTCCCATCGTCATCGGACAGGCCTGTGAGTTCGACTACTCCGGGACCCAGGCCTGCCGGGTGCTGCGCGCCGAGGGCCTGACCGTCAGCCTGGTCAACTCCAACCCGGCGACCATCATGACCGATCCGGAATACGCCGACCACACCTACGTCGAGCCGATCACCCCGTCCTTCGTGGAGAAGGTGATCGCCCAGCAGGCCGAGCAGGGCAACCCGATCGACGCGCTGCTGGCCACCCTCGGCGGGCAGACTGCACTGAACACCGCGGTCGCACTCTATGAGAACGGTGTGCTCGACCGCTACGGCGTGGAACTCATCGGAGCCGATTTCGAGGCCATTCAGCGCGGCGAGGACCGCCAGAAGTTCAAGGACATCGTCGCCAAAGTCGGGGGGGAGTCGGCGAAGTCCAGAGTGTGTTTCACCATGGCGCAGGTGCGGGAGACGGTCGCCGAACTCGGCCTGCCCGTGGTGGTCCGGCCCTCGTTCACGATGGGCGGGCTGGGCTCGGGCATGGCCAAGAGCCTCGAGGACGTCGAGCGGATGGCAGGAGAAGGACTCGCGGCGTCACCGTCGGCGAATGTCCTGATCGAGGAGTCGATCTACGGCTGGAAGGAATACGAACTCGAGCTGATGCGCGACGCCAACGACAACGTCGTGGTGGTCTGCTCGATCGAGAACATCGACCCGATGGGCGTACACACCGGCGACTCGGTCACCGTCGCGCCGGCGATGACGCTGACCGACCGGGAGTACCAGGTCATGCGTGATCTGGGCATCGAGATCCTGCGCGAGGTCGGCGTGGACACCGGTGGATGCAACATTCAGTTCGCGGTTGACCCCAAGGACGGCCGGCTCATCGTCATCGAGATGAACCCGCGCGTCTCGCGCTCCAGCGCGCTGGCGTCCAAGGCCACCGGCTTCCCGATCGCCAAGATCGCCGCCAAGCTGGCCATCGGCTACACCCTCGACGAGATCCTCAACGACATCACCAAACAGACCCCGGCCTGCTTCGAGCCCACACTGGACTACGTGGTGGTGAAGGCGCCGCGGTTCGCTTTCGAGAAGTTCCCGGGCGCCGACCCCACGCTGACCACCACGATGAAGTCGGTCGGTGAGGCGATGTCGATGGGCCGCAACTTCATTGAGGCGCTCGGCAAGGTGATGCGCTCTCTGGAGACCACCAAGGCCGGGTTCTGGACCGCCCCCGACGACGACGGCTGGGTGGAGGACGTGCTGACCCGGCTGCACACGCCCACCGAAGGCCGGCTCTACGACATCGAACTTGCGTTGCGGCTGGGCGCCGGCGTTGAGCAGGTCGCCGAAGCCTCCGGGGTCGATCCCTGGTTCGTCGACCAGATCAACGGCCTGGTGGCGTTGCGGGCCGAACTCCTCGAGGCACCGGTCCTGGACGCGCTCTTGTTGCGCCGTGCCAAGCACCACGGACTCTCGGATCGTCAGATTTGTGCGCTGCGACCCGAATTGGCCGGCGAGGCGGGGGTGCGGACGCTGCGCCAGCGGCTCGGCATCCATCCGGTGTTCAAGACCGTCGACACCTGCGCGGCCGAGTTCGAGGCCAAGACCCCCTACCACTACTCCAGCTATGAACTGGACCCCGCCGCCGAATCCGAAGTGGCGCCGCAGACCGAGAAGCCCAAGGTGCTCATCCTCGGCTCGGGGCCGAACAGGATCGGGCAGGGCATCGAGTTCGACTACAGCTGTGTGCACGCCGCCGGCACGCTGTCCGACGCCGGCTTCGAGACGGTGATGATCAACTGCAATCCCGAGACGGTCTCCACGGACTACGACACCGCCGACCGGCTGTACTTCGAACCGTTGACCTTCGAAGACGTCCTCGAGGTCTATCACGCCGAATCCCGTTCCGGCGAAGGCGGTCCCGGCGTGGTCGGCGTGATCGTCCAGCTCGGAGGCCAGACTCCGCTGGGGCTGGCGCACCGGCTTGAGGCCGCCGGCGTGCCTATCGTGGGAACCCGGCCGGAGGCCATCGATCTGGCCGAGGACCGCGGTCGGTTCGGGCAGGTGCTGGTCAACGCCGGGTTGCCGGCGCCGAAGTTCGGCACCGCGACCAGTTTCGAGCAGGCCCGCGAGATCGCCGCCGCGATCGGCTATCCGGTCCTGGTTCGGCCGTCCTACGTCCTGGGGGGGCGCGGGATGGAGATCGTCTACGACGAGAAGACGCTGCACGGGTACATCACCCGTGCCACCCAGCTCTCGCCGGAGCATCCCGTTCTGGTGGACCGGTTCCTCGAAGACGCCATCGAGATCGACGTCGACGCCCTCTGCGACGGCACCGAGGTCTACATCGGCGGGGTGATGGAGCACATCGAGGAAGCCGGCATCCACTCCGGTGACTCCGCATGTGCCCTGCCGCCGGTCACCCTGGGCCGCAGCGACATCGAGGCGGTGCGCCGCGCCACCGAGGCCATCGCCCACGGGGTCGGCGTGGTCGGGCTGCTCAACGTCCAGTACGCGCTGAAAGACGATGTTCTCTACGTGCTGGAGGCCAACCCGAGGGCCAGCCGGACCGTTCCGTTCGTCTCCAAGGCGACGGCCGTCCCACTGGCCAAGGCCTGCGCCCGAGTCATGTTGGGCGCCAGCATTGCCCAACTGCGCAGCGAGGGTGTGCTGAACCGCACCGGAGACGGATCCAACCCGGATCCGAACGCCCCGATCGCGGTCAAGGAGGCGGTGCTGCCGTTCCGCCGGTTCCGCCGGGTGGACGGATCCGGGGTCGACTCCCTGCTGGGCCCGGAGATGAAGTCGACCGGCGAGGTGATGGGAATCGACCGGGATTTCGGCAGCGCCTTCGCCAAAAGCCAGACCGCCGCGTACGGATCACTGCCCACCGAGGGAACGGTGTTCGTCTCGGTGGCCAATCGGGACAAGCGTTCGCTGGTCTTCCCGGTCAAGCGGCTGGCCGACCTGGGCTTCCGGGTCCTGGCCACCGAGGGCACCGCGGAAATGCTGCGCCGAAACGGCATTCCGTGCGACATCGTGCGTAAGCACTTCGAGGCGCCCGGTGAGGGCCGAGCAGAGATGACGGCGCTCGACGCCATCGACGCCGGAGTGGTCAACATGGTCATCAACACCCCGTACGGCAACTCGGGACCGCGCATCGACGGCTATGAGATCCGTTCTGCCGCGGTGTCGATGAACATCCCCTGCATCACCACGGTGCAGGGCGCCTCGGCGGCCGTGCAGGGCATCGAGGCGGCCATCCGCGGGGACATCGGGGTTCGGTCACTGCAGGAACTGCACGCCGCACTCGGCGGCAGTCCGGCGTGAATCCCGGATCAGCCGGATTCGGGGCGCGGCTGGCAACGGCGATCGCAGCCCGCGGACCGCTGTGCGTGGGGATTGACCCGCATCCCGAACTCATGGACTCCTGGGAACTGCCCCGCACCGCCGACGGGCTGGCCCGGTTCTGCGACATCTGCGTACAGGCCTACGCCGGGTTCGCGGTCGTCAAGCCGCAGATCGCCTTCTTCGAGGCCTACGGCGCCGCCGGTTTCGCCGTTCTGGAACGCACCACCGCCGCGCTGCAGGAGGCCGGGGCCCTGGTGCTGGCCGACGCCAAACGCGGCGACATCGGCTCGACCATGGCGGCCTACGCGCAGGCGTGGGCGGGCGGGGGGCCGCTGGCCGCCGACGCGGTCACCGCATCGCCCTATCTGGGCTTCGGCTCGTTGCAGCCACTGCTGGAGGTGGCCGCCGCGCACGGCCGCGGTGTGTTCGTGCTGGCCGCCACCTCCAACCCCGAGGGCGCCGGGGTTCAACAGGCTCTTGTCGGTGGGCGCACCGTCGCGCAGTCCATCGTCGATCAGGCCGCGGCGGTCAACCGCGCCGTGTCGCCGGAGCGCGGGTCCGTCGGGGTGGTTGTCGGCGCTACCCTCGCCGAGGTGCCCGACCTCAGCGCCCTCGGCGGACCGGTGCTGGTTCCGGGGGTGGGGGCCCAGGGGGGCCGCCCCGACACGCTCAGGGGCCTGGGCGGGGCGGTCGCGGGCCAGTTGCTGCCGGCGGTGTCCCGCGAGGTGCTGCGCGCCGGTCCCGGGGTCGCCGCGATACGTGCCGCCGGGGAGAGGATGCGTGACGCGGTGGCCTACCTCAACTCGGCACGCAAGCCGGCGTGAGCGACATCCTGCTCACGGTGTCGGCCGCTGCGCTGGCCATCTTCCTCGGCGCCATGCTGACGGAGGGCTTCGTCCTGGTGCCCTTCTGGCGATCCCTGACGCCGAACGAGTTCTTCGCATGGTACGAGGCGAACGACCGCCGTCTGCTGGCGTTCTTCTCGCCGCTCACCGGCGCGGCGGCACTGCTGGCCATCGCTGCGGCGCTGGTCGCGCTCATGGCGGGTCACCCCGGCGGCCTGCCGGCGGCGGTGGCCGCCGCGCTGGCGGTCAGCGTGGTCGCGATGTTCCCGCTGTACTTCAAGCGCGCGAACGCCGGCTTTGCGGACCGGTCGATCGGCGCCGATCGGTTGGCTGCGGAGTTGGAGCGGTGGGCGAGGTGGCATTGGGCCAGAACCGCGATCAGCGGCGCGGCGCTGGTGGCGGCGTTCTGGGCGATCTAGGGCGTGCTCGAGGTGATCGGATCGGTCACCGCACTGCCGCGGGTGAGCAGCCGGGATGGGCGAAGGCCGTCGCGGGCCTGTGACCTGCGACATGCGCGACACGCCGGGAAGGGGGCACGCGCAATGTTTTGCCCTGGTTCAGGCGGCCGGATTGCGCCGGCCGGCCTGCGGGCGGTGCCGCGGAACTTTCCTTGTTCGAACGAAAACTATTGGCGGACAACATGATCCGGAGTACCCACGACGGCATTCGGGGACGATTCCGCGCCGTGGCGGCCCGCCGACGGCGGTATCGGACAACCGCGGTTCCAACCTGCACGCTGGGGCTTTGCAGCCCCAACCAGGGGGGCGGGTTGGATTTCGTCTGACGGCGTGGGTACGGTCGTCGTCGCTGGCTGAAGTACCCGGCCGAGGCAAATAAATGATGTTGAATGAGACGGAGGAACCCGTGGCCCTTCCCCAGTTGACCGACGAGCAGCGTGCCGCCGCCTTGGAAAAGGCTGCCGCCGCACGTCGGATCCGAGCTGAGCTGAAGGATCGGCTCAAGCGCGGTGGCACCAACCTCCCGCAGGTGCTGAAGGACGCCGAGACCGACGAGGTGCTCGGCAAGATGAAGGTTTCCGCCCTGCTGGAAGCCCTGCCCAAGGTCGGCAAGGTCAAAGCGCAGGAAATCATGACCGAGTTGGAGATCGCCCCCACCCGCCGTCTGCGCGGACTGGGCGATCGGCAGCGCAGGGCACTGCTGGAGAAGTTCGCCTGAGGCTTTTCAGGTCAGGTCGATGAACGCCGGCGAAGGGCCGGGCAGCGAGGGTGTGACGCCCCCACGTCGAGTTTCTCGTGGGCGTGTGCTCGTGCTGTCCGGCCCTTCCGCGGTCGGCAAGTCGACCGTCGTCCGGCGACTGCGTGAGGAGGTCCCGGATCTTCAGTTCAGTGTTTCGGCCACCACCCGAGAGCCGCGTCCCGGCGAGGTCGACAGCCGGGACTATCACTTCGTCACTCCCGAGCGGTTCCAGGAGCTGATCGACAGCGGTGAACTGCTCGAGTGGGCTGACATCCATGGTGGACTGCATCGATCAGGCACGCCTTCGGAGCCCGTGCTGGAGGCGGCCCGCGCCGGTAGGCCGGTGCTCATCGAGGTCGACCTGGCCGGCGCGCGGGCCGTCAAGCGCGCACTTCCCGACGCCGTCAGCGTGTTCCTCGCCCCGCCCACCTGGGAGGCGCTGCGTGAGCGACTGGTGGGCCGCGGCACCGAAACGCCCGAAGTGATGGCCCGCAGACTGGCCACCGCGGAGGCCGAGTTGGCCGCCCGGAGCGAGTTCGACGTCGTCGTGGTGAACAGCCAATTGGATTCGGCATGCGCTGAATTGGTATCCTTGCTGGTGGGAAACGCGCCGGATTCGGCGTGAGCGGTCGGACGTGAACAATCGGGCAACGTCTGACCACGCGAACGGCCTACCGAATCGAATTCACCACCAGGTGAAGCTCAGGAGAAACACGTGACAACCTCTGCCGATCACTACGATCCGGCCCCCGGTGCGGCCAGCGCTTATGACACCCCGCTGGGCATCACCAACCCGCCCATCGACGAGTTGCTCGACAAGGTGTCCAGCAAGTACGCGCTGGTGATCTACGCCGCGAAGCGCGCGCGCCAGATCAACGACTATTACAACCAGCTCGGTGACGGGATTCTGGAGTACGTCGGCCCGTTGGTGGAGCCGGGCCTGCAGGAGAAGCCGCTGTCGATCGCGCTGCGCGAGATCCACGGCGACCTTCTCGAGCACACCGAAGGCGAGTAGCGGCGCAAACGCGGATCTGCCATGAATCCGAAGCGGATCATCGTCGGCGTCGCCGGCGGCATCGCCGCCTACAAGGCCTGCTCGGTGGTGCGCCAGCTCAGTGAAGCCGGACACGATGTCCGAGTCGTACCCACCGAATCCGCGCTGCGGTTCGTCGGAGCCGCCACTTTCGAGGCCTTGTCCGGGCACCCGGTGCGCACCGGGGTGTTCGAGGACGTCTCGGAGGTGCCGCACGTTCGACTCGGGCAGGAGGCCGACCTGATGATGGTCGCGCCCGCGACGGCGGACCTGCTGGCCCGCGCCGCCGCCGGCCGGGCTGACGATCTGCTCACCGCCACCCTGCTCACGGCCCGCTGCCCGGTGCTATTCGTGCCTGCCATGCACACCGAGATGTGGCAGCATCCGGCCACGTCGGACAACGTGGCGACGCTGCGGCGCCGGGGAGCCGTGGTTCTCGAACCGGCGTCCGGCCGTCTCACCGGGGCCGACACCGGCGCCGGGCGGCTCCCGGAGCCCGACGAGATCACCACCTTCGCCGAGCTGCTGCTGGCCCGTTCCGACGCGATGCCTTACGACCTTCGCGGCGTCAAGTTCCTGGTCACCGCTGGCGGCACCCGTGAGGCGCTGGACCCGGTCCGGTTCATCGGCAACCGAAGTTCCGGCAAGCAGGGTTATGCGGTGGCGCGGATCGCCGCTCAACGCGGGGCCGATGTCACGCTCGTCGCCGGCAATACCGCCGGTCTGGCGGATCCGGCCGGCGTGCACGTGCTGCGGATCACCTCGGCCGCGCAGTTGCACGAGGCGGTCACCAAGCACGCCCCGGACGCCCAGGTGTTGGTGATGGCCGCCGCGGTGGCCGACTTCCGGCCGGTGCATACCGCGACCAGCAAGATCAAGAAGACCGCGGACACCGACGAGCGGCCGACCGTCGACCTGGTTCGCACCGAGGACGTGCTGGCCGGCGCTGTGCGCCGGCGGGCGGGCGGAGAATTGCCCAACATGCGGGCCATCGTCGGGTTCGCCGCCGAGACCGGTGACGCAGAAGGCGATGTGCTGTTTCACGCACGCGCCAAACTGCGCCGGAAGGCCTGCGATCTGCTGGTCGTCAACGCGGTGGGGGACGGCCGGGCGTTCGAGGTGGACAGCAACGACGGCTGGCTGCTGGGCGCCGACGGCACCGAGGTGGCACTCGAGCACGGTTCGAAAACTCTGATGGCGAGCCGTATTGTGGACGCGATCGCGGATTTCCTTCGCGTCAGGGACGGATAGCAGTCCAGCGCCGGCCGGTTGGCCCGGCAGGGGGACCAATGATGTGCACCACCAGGTATCGAAGGGTTTGACACTGTGAGTGATAGCGGTCGGCTGTTCACCAGCGAGTCGGTGACCGAGGGGCATCCGGACAAGATCTGTGACGCGATCAGCGACTCGGTGCTGGACTCGCTGCTGGCCCAGGACCCGACCTCGCGCGTCGCGGTGGAGACCCTGGTGACCACCGGGCAGGTGCACGTCGTCGGCGAGGTCACCACGTCGGCCAAGGAAGCCTTCGCCGACATCACCAAGACGGTGCGTGACTGTATCCGCGAGATCGGCTACGACTCCTCGGACAAGGGCTTCGACTACGAGACCTGCGGGGTCAACATCGGCATCGGGGCGCAGTCGCCCGATATCGCCCAGGGCGTGGACACGGCCTACGAGGCCCGGGTCGAGGGTGAGCGCGACCCACTCGACGCCCAGGGCGCCGGCGACCAGGGTCTGATGTTCGGCTACGCGATCCGCGACACCCCCGAACTCATGCCGCTGCCGATCGCGCTGGCGCACCGGCTGTCGCGGCGGCTGAGCGAGGTCCGCAAGAGCGGGGTGCTGCCCTACCTGCGGCCCGACGGCAAGACCCAGGTCACCATCCAGTACGCCGGGACCACCCCGATCCGGCTGGACACCGTCGTGCTCTCCACTCAGCACGCCGCCGGCATCGACCTGGAGAACACGCTGGCCCCCGACATCCGGGAGAAGGTCGTCAACACCGTTCTCGACGATCTGGGCCACGAGACCATGGACACCTCCGACTTCCGTCTGCTGGTCAACCCCACCGGCAATTTCGTGGTCGGCGGCCCGATGGGCGACGCAGGCCTGACCGGGCGCAAGATCATCGTCGACACCTACGGCGGCTGGGCCCGGCACGGCGGCGGCGCCTTCTCCGGCAAGGATCCGTCGAAGGTGGACCGTTCGGCGGCCTACGCGATGCGCTGGGTGGCCAAGAACGTCGTCGCGGCCGGCCTGGCCGAGCGGGTGGAGGTCCAGGTGGCCTACGCCATCGGCAAGGCTGCACCCGTCGGCCTGTTCGTGGAGACCTTCGGCAGCGAGACCGTGGACCCGGCCCGTATCGAGAAGGCGATCACCGCGGTGTTCGACCTGCGCCCCGGCGCGATCGTCCGCGACCTGGACCTGTTGCGTCCGATCTACGCCCAGACCGCCGCGTACGGGCACTTCGGCCGCAACGACCTCGACCTGCCGTGGGAACGGCTGGACAAGGTAGATGACCTGAAGAACTCGGTCTAGAGGACCCAGGAAAAGCGGCTCACGTCCATCCGGACGTGAGCCGCTTGTCGTTTGGGGTCAGTCCATCAGCCGATGAACTGGCTGAACGCCCACTGGTACTCGGCCGGTACCACCGATACGCCGCACTGGCTCTGCAGAGTGCTCAACGGCGACAGGATCGCCTTGAAGTCGGCGTACTGCTGCGGGTTGGAGTCGGCGTAGGCGGCGATGGTCTGCGCAGCCTGCTGACGCGGCTGCAGGGCAGCGGTCATCAGCACCTCGTTGGCCGGCGGGTTGGCGTTGAGGTAGGCCCGCGCCTGCTGGGTCACCGTTGCGACGGAGCTGTCCACCGCGGCCGGGCTGCAGTCCGTATCGGCCGACGCTGTCGGCGCTACCAGGCCTGCCAGGGCGATACCGCCGACGAGGCTGCCGATAGATGCGCGCGCGATGCGCCGGGTCAGACCGGATGTCATGAGGCTTGGTTCCTCCAGGGTCGCGAGTACTGCTGTCCTTGTGGCCTGTCGCAGCCGACCCGACAGACGTTACCGCTCAGCTCGTCCCGTGCAAGGCCGCCCGCAGCGCCGCCAGCCCCCGGTCGGTGGCTGCGGTGGCGGCCGGCACCACCCCGGCATAGCCCAGATAGCCGTGAACCAGGGTTTCGGCGTTGTGCAGCTCGGCTTCCACACCCGCCTCCGACAGCAGTTCGGCGTAACGCGCACCGTCGTCGCGCAGCGGGTCGTGTCCGGCGACCGCGACATAGGCCGGCGGCAGCCCGGACAGGTCGGCGGCGCGTCCCGGCGCCAGGCCGGCGGGCGGGTCGGAGGGGTCGACATGCCCGGCATACCAGCGGGTGAATGCCTCCAGCGCGGCGTTATCGAGCACCGGCGCGTCGGCGTTCTCGACGAATGACGGCAACGAGGTGTCCCACATCGTCGACGGGTACCAGAGCAGCTGGAACGCCACTGCCGGTCCGCCCGCGGAGCGGGCGCCGTCGCGGTCGAGTTGGGCGACGACCGCCGCCAGGTTGCCGCCGGCCGAGTCGCCGGCCACCGCCAACCGCGATCCGTCGGCGCCGAATCGGTGGGCGTTGCCGGCCACCCAGCGGGTGGCGGCCCAGGCGTCCTCCACCGCGGCCGGATACGGGTGTTCGGGGGCCAGCCGGTAGTCGACGGACACCACGACCGTGCGGCCGCCGACCGCGTGCTGGCGGGCGGTGGCGTCGTGGGTGTCGAGGTCGCCCAGCGCGAACCCGCCGCCGTGGAAGAACATCGTGACCGGCAGGGCAACCTGCCCGTCGTCCGCGCCGTCGGCCTCCTCGTCCGGCCAGTAGACCCGGACCGGAATCGGACCCGCGGGCCCGTCGATCCGGTGATCCTCCACCCGAAGGTCGGGGTGCAGCGGCCGGCGCGGAAGCTCCCGCAACCGGCGACGGGCCTCGTCGACACCGCCGTCGACGCTCAGCCGGAACGGCACGGCGTCCAGTACCTTCTGCAGGATGTCGTCAATGGCTGGTCGGTCGTCAGAAGCGGCCATGAACACAAGGTACGCAGATGCCCCGCGCGGCGTGCACGGAGCCTGGGACGCCGTGTCGAACCACAGCACTCGCAAGCGTTCGCGCGGCGATCAGCCGGTGGGCTCGTTAGCCTTCAGTCAGGCTGAGCGCCAGGGAGCGCGAAAGCGGCGGTAGACAGCACCGGACGGGAGCAGGTGACGTGTCCGACGGCGCCCCGCTTCGCGGGTCGACTAAATCCGGCCGGCGTGCCGCCGAGCACGAACCCATCGCCCGGGTGCTGCCCATGTTGTCGGTGCCGCATCTGGACCGCGAGTTCGACTACCTGGTGTCGGCCGATCAATCCGACGACGCCCAGCCCGGCGTGCGGGTGCGGGTGCGGTTCCACGGCCGGCTGGTGGATGCCTACCTGCTCGAACGTCGCTCCGGTACCGACCACGTCGGCCAGCTGGGGTGGCTCGATCGGATCATCTCGCCAGAGCCGGTGCTCACCCCGGAGGTGCGCCGGCTGGTCGACGCGGTCGCCGCCCGCTACGCCGGTACCCGACCCGACGTGCTGCGGCTGGCCATCCCGCCGCGGCACGCCGGTGCCGAGAAGGGTCAGCGGGAGGCGACCCTGCTGCCGGTCGTCGAACCCGTCGACCCGGCCGGGTGGCGCCGCTACAGCCGGGGTGAACTGTTTCTCGAGGCGCTTCGTGAGGGACGGGCCGCCCGCGCCGTCTGGCAGGCGCTACCCGGCGAACGCTGGTGTGACCGTCTGGCCGAGGCGGCGGCTTCTGCGGTCAACGGCGGCCATGGCGTCCTGGCCGTCGTTCCCGACCAGCGTGACGTCGATGCGCTGTGGCAGGCGGCAACCGGCCTGATCGACGAGTCCGCCGTGGTGGCGCTCGCCGCAGGTCTGGGGCCCTCGGCCCGGTACCGGCGCTGGCTGTCGGTGCTGCGCGGGCAGGCCCGGCTGGTGATCGGCACCCGCAGTGCGGTGTTCGCGCCGGTGGAACGGCTCGGCCTGGTGCTGGTGTGGGATGACGGCGACGACACCCTGGCCGAACCGAGGGCGCCCTACCCGCACGCCCGCGAGGTCGCCATGTTGCGGGCACATCAGTTGCGGTGCGCGGCGCTCATCGGCGGCTACGCCCGCACCGCCGAGGCCCAAGCCCTGGTCGACGGCGGATGGGCGCACGATCTGCTTGCCGCCCGGCCGGTGGTCCGTGCGAGCGCACCGAGGGTCGTCGCGCTCGAGGACGGCGGATACGCCGAGGAACGCGACCCTGCGGCCCACACCGCAAGGCTGCCGTCGATGGCATTGCGCGCCGCGCGGGCGGCGCTGGAGCGCGGCGCACCGGTCCTGGTCCAGGTACCCCGCCGCGGCTACCTGCCGTCGGTGGCGTGCGGGCGGTGCCGCACCATCGCGCGGTGCCGGCACTGCATGGGCCCGCTGTCGCTGTCCGACCGGGACGCCGACGGTGCGGTGTGCAAGTGGTGCGGACGCATCGACACGGCGCTGCGTTGCCGCCGCTGCGGTTCCGACGCCATCCGGGCGGTGGTTGTCGGCACCCGGCGCACCGCCGAGGAACTGGGCCGGGCCTTCCCCGGGATCACGGTGATCACCTCGGCCGGCGACTCGGTCCATCCCGAGATCGGCCCGGGCCCGGCTCTGGTGGTGGCCACCCCGGGGGCCGAGCCGAAAGCCCTTGACGGCTACGGCGCCGCACTGCTGCTCGACAGTTGGTCACTGCTGGGCCGCCAGGACCTGCGGGCCGCCGAAGACACCCTGCGCCGTTGGATGGCCGCCGCCGCCCAAGTCCATCCCCGCGCCGAGGGCGGCGTGGTCGCCGTCGTCGCCGAGTCGTCGATCTCCACCGTGCAGGCCCTGATCAAGTGGGACCCGGTCGGCCACGCCGAAGCCGAACTGGCCGGTCGCACGGCGGTGGCACTACCACCGGCGGTGCACATCGCCGCCGTCGACGGGGCCTCCGATGCGGTCGCCGCACTCATCGCGCAGGCCGAGCTGCCCCGGGACGCCGATGTGCTGGGGCCGGTGGATCTGCCGCCCGGGGTGCGCCGGCCGCCGGCCACTCCCGCCGGCGAACCCGCCATCCGGATGCTGATCCGGGTTCCCCGCGAGGACGGCCTCGCCCTGGCCGGTGCGCTGCGCCACGCCACCGCGGTGCAGAGCGCCCGCCAGGACCACGAAGCGGTTCGGGTGCAGATCGATCCGCTGCATATCGGATGAGGCACCTCCACACACCGTGAGGTGCCGGCCGGATGCGCATAGGCTCCAGACGACAAACTGACAAGGAGGCACAGATGCGCTCGTTCGGCCGCACGATCGCATTGCTGATTCCGGTGCTGCTCGCCGTCATCGGACTGCTGTGGCCGGTGGTGCTGACCGACACCGGCCAGGGCGACACGGCAACCGACCCGGTCGTCATCTCCACGCTGCGGGCCGATTTCACCGTCGATCGCGACGGGTTGATGCAGGCAACCGAGACCATCACCGCCGAGTTCCCGAGCGGCCGGCACGGCATCTTCCGGTTCTGGGATATCGCCAACCCCAACGACTCCCACGGGCGACAGGTCCCGGACGTCGCGGAGATCTCGCTGGACGGCGAACCGGTGCCCTTCGAGTTGCTGTGGCGGGGCAAGGATCGGTTTCGGGTTGCCAAGATCGGGGACGCCGACCGCTACGTCTCGCCGGGAACCCACGTCTACCGGATCCGCTACAGCGTCCCCGGTGTGCTCGATCCCGGCTCAACCGGGGAGAAGAAGGAGTTCGCATCCGCGGTAGGCGACCCCTCTGCCCCGTCGGTGTTCTTCTGGAACGTCATCGCACCGGGCTGGAGCAACGGGATCGAGCGAGCCGAGGTCTCGGTCAGGCTGCCGGGCCGGATACCGGGGGCGCAATGCTCGGTCGGCGCGGGGGTGGGCAAGCCCTGCGACGGGCTGACCGTCGACGGCGACACAGTGCGGCTGTCCACCGGGGTCCTCTCTCCCCGCACCCCGGTCACCCTGCGAGCCGGTGCCGACGTTCCCACTCCGCCGCGTGCCGGGCTGCCCTGGCCGGTGCGCTGGGATCCGGTGCTGGGTCGCTCGCTGCCGGTCACGGTATGGCTTCTCGGGCTGACCGCGGCGGCTGCGCTCGGGGCCGTCCTGTGGTGGCGCACGACCGTCGAAACGCCGCCGGGCTTCCCGTTGCAGTACGCCCCGCCGAAGGGGTTGGGGCCGGTTCAGTGCGAATACATCCGCACCGAACAGGTGCCCAGCGAGGGCCTGACGGCCACGCTATTCTACCTGGCCGACCGTGGTCTGCTGTCACTGAAGCAGAACGACAAGAAATCCTGGACCGTTCGCAGCATCGGCAAGCGTGCGGCCTGGGCCGACGTGGACCCGGTGAGCGTGGCGGTCGGATGGGCGCTGGGCCTGCATGAGACCGACCACAAGTTCGACGCCAACGGAAGCGTCTCCGCGGGCAAGAAGCTGAGCCGCGCCAAGCAGGATATGGACGGTGCCGCCGGCGAGTGGGCGTTCGGCGGCGGGCTGATGGTCAAGCGCCGCACGGAACTGTGGCTGCGGTTCGTCAATGTGACGGCCCTGGTGCTGGCCTTCCTGGGGTTCACCCGGATCGCGTTCCCGATCACGTTGTGGGGATTGCCTTTTGCGGTGTTCTTCCTGCTTTCGTTGCCGGCGTGGGGTCGGGGAGTCGGCCGCCGGCGTACCCCCGCGGGGCGGCAATTGTGGTCTGAGGTCGGCGGGTTTCATCGCATGCTGGCCACCGACTCCGCGGAGTCGCGGTTCGACTTCGCGGCCCGCAAGGATCTCTACACCGCCTACATCCCGTTCGCGGTGGCCGGCGGCGCCGCGGCGCTGTGGGCAGCCAAGTACCAGGCTGCGACCGGACAACCCCCACCGGACCCGGGGTGGTACCACTCGAGTTCGAGC